>JACCDL010213965.1_pt1 | contig 14923 bp, 13 predicted proteins | sample 7441931 | NCBI WGS metagenome assembly JACCDL01 (sample SAMN15323437, study PRJNA562643) | freshwater metagenome | isolation source: river surface water | place: USA:Blue River Watershed | collected 2017-08-16 | reverse complement strand
TGCCGCTCGGTGTCGTTTTGCCCCGGATGCGCGTATTTGCGGGTGAACAAAACATAGCTGATGTCGGCCGTGAGGTAAGCGTGAAACAGGCGCTGCCAACGCGGCAAGTGGATCAGGTAAGGCCGCAAATGCAGGCTGAACACCACAAAGCGCAAGTTGACACAAAAGCCGGTGGCCAAGATCACCCATGCCGGCGCACCGGCCACGATCAGGGGAATGGCGGCCAGTTGCGAACTGCCCGCAAACACCAGCAAAGTCATGGCGCTGGCCTCGAACACGCTCATGCCCGACTTGACCATGGCCACGCCGGTCATGAGGCCCCAAGCCGCAATGCCGGGGGCTTGCGGTGACACCTCGCGCATGCCCTGTACAAATGCCGGATGGCGGTACAGGCGAGACAGAAAAAACATCAGGCCCCCACCAAGCGCTGACCGACTTGCAGCGGACAGCCACGCAAAAAGTCAGCGGCGCTCAAGCGTTTGCCGCCGGGGCGTTGCAACTGCGTCAAACACAACTGGCCTTGGCCACAAGCCACCCGAATACCGCTTGCATTGGCGCTGATGACCGTCCCCGGTTCGGCGGGGGCGGCCAAGCGATCGGCCTCGGCGCGCCACAGCTTGAGGGTTTCGACACCCGAAGCCAAGGCCAAGGGCACGGTCATGCCCGGAAAGGGATCGAACGCGCGAAGGCGCCGGGCCAACACCTCGGCGGGCAAGGCCCAGTCCAATGCGGCTTCAGATTTTTCGATTTTGTGGGCGTAAGTGATGCCCTCGGTCGGTTGCTTGCGTCGGGGCAAATCATGCAGCGTGGCCAAGGCCTGCACGATGGCTTCGCCCCCCAAGATGGCCAGTCGGTCGTGCAGCGCGGCGGTGGTGTCTGTGCCCAAAATGGGCTCGTCCCGCACCCACAACATGTCGCCCGTGTCCAGCCCCGCGTCCATTTGCATGATGGTGATGCCAGTTTGGGTGTCCCCCGCTTCGATCGCGCGGTGAATGGGCGCGGCCCCGCGCCAGCGCGGCAAGAGAGATGCATGGATGTTCAAGCAGCCGTAGCGCGGCAAGTCCAAGGTCCACTGCGGCAAGATCAAACCATAAGCGGCCACGACCATGGCATCGGCTTGCGCCGCCAAAAGCCAGTCGCGGGCAGCCGCAGCGTCTTCTGGAAACTTGCCGTCCAGACGCAGGCTGCGCGGTTGGGCCACGGGCACTTGGTGCGCCTCAGCCCACTGCTTGACGGGGGAAGGTTGTAGTTTCATGCCCCGTCCAGCAGGCCGGTCGGGTTGGGTCAAGACGCCCACAAGCTCATGCCCCGCCGCATGCAAGGCCGCCATGGCGACTTGGGCAAATTCGGGCGTGCCCGCAAAGATCAATCGCATGCCGTCTTCAGCGTTCGGCTTTTTGAGCTTTGACCAGCTTGGTTTTGATGCGCCCTTGTTTGAGTGGCGACAGGTATTCCACGAACACCTTGCCTTTCAAATGGTCCAGTTCGTGTTGAATGCAAATGGCCAACAAACCTTCGGCTTCGATCGTTTGCGACTGACCTTGCCGGTCCAACGCCGTGACCTTCACGGCCGTGGCGCGCTCGACGCCGTCATAAATGCCGGGCACCGACAGACAACCTTCATCGCCTTTGACCCGCTCATCCCCCATCCAAGTGATTTCGGGATTGATCAGCACCAAGGGCTGGTTTCGTTCTTCAGAGACATCGATCACCACCAAGCGCTCATGCACGTCAATTTGGGTGGCCGCCAAGCCAATGCCGTTGGCGTTGTACATGGTCTCCAACATGTCATCGATCAGGGTTTGGATGCGCTCGTCTACCGCCGTGATGGGCTTGGCCACCTTGTGCAGGCGGGCATCGGGATAACAAAGAATGGAAAGCAAGGCCATGGCTTCAAAACGATAAGGAAATCAGGGCCATATTGTCCCTATTTTCCAAAGCGCCTGCCAAGACCGGTGCGTCTTGGGCAGGCCCCTGAGGCTCAACGGGCCGTGGTGCAGGCAGAAAAGAGGTCCAACTCGGGCTTGAGCAAACTGGTTTTCACTTGGTTCAAGGTCAAGACCGAGTGAAACATGTGGTCGTGCGAGAGCGCTTTGGCGCTTTGGGCTTGCAGGCAAGACATGTTCCAGCCGCGCTGCTTTTGCATCGACTTGGACAACCACACCAGCATCGGCACATGGGTTTGAACCTTGGGCGCAATGCTGAAAGGCATGCCATGCAAATAAATGCCGTTTTCACCCAAGGACTCGCCGTGGTCAGACAGGTACATCAGGGCGGTAGGCCGGCCTTGTTTTTGCAGCCACTGCACCGTCTTGGCGACAAAGTGGTCGGTGTACAAAATCGAGTTGTCGTAGGCATTCACGATCTGCTCAGGCGGGCAATTTTGCAAGGCATGGCTGCTGCATTCGGGCAAAAACTGCTTCATGGCCGCAGGGGAGCGCTTGTAATAAGCGGGGCCGTGGCTGCCCATTTGGTGCATCACCACCACCGTGCCTTTGGCGCGCTTGGCCGGATCGAGTGCCGCCAAATGCTTGGGCATTTCGTGCAACATGATTTCATCCAGACATTCGCCGGTGCTGCAATATTCGGGCACCTTCAGCGTGGTGGTCATGACATTGCTGACGCGGTCGCACACGCCTTTGCAACCCGATTGGTTGTCCAGCCACAAGACCGCCAAGCCTGCCCGCTGCAACACATCCAGCAAGCCTTCAAACCGCTGGTTGCTGGCTTCGTAGGCCGTCTTGCCCATGTGCGAGAACATGCAGGGCACCGAGGCTTGGGTGCTGGTGCCGCAAGAGGTGACATTGGAAAAATAAGCCAGATCGCCTTGCGCTTTCAGTTGGCGCAACTGCGGCGTGGTGTCACGGGCATACCCCCCCAAACCAAAATTGGCCGCGCGTGCCGTTTCGCCCAAGACCAAGACCATCAGCGGGGCATTGCTTTCGGCGGTGGCCGTGCCGGTCCATTGCGCGTCTTCACCAATGGCCTGCAGCGGCTGATTGGCCAGGCTCGCCTTGTCGACAAACAAATGTGCAATGGCATACACGCTGTTGAACGGGTTGATCATGTAGCGCAAATGTTTGTGCGAGCGGGTGAGCGAGGCAATGTCTTGAAACGCTGCCCAAAAAAAGCCGACCGCCAGCAACAAAGCCAACACCGAGACCGCCAGTTGCCGCCCAATGAGCGAGAGGGTTTTGACCTTGCGCACAGGTTGTTGCCACAGCCACAGCCCCGGCAAGACGACCCCCAACACCAATGCAGCCAGCATGCTCCACGACAAGAGGTCACGCACCTCGCGCACGTCGGTTTGCACCACGTTGGCCAGCATGCTGGGGTCGATCACCACGCCATAGGTCAGCATGAAGTAGCTGCTGGAGGTGACGGTGATCAGCATCAATACCGCTGCGGGTTTGAGCCAGCGCGGCCAGACCCAGAGGCACAAAAACCAGCCCAACAAAAACACCAAAATGAGCCACAAACTGCCCATCGTGGTCAGCGCACGCAGCCCCTGCGTTTCAGGCAGCTTCCAAATGGCCATCCAAAAGGGGTAGTTGCCGACGGTGCCCATCCAGAGGGACAAAACCGCCAACAACGAGGTGGGGTGCCAAGCAGAGCGCGCGATAAAAAACTTCATGGAAACGGCCAAACAGTAAGGGGGACAAACGGCAAATGCGCTCGATTCTAGACACCGCCGATGAAGCGCCTCTGAGCCCGGAAATAAAGTCATGAGAAAAAAACGGCTGACGGGCGCCCCCATCGGCAAACCCGATTACATTTTGGGCACCCGATTGAATGCCCCTCGAGCCTCATGAACCCTGCACCTGCCTACGCCACTTTGGGCGACCTTAGCCCCGCCAAGCGCATCGGTCTTTTCACCTGCATCGCATTCATGGGTTTGCTGATCTGGGATTTTTCGGGTCTCGATTTGTGGGTGGTGCATGGCCTGGCCGATGGCAGCGGGTTTTATGCACGCGGCAATTGGTGGCTCGACACGGTCTTGCACTTGCGCGCGAAGCAATTGGCCATCGTGATCTATCTGGCTTTGTGGGTGATGGTCTGGTGGCCGCAATCCTTTTTGCGCCAACTCAGCCGATTGCAGCGCGCAGAAATCATGGTGGGCATCACCGTGGGCCTCATCACCATCAGCACCTTGAAGCATTTCAGCCTGACCAGCTGCCCTTGGAGCTTGCAAGCTTTTGGCGGCCCCGCGGTGTATGTGTCGCACTGGAGTTGGGGCGTGGCCGACGGGGGTCCGGGCAGTTGCTTTCCCGGCGGACACGTGTCATCGGCGCTGGCTTTTGTGGGCTTGTCTTTGCCTTGGCTGGCCTCGGGCTTGGCCTCGCAGCGCCGCATCGGGCTGCGCATCTTGATGGTGGTTTTGCTGTGTGGTCTGGTGTTGGGCACCACCCAAACCCTGCGCGGCGCGCATTACCCAAGCCACACTTTTTGGACGGGCTTCATCTGCTGGATGGTGGCGCTGGGCAACCATCTGCTGTTTGGCTGGCTGTCGCAACGCCAGCGCTGACCGCCAAGCGGCTCGGCATTGGCATTGGCATTGACATTGGCAGCCCGCCGCATTTGACCCACAATGCCCTGACAGACCGCCACCTAGGCGGCACAGGGAGAAAACATGTTGAACACCCGCGAAACGCTGGGCGCTTGGTTGCGTTTGTCACTCACCGAGGGCGTGGGCCCCGACAGTGCCCGGCGTTTGTTGGCGGCTTTTGGGCCGCCTGAAGCCATCTTCCAACAGTCCGAAGTGGCTTTGCGCCAATGTGTCTCGGCGCAGCAGGCCAAAGCTTTGCAGACCGTCCCGCAAGAGGCCGCCGCCTTGACCGACACCACTTGGCAATGGTTGCAAGATGGCGCCAACACCAAATCCAAAACCAACTCCGAAACCGGCATGGGCCGCGCTGTCGTGACCTTGGGCGAGCGCGACTACCCGGCCGCACTGTTGCAGATTCCAGATCCGCCGCTGATGCTCTATGCGTTGGGCCAAACCCACGCCCTGCAGCTTTTGCTCGCCGAGCACACGGTGGCGATTGTGGGCAGTCGCAATCCGACACCACAGGGGCACAGCAATGCCCGTGAGTTTGCCCGCAGCCTCTGTGCCAGCGGGCTGACCATCGTCTCGGGTCTGGCGCTGGGCATCGATGGTGCCGCGCACGAAGGAGCGCTGTTGGGCGCCCCTGATCGCCCACCTTCGGCCCACCCGTTGGCCACCATCGCCGTCGTGGGCACAGGGCTAGACCGGGTCTACCCGCGGCAACACCTTGGCTTGGCCCACCAGATCGCGCTGCGCGGACTCATCCTCAGCGAATACCCCTTGGGCACGCCCCCGCTGCGGGCGCATTTTCCCCAACGCAACCGATTGATCTCCGGCTTGTCGCAAGCCACGCTGGTGGTCGAAGCGGCATTGCCTTCGGGCTCTCTCATCACCGCCAAGCAAGCACTCGAGCAAGGCCGTGATGTGTTGGCCATTCCGGGCTCGATCCATGCAGCCCAGTCCAAGGGCTGCCATTGGCTGATCAAGCAGGGCGCCAAATTGGTGGAGTCGGCGCAAGACGTTTTGGAAGAAATGCCCAACTTGGCCAAGCGCCCAGACGGGTTGGAGCGCTCTGAAGAAAGCGCAGACCCTGAGACTGACAACGACCTTTTCAGCTCGCCCGACGAGTCCGTATTGCTGAGCGCCCTGGGCCATGACCCAGTCAGCCTGGACGCCTTGCAAGCGCGCTCTGGCCTGAGCACGGCCACACTGCAGGGGCAACTGATGGAACTTGAACTGATGGGGCAAGTGGGCCGATTGCCGGGTGGCCTGTTTCAGCGCGTGAGCCGAGGCTGACGCCAAAACAAAGGCGCCACGAGGGCGCCTTGGTCAAGAGAGTCTCAAGAAACGAGAGGTGACTAAACCACCGCTCCAGAGTTTTCATCGCTAGGATCGTTGTCTTTCTTGATCGGCTTGATCAGGTCTTCGCGCTCAATGCCCAACCACATCGCAATGGCCGCGGCGACGAACACCGACGAGTAGATGCCGAACAAAATGCCAATGGTCAGGGCCATGGCGAAGTAGTGCAAGGTCTCACCGCCGAACAACAACATGGACAACACCATGATCTGGGTCGAGCCGTGCGTGATGATGGTGCGGCTGATGGTGGAGGTGATCGCGTTGTCGATGATCTCCACCGTGTTCATCTTGCGGTAACGGCGGAAGTTTTCACGGATACGGTCAAAAATCACCACCGATTCGTTCACCGAGTAGCCCAACACCGCCAACACCGCGGCCAGCACTGCCAGTGAAAACTCCCACTGGAAAAATGCAAAAAAGCCCAAGATGATGATGACGTCGTGCAAGTTGGCAATGATGGCCGAGACCGCAAACTTCCACTCAAAGCGCACGGCCAAATAAATCATGATGCCCAGCACCACAAAGCCCAAAGCCTTGAGGCCGTCTTCGGCCAATTCGTCACCCACCTGAGGGCCGACAAATTCGGTGCGGCGCAAGGTGACATCAGGGCTGTCGGCCTTCAACGCCGCCAACACTTTTTCACTTTGCTGCGCTGAGCTGACACCCTTTTGTGCCGGCAAGCGGATCATCACATCACGTGCCGAACCAAAGTTTTGCACCTGTACTTCCGAGAAGCCCAGCGTGGCCACGGTGCTGCGCACTTTTTGCACATCCGCTGGCTGGCTGTAGCTGACTTCCATCAGCGTGCCACCCGTGAATTCGACCGACAAATGCAAGCCGCGGGTGAACAAGAAGAACACCGCCAAAGCAAAGGTGATGAAGGAAATGGCGTTGAAGATCAACGCATGCTTCATGAACGGGATGTCTTTTTTAATCTTGAATAATTCCATGGTCCGCTCCTGTTAGTCGGCTTTCACCGCAGTGCCAGCGTCGGGGCGCCACACCGTGCCAATGGACACGGACTTGAGTTTTTTCTGGCCGCCGTACCACAGGTTGACCAAGCCGCGTGAGAAAAACACGGCTGAGAACATGCTGGTCAAAATGCCAATGCAATGCACCACAGCAAAGCCACGCACCGGGCCAGAGCCAAAGGCCAGCAAGGCCACGCCGGCAATCAGGGTGGTGATGTTGGAGTCCAAAATCGTGGCCCACGCACGGTCATAACCGGCATGGATGGCCGCTTGCGGGCTGACCCCGTTGCGCAATTCTTCACGCACCCGCTCGTTGATCAGCACGTTGGAGTCAATCGCCATGCCCAGCGCCAGCGCCATCGCGGCCATACCGGGCAAGGTCAAGGTGGCTTGCAGCATGGACAAAATAGCCACCAAGAACAGCAAGTTCACCCCCAGCGCAATGCCCGAGAACAAGCCGAACATGGCGTAATAAACCACCATGAAGGCCACGATGACCAAGAAGCCCCAGGTCACGCTGTTGAAGCCCTTGGCAATGTTTTCAGCGCCCAAGCTGGGGCCAATCGTGCGCTCTTCGATGATCTCCATCGGCGCGGCCAAAGAGCCGGCGCGCAGCAGCAAGGCCGTGTCGTTGGCTTCGGCAGTGGTCATGCGGCCAGAAATCTGCACCCGCCCGCCACCGATCTCGGCGCGAATCACTGGGGCAGTCACCACTTCGCCCTTGCCCTTTTCGAACAAGATGATGGCCATGCGCTTGCCCACGTTGTCGCGCGTCACATCTTTGAAGATGCGCGCGCCCTTGGCGTCGAGTGTCAAGTTGACCACGGGCTCTTGGGTTTGGCTGTCAAAGCCGGGTTGCGCATCGGTGAGGTTGTCACCGGTCAAGACCACTTGTTTTTTGACAATCAAGGGGCGGCCATCGCGCTCCAGATAACGCTCGGCGCCAAAAGGCACCACGCCACCGGCTTGTTCAGCGGCGCGGGCTTCGGTGCTCTCGTCCACCATGCGCACTTCCAGCGTGGCGGTGCGGCCCAAAATGTCTTTGGCTTTGGCTGTGTCTTGCACACCGGGCAACTGCACCACGATGCGGTTGAGGCCTTGTTGCTGAATCACCGGCTCGGCCACGCCCAGTTCGTTGATGCGGTTGTGCAGCGTGGTGATGTTTTGCTTGAGCGCTTGGTCTTGCACCTTGCGCGAGGCCTCGGGCTTGATGCGGGCGATCAAACGAAACTCATTGCCGGCCGAAACTTCTTGAATTTGCAGATCTGCAAACTGGTCCGCCAACACCCGCTTGGCCGCGGCCACTTGCTGCTCGTCACGCAAGCGGATTTCAAGGGTCTCGCCATTGCGACTGATGCCGCCATGGCGCACATCTTTTTCACGCAACAAGCTGCGCAGATCACCGCCAATAGACTCGACCTTTTGTGTCAGCGCCGCTTGCATGTCCACTTCCAACATGAAGTGCACGCCGCCGCGCAAATCCAGTCCCAAGTACATGGGCGAGGCGTGCAGGGCGGTCAACCAAGCTGGTGAACGCGAGACCAAATTCAAGGCCACGACAAACTGAGGGTCGGCACCCTCGGGTGTCAGTGCTCTTTGAATCGCGTCTTTGGCTTTCAGTTGCTGGTCGGTGCTGCCAAACCGAGCACGGACCGAACCTCCCTCTAACGCAATGCTGTCGGCATTTAAGTCAGCGGCCTTGAGGGCTTCTTCGACTTTTTGTAGCACTTGGGTGTCCACCTTGATGGTGGCTTTGCCCGAGGAGACCTGCACCGCAGGCGCTTCACCATAAAAATTGGGCAGCGTGTAGATGACACCCAGCAATGTGGCGATCACGATGATCGCGTACTTCCAGACCGGATAACGGTTCATAGTGACTCGCGTACAGAAAAAAGAAACGGGGCCAGCGGCGACGGTGGCCCCTCAAGGACGCCCCGGTTGAATTACTTCAAAGTTCCTTTGGGCAACACTTGAATCACAGCGCTGCGCTGCAATTGCACTTCGACCCCTGCGGTCAGTTCAACACCAATGTAGGCATCGCCAATTTTGCTGACCTTGCCCAACATGCCACCGGCTGTCACGACTTCGTCGCCCTTGGCCAAGGCATCGATCATGGCGCGGTGCTCTTTTTGCTTTTTCATCTGAGGGCGAATCATGACGAAATACAAAACGGCGAACATCAACAACAAAGGCAACATGCTCATCAATGTGGACTGCATGTCGCCACCAGCGGCAGCGGCAGGAGCGGTCTGGGCAAAAGCGGAAGAAATGAACATGAAAGCTCCACAAAAAGACTAATTGGATGTGTATCGGGGCACCCTGTTGTGCCCCAAAGACGAAGCCGCCATTGTATGCGGCGCTATGATGCCGCTAAAAAGCCTTTTGACTTGACGGAATGCCTCTGCAAACCGTGCCCCACCGAGAGAAAATCCCCTTTGAATTTGCGTTTATGGGCCATGCTGGCCTTGATGTGCAGCCTGGTGTCTTTGGCCGTTGGCACCTCGTTTGCCAAAAGCCTGTTTCCTGCTTTGGGCGCTGAGGGCACCACGGCCTATCGCCTCTTTTTCGCCATGCTGATGCTGATGGCCGTGTTTCGTCCATGGCGCCGCAAATGGGTTTGGGCCGATGCCCTGCCGCTGGGTTTGTATGGCGTCACTTTGGGCGTCATGAACCTTTTGTTTTACAGCGCCATCAAAACCATCCCTTTTGGCGTCGCCATCGCCATTGAATTCACCGGCCCCTTGGCCGTTGCCGTTTGGACCTCTAAAAAAGCCAGCGACTGGTTGTGGGTGGTGCTGGCGGTTTTGGGTTTGGGCTTGCTCCTGCCCTGGCCATGGACACAGCAGACCACGGCACTCGACCCGCAAGGCATGGCCTTGGCCTTGGCGGCGGGGATTTGTTGGGCGCTGTACATCGTTTTTGGGCAACGCGTGGCCCTGCGTTATGGCGGCATGGCCACCCCGATGGGCATGTTGGCCGCGGCTCTGGTGGTGGTCCCGATCGGGGTGGGGCATGCGGGCAGTGCCTTGCTCAATCCGCAGTGGCTGGTGGCCGGCTTGGCCGTGGCCCTGCTGTCCAGCGCCATTCCCTATGCGCTGGAAATGTTTGCACTGAACCACCTGCCTAAAAACACCTTCAGTATTTTGCTCAGCCTCGAGCCCGCTGTTGGCGCTTTGGCAGGCTGGCTCGTGTTGGCCGAACACTTGAGCCTGCTTCAGGGTTTGGCCATTGCCTTGGTCATGGTCGCTTCGATGGGCACGGCATGGTCTGCCGGGCGATCGGCCCCAACTTCGGCCTAGGCCAGAGCCCAGCGCCCAGCGCCGATTCGGGTTAACGACCCACAAACACCGGCTTGCGACGCTCAGCAAACGCTGCGCGCCCTTCGGCAAAGTCGGCACTGCGGCTGGTCATGTGCTCGCGTTCGCGCACCACCGCTTCGTCAAACTGCCCGGTCTCCAGCTCTTGCAACGACCGCTTGGTGGCCTGCACCGCCAAGGGCGCCAAAGCCAAAACATCGGACACCAAGGCCTCCACCGTGTTGTCCCAATCTTCGGCCGTGACCAGCGCCTCAAACAAGCCCATCGCCTCGAGCTGTCGGTCGGTGAAGGGGCGCGCAGTCAAAAATGCCCGCCGTGCGCCGGCCATGCCGAAACGACTCACATAGCGCTGTAAGCCGCTGGGGTAATAGTGCAGGCCGAGTGCAGTTGCCGGCATGCGCCACTCGAGGCCTTGCAAGCCTACGCGCAAATCACAGGCCAACACCAAATCGGTGGCGCCGCCATAGACGCTGCCGTTCAACGCACACACCGTGACAGGGCGCAGGGCGGCCAAGGCGTTGGGAATGGTTTCAAAAAAGGTCGCGCCATGCCCAGGCTCGTCAAAGCCCCCAATGTCATAACCCGCGCAAAACACCGGTTGGGGTTGGCCTGTTGTTTGGGCGGTGATCACCAGCACCCGCACATCGGTTTGTTGGTTGACCACCTCAAAGTGCGCCAGCAAAGCCTTGAGGTCGGCGTTCTCCAGCCGATTGCGCTGGGCAGGGCGGTTCAAGGTGATGGTGGCTACGCCCCCAGAAATGTGCAAAACAGGAGCAGAAGCGGGTGCCATATCAACGGTCATGGGGTTTTCCGATAACAAAAAGGGCGTCCGAAGACGCCCTGATTGTAGAAAGCCGACCCTTCAGGCCCGCTTTTGTATCGGCAAATTAGGCCTTGGCTTTGGCCTTGGACATGGCGGCCTTGACCGAAGCTTCGGCTTGGGCTGTGGCGGCCTTGATGTTGGACTCGGCGGTGTCAGCGGCTTGCTTGGCCACTTTTTTCAGGGTTTCGGCAGCAGTTTGGCTGGCTTCGAAAGCAGTCTTGAGCACGGCCACAGCAGCGTCAGAACCTGCAGGAGCGTTTTTCAGGCTGTTTTCCACCAAGCTTTTGACGGCTTTCTCAGACTCGGCCACTTTGCTTTCGACAGCTTTGGTGAACACGGCGCCGGTGCTGTTGGCGATTTCAGCCAAGTGACGGCCGTAAGACACCGACTTTTCGAAAGCAGGCTGCACCAAAGCGGCTTGCACAGCCATCAGGTCTTGAGGCGACTTGGCAGCCATCAAGGCTTGCACGTTGGCGAAAGACTCGCCCACGGCGGCTTTGCCAGCGGCCATGTTCAGCTCGACCAAACGCTCGAAACCGGCGAAAGCGGTTTGAGACAGGTCAGCAGCAGCAGCCAGGTTGGCTTGTTGGGCGGCGGAGAATTGTTCGGCGTTGAAGTTCATGGTGAGGTCCTTTTGAAATTTGTTGCAATGCAGCAATTTGAACACCTCCCACGGACCGAGGCAAGGGATTACCCTCACTTTAGAGTGCCCTCTCCAAATTAGGGCTCAAAAGAGCGCAGCGGCCAAGCCCCTACACTCGGCGCATCGGCCATCCGGGCCAGACACGCATGCCGTTATGGAATTTTTCAGTCTTTTGTTGATCTTGGCCGTGGGCATCCACTGGCTCAACACCCAAGGTCGGCGCCAACGCACCGCTTTGCTGGCCGAGTATTTGCGCCCGTACCACATCGAAAAACACATGGAACAACTCACCAGCGCCTACATGCGCGCGTTGGGCGAAACCGATTCAGAAAGACAGCACCACATCTTGCAATTGCAAGAAAGCACCGAACAACAGCTGGCCACCGAATTTCAAAACCTGGCGCGCGAATTTGCAAAATTACCCGCGCCCGTGACTAGGGCCTTCAAAATTTCTCTGCCCTACATTGACCAACTCTCTCCCAAAGCCACCTTTGACATGCGCCGCATGCTCGAAGTGCATGCGCGAGGCATTGACCAAGTGGTGAACCATTCACACGGCATGGGGGCCAAAGAGCGTTCATTTCGCATGATGGGCGAGATGTTTTTGATGCAACACAGCTGTCACTGGTTTTGCAAATCAAAAACCATCGCTTCGGCCCGCATGCTGGCCCAGCACCAAACCCACTACGAACAGGCCCTGGACGCGGTCAGCCCAGAGACACGGCAGGCCTATTGGGAAGTGGTGCAGGGCTAGCAGAGGCCGCTCTCTGCTTTAAATAGCCGCCCACCATATGACGGCTGGTGCGCTGCAGCCCCATCAGCAAGGCATGGTCAACATGGGCACAGCCATAGCGGGTCTTTAAATCGTGCTGCATCTGTGCCAGCAATTGCGCGGCCATCTCAGCATCGGCCAAGGCCCGGTGGGCGCGACCCGAAGCAGGCAAATGGTGCAGCGCCGCCAACGTGCCCAGCTTGTGGTTCGGCGCTTGCGGATACAGACGGCGCGACAACAAGACCGTGCAAGCAAAAGGATGTGCCGCCGCTTGCCCGCATCGGGCCAGTTCGGCCTGCCAGAACTTTTTGTCAAACGACGCGTTGTGCGCCACCATGGGCAGATCGCCGACAAAGCGCGCCGCCTCGCGCATCACCTGCTCGGCGGGCGGAGCGGCTTGCACCATGTCGTTGGTGATGCCGGTGAGCTGGGTGATGAAACTGTTGACGCGCACACCGGCATTCATCAGGCTCTGAAATCGGTCGACCACTTGCCCGTCTTGCAACAACACAATGGCCACCTCGGTGGCGCGGTCGCCCATGTTCGGGGAAATGCCGGTGGTTTCGAAGTCGATGATGGCGATGCAAGACATGGGCAATCAAACTCGGTTGCAAGTGGGCTGGGCTCTTGCCCCAACAGAACGCTGATTAAACCCTGCTTTCACAGGCTTGCTTCAAATTAAAGAACTCATTAATTTGGAAGCCGTTTGCATGGGTGGTCTTGCAAAAACTGCCGCGTGCGTGACTGGAAAACAGTCAATACAAACAAGCTGAGCGAGCGCGCTACCCACTAGAGTGCTGCCGCGGCCACTCGCCATCAGCTGCTTAAATATCGATATTCCCCGCCCGCAGCGCGTTGTTCTCGATGAAGTGGCGGCGGGGCTCGACCTCGTCGCCCATGAGCATGGTGAACACGCGATCGGCTTCGATGGCGTCGTCGATTTGCACGCGCAGCAGGCGGCGCACGGTGGGGTCCATGGTGGTTTCCCACAGCTGAGCGGGGTTCATCTCGCCCAGACCTTTGTAGCGCTGGCGGCTGGTGGTGCGCTCGGCTTCGCTGATCAGCCAGTGCATGGCTTGGCGGAAGTCGCCCACTTTTTCTTCTTTCTGGCGTTCGCCTTCACCGCGCGTGGCTTTGGCGCCTTCGCTCAACAAGCCGCGGAAGGTCTCGGCCGCTTCGGCCAGTGCGCCATAGTCGGCGCCGTGCACAAAGTCTTGCGTGATGATGCTGCTCTTGATGTTGCCGTGGTGGCGGCGGCTGATGCGCAAAATGGGTTTGTCACTGCGCACGTCAAACTCGGCCGTCACTTCAGCAGGGATGCCCGTGGTGTTGAGTTCGCGCAACTTGGCTTGCAGTGCCGGGGCGCAGGCAGCGGCTTGCTCCAGCGTGTCCAAGTTCAATGACACGCCATCGGCCATGGCGCGCAGGGCTTCAGCGTCCATGAAGTTCGACAAACGTGCAATGACCGACTCGGCCACTTGGTGCTTGCGCGCCAAGGCTTCAAGGGTGTCGCCCGTCAACACTTGCGGAGCGGCGCCACCGGTCGAAATGCTGGCGTCTTTGAGCGCGATGCGCAACAAAAAGCCATCGAGTGCCGGGCCATCTTTGAGGTACAGCTCTTCTTTGCCAGCCTTGACTTTGTAGAGCGGTGGCTGGGCAATGTAGATGTGTCCGCGCTCGACCAACTCGGGCATTTGGCGATAAAAAAAGGTCAGCAACAAAGTGCGAATGTGCGCGCCGTCCACGTCGGCGTCGGTCATGATGATGATGCGGTGGTAGCGCAGTTTGTCGACGTTGAAGTCGTCGGTGCCGCTCTTGCCTGACTCTGCCGTGGCTTTGCCGATGCCGGTGCCCAAGGCGGTGATGAGTGTGACGATTTCGTTGCTGGTGAGCAGTTTTTCGTAACGGGCTTTTTCGACGTTCAAGATCTTGCCGCGCAGGGGCAAGATGGCTTGGAATTTGCGGTCACGCCCTTGCTTGGCCGAGCCGCCGGCGGAGTCACCCTCGACGATGTAGATTTCGCACAGCGCTGGGTCTTTTTCTTGGCAGTCGGCCAATTTGCCGGGCAGGCCCATGCCGTCGAGCACGCCTTTGCGACGGGTCATTTCGCGGGCCTTGCGAGCCGCTTCGCGGGCACGTGCGGCCTCGACGATCTTGCCGCAAATGATCTTGGCGTCGTTCGGGCGCTCTTCTAAAAACTCGGTCAAAGCCTTGGCCACGATGTCTTCCACCGGGGCGCGCACCTCGCTCGAGACCAGCTTGTCTTTGGTCTGGCTAGAAAATTTGGGCTCTGGCACTTTGACGCTCAAGACGCAGCACAGGCCTTCGCGCATGTCGTCGCCAGTGACTTCGACCTTGGCTTTCTTGGCCAGCTCGTTTTCTTCGATGTATTTGTTGATGACGCGGGTCATCGCGGCACGCAAACCGGTCAGGTGGGTACCGCCATCGCGCTGGGGAATGTTGTTGGTGAAGCACAGCACCGATTCGTTGTA
>JACCDL010799978.1_pt1 | contig 14938 bp, 17 predicted proteins | sample 7441931 | NCBI WGS metagenome assembly JACCDL01 (sample SAMN15323437, study PRJNA562643) | freshwater metagenome | isolation source: river surface water | place: USA:Blue River Watershed | collected 2017-08-16 | reverse complement strand
GTTCTAGTAAAGAAGGTTGCTCCAGGAAGTGCAGTCTCCAAGCTAAACACCTTGTTCAAGAAGAACATCGTGGCAGGAATGAAGACTCTCTAATTCGAGGGCGAATGCTTCGGGGGTGGCCGAGTCCACCCCCGAAGCATCATCATTTAGAAGCAATTTAGGAATCATGAAACTCTTCTCCGGAAACAAGCTGGCAGTAACTGCAAAAATCATTTTTGTCAGCATCACCCTGGCCCTCTTGGGTCTTTTGGCTCAGAGCGCTTTTGCCTCCGGGGAGGGTCTAATCGCCGGCTTCATCGCACTGTCAATGCTGGCGCTGGCACTGGTTTACTTCACCAAAATCTCAATCCCGATGAAGTTCTTCCTTCCGGGAATTCTGTTCTTGATCGCATTTGTGGTGCTCCCGATTGCGTACACGTTGGTTATGTCCGGCTTCCAATTCAAAACCGGAAACTATGTTGACAAGCCCCAAGCTCTCGAGCGCATTGTCGCGGACTCTTATGTTCCTGACGACTCTGGCCTCACCTTCGATGTGATTGTCGGTGAGGACTCTCAAGGGGAGCTGGCACTGCTCGCCACCGATTACTTGTCGGGTGAGTTCTTTCTTTCAACCCAAACCGACCTCAAGCCACTTGCTGCTGAAGAGGTAACCGTCGACCCCGAGTTGGGTATCGCCGTCGAGACCGATGGGTTCACCAGGCTGACTGATGACCGCTTGGCTGCCGAGGGCGAGGCTATTTCAGGACTCAAGTTTGCTGGTCCGGGGGAGTACTTCCTGGCTCTCGAAGGTTTTGAGGTTGCCATCCCGCTTAAGCCTGGACTGGTTTATGACGAGGCAACCGATAGCTTCACTCAGGTTCAGACCGGAGCGAAGTATGTCGACAACGGCCGCGGTAACTATGCAAACATCGACGACCCAGAGGACAAGCTAAACCCTGGCTGGAGATCACCAATCTGGTTTGAGAACTACGTCTCGCTAGTGACCGATGAAAAGGTCCGCGAACCATTCATGGGCGTATTTATCTGGACCATGGTGTTTTCGGTACTGACAGTGCTTACTCAGTTCTCGCTAGGACTTTTGGTTGCCCTTGCACTCGATAAGCCACTTCGTGGCCGTCGTTTCTACCGAATCATCATCATCTTGCCCTACGCGGTCCCATCGATCATGAGCATCCTGATCTGGGGAGGTATGTTCGACACCGAATTCGGTGCCATCAACGCTCTACTAGGAACCAAGATCGCTTGGTTCCTAGATCCCAACTTCGCGAGAGCCGCAGTCATCATCGTGAACCTGTGGCTTGGTTTCCCATACTTCTATCTGATTTCAAACGGTGCCCTGCAGGCAATTCCGGGTGAACTTTCAGAGGCTGCTCGTATTGACGGTGCATCCAGTCGTCAGATTTTCTGGCAGATCACCCTGCCACTTCTTCTAAAGATGTTGACTCCGCTGTTGATCGCATCCTTCGCCCTCAACTTCAATAACTTCAACCTGATCTTCCTGCTCACCGGTGGTGGTCCGCGTAATGACCTTGACGGTGAGATCGCTGGTGCCACCGACATTTTGATTAGCTACACCTACAAGATCGCCTTCGGTTCCCAGGTTCAGGATCTTGGTTTGGCATCTGCAATTTCGGTCGTGATCTTCATTCTCGTAGCGGCAATCTCGCTCTACGGCATAAGACGATCCAAGGTCTTGGAGGAGTTCATCTAATGAAGTGGATTAGAGAAAACCTATGGCGTCACGGCGTCGCAATGTTTGCGGTCTTGTTTGCAGCGTTCCCGCTGTACCTGGTCATCGTGACTTCGTTCGCCTCATCCGGGTCGCTCCAGCTGACCTCGTTTATTCCGAACGAGATTTCGTTCGTGAACTACGACAAGCTCTTCAATGACCCAACCATTCCGTTCTTAACCTGGGTCTGGAACTCGCTCGTGGTGGCCGGCATGGTTTCGGTGTTCTCGGTTGTGATTGGTGCAGCCTCAGCCTTCGCCTTTGGCCGCCTGAGATTCAAGGGCAAGAAGTTTGGTTTGCAGGCACTGCTGCTGATTCAGATGTTCCCAGCGATTCTGGCAATTGCCGCGATTTACATCATCATGGAGGGCATTGGAAACTTTGCTCCTGAGTTTGGTCTTGGCACTCAGTCCGGTCTAATCCTCGTTTACCTAGGTGGTGCGATGGGTGTGAACATCTGGCTACTCAAGGGATTCGTTGACTCAATTCCAATCGAGATTGACGAGGCAGCCAAGATTGACGGTGCGTCCGAGATGCAGACCTACTGGCAAATCTTCATTCCACTGGCTTCGCCAGTCTTGGCCGTGGTTACCCTGTTGAGCTTTATCGGAACCTTCAACGAATACATCCTTGCGAGACTGTTCTTGGTCGACATGGATGTCAGAACTGTTGCGGTTGGTTTGCAGCAGTTCGTCGCAGGTCAGTACTCGGAGAACTGGGGAGCTTTCGCAGCCGGATCGATCCTGGCATCGATTCCGATTGTGATCATCTTCCTATCCCTCCAGCGCTACATCGTTTCAGGTTTGGCTGGCGGCGCAGTCAAGGGCTAAGCCCTAATCTCGCTTTCGTCTGACACGATATCGCTGTGCGAAAAAGTCCTGCCAAAAAGCTAGCGCTACTCTCAGTTTCGATCCTGACGCTGGTTGGCTGCTCGCAACCTCAAGCCCCAGCGCAGTCCGAAACTGCAGCTCCCTCCGATGGCGTCGCGCTAACCATTTGGGTTGATGCCGAACTGATGGTGGTTGCTGACACTTTGGCTGAGCAGTATGCGCAGGACACTGGTGGCTCGCTGAACGTGATGGAAAAGGACTTTTATCAGGTTGAGACCGAGCTGGCCTCTGGAGCACCAGATTTGTTTATTGGCTCAACCGAGTGGACAGATCGTCTTGCTCAAGCCGGGTCAATCCTCACCCTTGGAGAGCCTGATAAATCAGGCTTTGAATCGCGAGTCCTAGAGGGGGCTAGCTATCAAGGCCAGCTTTACGGCATCCCCTATGCCATCGAATCGCTTGCTTTGGTCTGCAATGGCGATGAGCTCAAGTCTCAGCCTGGATCGCTAACCGAACTCACCGATGCCGGCTACAACGTCATCGTCACCCCGGGAGGTGACCCCTACACACTGTTCCCGATCCAGTCTTCTTTCGAGGTTTACCCTCTGGAGATTGACGAGTCCGGCGACTGGGCTGAAGCCTCGGGTCTTGGAGCCCCTCGATCGAAGGAGTTCGCTGCTTGGCTCGGCGAGAACAAGGGCCTCTTCACCGCCTTGGATTACTCCTCGGGCATTGCAGCTTTTGTTGAAGGTCAAGAGACCTGTTTGCTAACTGGCCCTTGGGCACTATCGGAAATTTTGAACCGTGCCAATTTCACGGTGAGTGTTTATGATTTCCCCTCGGTTGGTGGAGCGCAACCGCTATCTTTTGCAACCTCGCGCGCGATCTTTGTTTCGGCGCAGAGTCAGAATCAGGAGCAAGCCAAGAAGGTTGCGGAGTATTTTGCAAACTCAGCCACGCAGCTATTGATTTATAAACAGACCGGTCGAGTCCCTGCCAAGGCTGAGGTCATCTCGGACATCCAGGATCCGGTGATTGCTGGCTTTGCCAGGGCTGCTGCCTGGAGCGTGGTACTGCCGTCTTCGCCTCTGATGCAGAACACCTGGGCTCCTTGGAGTAAGGCTCTGAATACCATCCTCACCTCGGACGAAGATCCACAAATTACCTGGGACCTAATGGTTCAAGACCTAGCGAAAGTGAGTGGCTAATGGCATTGAATTTGGCACTTAGGCCGCACCACGATGGCTCCTCGCTCTATGTTCAAAACCAGAAGCCTCAGGTTGGCGACAAGGTTAAGCTCAAGATCCGCATCCACCAATCACTTGGCAAGGTCAAGCTGGTGGCGGCCAGGCAGAGCGACTCAGGCGAGGCGTTCATGACTGCACCTTTCAAAAAGCTCTACACCCGACATGGTTGGGATTGGTATGAGGGCGTTATCACGATGTATAACCCCGAGGTTCACTACCGCTTTTTGATTGAGCTTGAAGATGGCTTCAGCTACTGGCTCAATGCCACCGACCTTCACGAAATCGATCAACCTGACCGTGATGACTTCAAAATCAACAGCTATCTAGCGGTGCCAAAGTGGGCAACCGGTTCGGTTTTGTATCAGGTATTCCCCGACCGCTTTGCAAAAAGCGCGGATGCAGACAAGCGCAAGTTGCCAGCATGGGCAATCCCCAAAGATTGGGGAGACGATGTCATCGGCGCAGGAGCGGGAGTTTCCGAGCAGTTCTTTGGCGGCGACCTAAAGGGTATTGAGGAACACCTCGGTCATCTCAAAAAACTCGGTGCCACCATCTTGTATCTGACTCCGTTTTTCCCAGCTGGATCAAACCACCGCTATGACGCTTCAAGCTTTGATGAGGTAGATCCACTACTCGGTGGTAACAAGGCGCTGGTTTCACTTGTGAAGAAGGCTCATGAGATGGGTCTAAAGGTAATGGGTGACCTCACCGCAAACCACTCCGGTGACAAGCACGAGTGGTTCTTGGCTGCCTATCGAAACCCCAAGGCCCCAGAGAGCGAGTTCTACTACTTCCAGGACAAAAACACCAAGTACGACTCTTGGTGGGGAGTCCCCTCGCTTCCTAAGTTCAACTGGAACTCTCAAGAGCTCCGCCAAAGGTTTGTTCAAGGCAAGCAGTCGGTGGTTGCTAAGTGGCTAAAGGTTCCTTACAAGCTCGATGGTTGGCGGATCGACGTCGCTAACATGACTGGTCAGATTCGCGAGGAAAACCTCAATCGTGAGGTTGCGCAAATGATTCGCAAGACCATGGACGAGGTTTCCAAAGACACCTTCTTGATCGGTGAGTTCACCTCAGATGCCGCAGAGTTTGTTGAGGGTGACAGCTACCAATCCACGATGACCTATGCCAATTTCACAAGACCCACCTGGCGCTTTTTTTGGAACCCGAAAGAAAAGCGTGAAGAGAATCAGCTGGGCCCAGGCCGTAAAGAGATAACCGGTCATGAGTTTGCGAAGCTACACAATCTCTTTGCCGGCACTTTCCCCTGGCACGTGAGAATGCACAACCTAAATGCACTTGACACTCACGACACCGGCAGGTTCAAGACTTTCGCAATACCTGGTTCACAGCGGGTGGCTGCAGGTTTGCAATTCACCTTCCCCGGTATCCCGATGATCTTTGCTGGCGATGAGTTTGGTCTAGACGGCTGGGTCGGTGAAAACTCCAGAACTCCGATTCCTTGGAACGGGGAGCGGGAGTATGACAAGAGCATGATCGAGACCTACTCAAAACTCGCTGCGATTCGTAAAAAGCACAAGGCTTTGGTTGATGGCTCACTGCGCTGGCTATACACCTCAAAAGAAGCATTTGTCTTTGTTCGCGAGAACCGCACCGAATCGGTCTTGGTAATTGCGACCAGGGGTAAGGATCGCAAGATCGAGATTCCACGCGATGCGCTTTCGGGTGCGGAGAACGCCGTGAACCTATTTGGCAACGGAGAACTGAGAGTTGTGGGGAGCAAGATTCGCTACGAATCTGTGTCACTAGATTTTCAGATTTGGCGTTTGCCTAGCGCCCACCGCTAGTGCTAATCTTTTGCGGTTGCCTTTTGGCTACGCCCCGATAGCTCAGTGGTAGAGCACTTCCATGGTAAGGAAGGGGTCGACAGTTCAATCCTGTCTCGGGGCTCGTTCGACAGTGAGTCTCTCGCTGCAGTGCATGGCTGAGTAGCTCAGTTGGTTAGAGCGCACGACTCATAATCGTGAGGTCGCGGGATCGTGCCCCGCCTCAGCTACCAAATCAAAATCCTTGTGAAAAATTCGGGAGCTCCTCTAGTAGTGGAGGGTTGTTAGTTTTCTAAATCGGCTAGCCTTTTTGCTCTCCACCAGCTATGGGTCGCTCTCCAGTTGGAGGCTTTTCGGGGTTGACATTTTTTGCCTGCTATACCATCCACACAGTTCCTGCTAAACCATCCACACATTTTTCAAGGAAGACAATCACGCTTGGAAAGGGTTGGACTAGCCTTTACTCATGGTCAATCCAGAGATTCAGGGCAAGCGTTATCCGAGAACCCCCGGCTATCTAGTTGGTCGAGAAAAAGTCAGGGAATTCGCCAGGGCAGTCATGGCGGGAGCGGAGTCGTTAGACCTTGAATACGCCAGGTCAAATGGGTACTCGGACCTTGTTGTGCCACCGACTTTTCCAGTGGTAATTCAGGAGCAGTCTCTGCAGGTGGTGCTAGCTGATCCAGAGGCCAAAATCGACTTCTCGAGAGTGGTGCATGGCGATCAAAGATTTGTCTATGAAAGACCAATAGTTGCCGGCGATGAGCTAACCAGTGAACTCGAGGTAGCAAGCGTGAAGAGCCTGGGTGGTAACCACATGGTCACCTTTGAAACCAAGATTTTTGACGCGAAAGATGCTCTTGTTTGCACTGCAATTTCCACGCTTGTAGTTAGGGGTGAGTAATGCCAAGGTTCGAAGATCTAGAGGTCGGTCAGCAGGTTGCCTCAAGCGAATACAAATTCACTAGAGACTCGCTATTTCGCTACGCAGGTGCATCGGGGGATTTCAACACCATTCACTACCGAGATGACATTGCCCAGGCGGTTGGACTCCCCGGAGTTCTCGCTCACGGCATGCTGACCATGGGTGTATCGGTTCAGCCAGTTGTTTCTTGGCTTGGCGATGCCGGCAAGATCATCGACTACGGCGTGCGCTTCACCAAGCCGGTGGTTGTCCCGCCTCAAGGCAGTGCTGTGGTGAATGTGGTTGCCACTGTTGCCCAGCTGGATCCGGAGCACCGCAAGGTGAGAATTGACCTGACTACCTCGTTTGAGGAAAACAATGTGCTTGGAAAAGCACAGGTTTGGGTGCAGCTTTGAGTTTTGTAGAACCGGTAGCGCTGTCAACCCTCACCACCATGCAGGTGGGTGGGACACCAAAGTCTTTGCAGCGCTGCGAGAGCACTCAAGAGCTCTATCAAGCAGCCAAGTCAGCTTGGCTCAGTGACGAACCTCACCACATCTTGGCGGGTGGATCAAACACAGTATTTGCAGATGATGTTTCCGAACTAAACGTGATCCTGGTAGCAAACCGAGGTCTTGAAATCGTCTTTGAGGACGATGAAAAAGTTTTGGTGCGAGTGCAAGCTGGCGAGAGCTGGGACGAGTTTGTGGCCTGGGCGGTCGATCACGGCTACGCAGGCATCGAGGCAATGAGCGGTATCCCTGGAACAGTCGGTGCAACCCCGGTTCAAAACGTCGGTGGCTATGGCCAAGAGGTTTCCCAGGTGATAACCCAGATCGAGTTTTTGGACGCTGAGACCCACGAGGTTGAGATCAAGCCAGCTAGCTTTTTCAACTTCTCATACCGAGACTCAGCACTAAAGCACGGTCTTGTGGGTGTGATTGGCTGGGTTGAGTTTGAGCTCAAAAAACTAGGCGGCCTTTCGGTCCCGATGGCATCGGGACAAATCACGAACCACGTCGGTGCACCATACGGATCGCAGCTACCACTGCGTCAGGTGAGAGATGTTGTTATAGAACTCAGAAGCTCCAAGGGCATGGTGGTGAGGCCTGAAGATCCAAACAGCGTTAGCTGTGGCAGCTTCTTTACTAACCCCATCATCAGTTATGGCAAGTCTCTGGAGTTCCCAGAAGAAATGCAGCGCTGGCGCATGGAAGATGAGTCACAGGTCAAGATCTCCTCGGGTTGGCTCATCGAGCACGCCGGCATCCCGAAGGGCTACCACCTTCCAGGTTCAAAGGCAGCAATCTCGCAGAAGCACGCACTCGCAATCACCAACACCGGTGGAGCAAGCGCAGAGGAGATTTTGCAGCTTGCTCGCTACGTCCAAGAGCGAGTTGCAGCAAGGTGGGGAATCAACCTAATTCCAGAGCCAAACTTGATCGGTTTCTAGCTCCATAGGTAATGCATTTGCATTACCATTGGTGCATGAAGCTTCTGCGCAAACTACTTGGACACTCGACGCTGACCGACCGGTATCAAACAACCATTCCAACCTCAGTGCGCAAGCAACTGGGGCTTGGAAAGCGCGACCTAATTGAGTTTTTGCAGGCCGAGGACGGAAGCATTGTCTTGAGACGCGCGGATCCTTCACCGATTGAAGAATTCCCAACAGAACTCTTGGCCTGGCTTGATTTCATCGAGAAGGATCACCGGCAAAACCCAGGTCAATTCAGGGTGCTCGATGATGAGTTTTTTGCTGAGGCGAGAGGCTTGGTCGGCGATTTGGAAGTTGACCTAGAAGCCGACCTAGACCCGGATTCAAAGTGAACCTCGGTGAAGCTTCGGGGTGGAAACTGGTTGGCGACCAACACTTTGTTGCCGCCTTCATGGACCTGCAAAATCGGGCAAAGATCGAGCTCAGCCGTGGAAAGGTTGGAGTTCACGCGAAGTTACTGGCCGCCATTCTCAAGCTAACTCAAGAGCGCATCCCCACAAATCCACGAAGTGACGAGTACCTTCTAGGAAACACATTGGGCACGAGATATCGAACTTGGTGTCGAGCCAAGTTCCTGATGCGTTACCGCTTGTTTTTTCGCTACAACTCAACCCACAGGGTCATTATCTACAGCTGGTTCAATTCGACCGACACGCTCAGAAAAGAGGGCTCAAGCACTGATCCGTATGTGATTTTCCAGAAGATGCTGGCCGCTGGCAAGCCACCGACTGACTTCGATGAGCTACTGCGCTATTCAGCCAAATAGCTTCTGAAGACGCTGAATACCCTCTAGTAGCTGGTCATCGCCAAGGGCATAGCTCATGCGGATGTAGCCGGATGGACCAAAAGCCTCACCAGGAACCATGGCAACCCCTGCAGCGTCAAGCGCATAGTCGCATAGGTCTAGCGAGCTAGTGATCTTGACCCCACCAAACTCTTTGCCAATCAATGCACTGACATCTGAGTAAACGTAGAAGGCACCCTTTGGAGTTGGGGTGACAAAGCCTGGAACCTTGTTCAGCTCTGCAACGGCAATCTTTCTGCGGCGATCGAAGGCGGCCAACATGTCCTTGACCGGTTGCTGGTCACCAGTGAGAGCTGCCAAAGCGGCGCGCTGAGAGATGTTGGAAACGTTGGAGGTCAGGTGTGACTGGAGGTTGTTCGCGGCCTTAGCGGCATCCAGTGGTGACACCATCCAACCGAGTCTCCAACCGGTCATGGCATAGGTCTTTGCAACACCATTCACCATGATGGTGCGATCGGCAATCTCTGGCACCAGCTCGGTGATCGAGTGAGCATAGACACCGTCATAGGTGAGGTTCTGGTAGATCTCGTCGGAGATCACCCAGAGGTTCTCTTTCGATGCAACCCATTCACCAATCGCCTGAAGCTCTTCCTTGGTGTAGACCGAACCGGTTGGGTTCGATGGTGAACACATCAAAAGCGCCTTGGTCTTGTCGGTGTAGTGCGCTTCCAGCTGGTCAACGGTGACCTTGTAGTCCTGGTCGCTGCCTGCAAAAACATCGACCTGCTTGCCACCGGCCAGCTTGATTGCCTCTGGGTAAGTAGTCCAGTAAGGGGTTGGCACCAAAACCTCATCGCCCTGGTCAACCACCACTGCAAATGCCTGGTAGACCGCCTGCTTACCACCGTTGGTAACAGTTACCTGAGCAGCAGTTACCTCGGTGCCCGAGTCACGTTTGGTCTTCTCGACGATTGCATCCTTCAGCTCTGGCAACCCAGCAGCTGGGGTGTAGCGGTGGTTCTTGGGGTCCTTTACCGCTGCAACAGCGGCCTCAACAATGTGCGCTGGAGTTGGAAAGTCTGGCTCACCCGCGGCGTAGGAAATAATGTCTTTACCCTCGGCCTTGAGGGCTTTTGCCTTGGCGTCAACCTTCAGGGTTGCGCTTTCTGCGATAGCGGCGATTCTTGCTGAGATGCGGGATTTGGACATGGCCCAAGGATACCTCGCTATCTCGCACCAGAGCTAGTGAATTACTCGTTGCGGGATTGAGGTTTAGGGCCTAAACTTTCTCAAGTTGACATCTGCCGAAAACTAATCTGGCGAAAATTCACTAAATAGATTTCTAATCTAGAAGTGTGTCTTCTTCAGGTGGCACTTGAAACCAAGCCTCGTGCCTGTTCACGGTTGATGGCGATGGCAACTTTAGGGCGGTAGTTCAATTGGTAGAGCAGCGGTCTCCAAAACCGCAAGTTGCAGGTTCGAGTCCTGTCCGCCCTGCGCAGAAAGAAGGTCAGTAAATGGCAGAAGAGAACGAGAAGGCTTCGGAAGACCTGGTCGAAATCGCGAAAGCGGATGCGGCTAAGGCAAAGAACCCATTCCAGCGTGCCTCGCTGTTTGTGCGCCAGGTGCTCCAGGAGCTATCCAAGGTCACCAAGCCAACCCGCAAGGAACTAATCAACTACACCGGTGTGGTACTCGGCTTCGTAGCCGTAGTGATGGTCCTGATCTCAGTTTTGGACTGGGCCTTCCTAAACGTCGTAACTTTCGTGTTTGCAGAATAAAGAGGATTAAGTGTCTGACCTAAATTTCAGTGACGCTGGCGAGCCAGTAGAGCTAGCCGAAGACTCGGTAAACGAGAACGTCGACCTAGACGAGCTTGACCTCGAGGCCGCCGCCGAAGAGGCAGTCGAGGAGCTCGAGGGCTTCCAGATCGAAGAGGCTCCAGTCGAGGCAGCCCGAGTCGTGGTCGAAGAGCCTGAGGACCCATACCGCAAGTTCCGCCAGGAGCTGCGCGAGCAGCCAGGCAAGTGGTACGTAGTTCACTCCTACGCAGGCTACGAGCGTCGCGTAAAGCAGAACATTGAGACTCGTAAGACCCAGCTTGCTGGTGGCGACGATGTTCACCAGGTCGAGGTTCCGATGGAAGAGACCATCGAGATCCGCAATGGTTCCCGCAAGCTAGTTTCCAAGGTTCGTATTCCTGGCTACGTGCTAGTTCGCATGGAGATGAACGAGGACAGCTGGTCACTTGTTCGTCACACCCCAGCCGTAACCGGCTTCGTTGGCAACAGCCAGCACCCAACCCCGCTTCGTCCAAACGAGGCATTCGAGATGCTCAAGCCACTGTTCACCCCAGAGGAGACAGAGGAAGTTAAGAGCGCCAAGGCCCAGGTATCTGCGGGCAAGGCCAAGGGCAAGAGCATCCCGGTAAAGATCGACTTCCAGGTCGGCGAATCCATCCTGATCAAGGATGGCTCCTTCGCCGGACTACCTGGAACCATCTCCGAGATCAAGCCAGAGTCTGGCAAGGTCACGGTTTTGGTATCGCTCTTCGAGCGCGAGACACCAGTAGAGCTGTCCTTTGACCAGGTCGGCCCACTGAACTAATAGGAAAGAAAAAGACAAATGGCACCCAAGAAGAAAGTCACCGGACTGATCAAGCTTCAGATCCAGGCTGGCGCTGCTAACCCAGCACCTCCTATCGGTCCTGCTCTAGGTCAGCACGGTGTAAACATCATGGAGTTCTGCACCCAGTACAACAACGCCACCGCAGATCAGCGCGGCAACGTTGTACCGGTTGAGATCACCGTGTATGAAGACCGTTCATTCACCTTCGTACTAAAGACCCCACCAGCTGCTGAGCTAATCAAGAAGGCTGCGGGAGTTCCAAAGGGCAGCGCAACCCCTCACACCGTGAAGGTTGCAAAGCTATCGAAGGACCAGCTTTACAAGATCGCTGAGACCAAGATGTCAGACCTAAACGCGAATGACGTCGACGCAGCAGCAAAGATCATTGCTGGAACCGCTCGCTCCATGGGCATCACCGTAGAGCAGTAACAAAACTCAAAAACCAAATAAGTCGTGGGATCGGGGCGCTTCCCCGGGCAAACCACGGACTGTGACCAAGTAAGGAAAAGCAGAATGGCAAAGCGCTCAAAGGCCTATCAGGAGGCCGCAGCAAAGATCGAAGCTGGAAAGCTGTACAACGCCGAAGAGGCAGCAGCTCTAGCAATCGAGACCGCTGGAAAGAAGACCAACTCAACCGTCGAGGTTGCACTCAAGCTTGGAGTGGACCCTCGTAAGGCCGACCAGATGATCCGTGGCACTGTCTCGCTGCCACACGGAACCGGTAAGGTCGCCCGCGTAATCGTGTTTGCTAACGGTGCCGCAGCAGACGCAGCGCGTGAGGCTGGAGCCGACGAGGTTGGATCTGACGAACTGATTGCAAAGGTTGAGGCCGGCTGGACCGACTTCGACGCTGCAGTAGCAACCCCTGACCTAATGGGTAAGGTCGGTCGTCTAGGTAAGGTTCTAGGTCCTCGTAACCTGATGCCAAACCCAAAGACCGGAACCGTGACCATGGACACTGCTAAGGCAGTGACCGACATCAAGGGTGGTCGTATTGACTTCCGTATCGACAAGCAGTCAAACCTGCACTTCGTAATCGGCAAGGCAAACTTCACCCAGGCTCAGCTTGCTGAGAACCTAAACGCAGCTATGGACGAGGTTGTTCGTCTAAAGCCATCTACCTCAAAGGGTAAGTACCTACTAAAGGGTGCTGTCTCGACCACCTTCGGTCCTGGCATCGCACTTGATGTAGCAACTTTTAGCTAAAGGCTTTTGAGCCAGCTGTAGAGCGCCAGCGTGCTCGCACAATCTTCTTGGTTGTAAGCGATCACCTGGCGCTTTAGCTTTTCTGCCTCCGGATAATTGTCAGTCAGTAGCTCCAGGTACTGGTCGTAGTACTCCATAGATCCCATTGCTTCTTTGACGTCTGAACCTCGGCCAAAGCCATAGAAAGCCTCGAGTTTCTTGATGCTGTAGCTCTCTTGAGAGATCACCAGGGAAGCCTTGACAACCTTGTAGAGGTCGACGAAAACTCCAGACTCAATAAGGTCAGCTACCTCTTTTTGGTAACTGCCGAAGCGCTCCGCCAAGCGCGTTAGGGCAGCGTGCTCGTAGTTGGCGTAGTGGTAGATCTTGCTTCCTGGCAATTCACTTTGGCGCCTGAGGGCATCTTCCATAAACCACTCGAATGCCGCTTTTTCCTCGACGCGATCATCAGCCCACTGATGGTGAAACTGCTCCCCAGACTCGACCGAGGAGAAACCGAACAGGTACTCCAAGCCTCCCGCTTCTTGGAAGAAGCTGAAACCCTCGAGATCGAAAAAGATGTCGCCTGGGTTGAGATCGGGGAGTTTATCGAGCTCCTCACGGGAGACAACTTCGTGAACATGCATGCCGGTCTCATAGAAGTGCTGCTGCAATCTTGCTTGGCGAGCAAGCTTTGCCACTGCGTCACTAGATAGTTTGTCGGTGTCGCCACTGAACTGAGCAAGCTCACGAACCGTTTTCACGCCTGCGCGATGAAGCGATTCGAGTTGAGGTCTCGTCATCCCAGCCACCAATTGCAGGTGGCCGGTTTGCCTACGCATGTGGTCACATAGCAGCGGATACTCGCAAAGCTCGCAGTAGCTGGAAGCTTCGCAAATCAGAGATCCGATGTCCTCTAGTCGCTGCGGATCTTCATCGATAAGCGCATTGATCTGCGAGATAAGTTTTTCTCGAGCTGGAATCAGTTGACCAACCAGACTCATCGGATCAAATGCTGCCAGTTCTCTGGAACCAAGAATTAAGCCATGTGGTTTGTCTGAACCCAATCCAAGATTTCTCAGCGCATCTGCGTAAAGGGCTACCTGATTCTGATACTCGGGCTTTGCCGAGGTCGAAAGCTTGGCATCCCAGGCTGTATAGCCGTCTTCACGCGGACCAACCTGGACTGCGGAAAGCCCGGAGTCGGTAAATACAAGTTCATAGTCCGCGCGGAATAAGAAGTCTGGTCGACCTGAGAATGGCAGCTCTCCGCTGCCGCCAAAAACCGAGCCCTGGTAGATCACCGGTATCCCACTTGCTGCCAGATCCAAAGTGGCATCTAAAGAGTTGGTGCTTGGTGCTTGAACTAGATCACCGAGGTTGTAGATTAGTTCTTGCTCTAACTCGGATTCAAATTTCATGCCGTAGCGGATGGCTAGGTTGTCAGGTGCCTTGTAGAACTGCTCAACCAGATCGCGAACCCCCGAGACCCCCAGTTCGCGAGCGGTGGCAACTCTTGTGCAGTGCTCACACTGCGAACGCATTAGGTCTCGAGAATCGAAACTTAGCGTGTTACCCCGTCTTCTCATGCCCTTAGTTTGTACCTAGGGGCTGACAATTTGAAGGCAAAACTGGCAGTTTTCACAAGCCAAAAACCCATCTAAACTCACTTAGGAAAATCTGGAGGAATGGGGAACCGTGGCTAAGGCGGACTTCAAGGCACTGAGACACGTGCTGGTTGTAGAGAACGAGCCACTGATGCGCGACCTGTTATCCAAAGCTCTCGAGGGTGCCGGCTTTATCGTGACCAGCGCGGCAAACGCAGCGGATGCCATGAGATCTGTCAAGGTTATGGACCCAGATGCGATGGTCGTAGATATCGAGCTTGGTCCTGGCCCAAATGGATTTGACCTAGCCGACGCCGTATCCGTTCTTTCACCAGAGGTAGGAGTGGTTTTTCTAACCAACCTTCCAGACCCTAGATTTGGTGGCAAAGACTCCACAGCGGTTAAGCGCAACCAGGGTTACCTCCGCAAGACAGCCATCAACACCGGTGCTGAGTTGGTTGATGCAATCTAAGCTGTGCTTCGTGACCGAGTAACCAAGGAGTACCGTCACGACCTAGCCTCAAACCGCCCATTCTCCGCACTATCTCAGCGTCAGATAAACACCCTGCAGTTGGTTGCCGAGGGTAAGACCAATGCCCAGATTGCGGCACTGCGAGGCACAACTGTGCGTGCCGTCGAGGGCATGCTGACCCGGATTTTTGAAGCGCTCGAGATTGACCCTAAGGGTTCTAACCCGAGGGTTGAGGCAACCGCGAGATACCACGCTCTCAGATCCCAGGTAGAGACGGTTGCCTAAAACACAAACTGCTTGGCAAGC
>JACCDL010292758.1_pt1 | contig 14950 bp, 17 predicted proteins | sample 7441931 | NCBI WGS metagenome assembly JACCDL01 (sample SAMN15323437, study PRJNA562643) | freshwater metagenome | isolation source: river surface water | place: USA:Blue River Watershed | collected 2017-08-16 | reverse complement strand
ATTCGTATGTTAAATAATGTAAAATTTTTGTCGAGAATTACTCGCTGATAGCCAATAAAAAAAGCCCACAAAAAGTGGGCTTTTTTTATTTCTTGAGGTTTTGCAGCATTAAATGCCGAAAGCCGTTTTGATTTTCTCTACATAATCCAATTTTTCCCAAGTAAACAGTTCTACTTCTAGCGTTTTGCTATCGCCATTTGCACCTTGGAATGTTTTCTTAACCACTTCATTTTTACGGCCCATGTGTCCGTAAGCGGCGGTTTCAGAATAAATCGGATTGCGCAATTTTAATCGAGTTTCGATACCGTAAGGTGTCATGTCGAAAATTTGCTCAATCTTTTTGGCAATTTCTCCGTCGTTTAATCCAACTTTTGCAGTTCCGTAGGTATTCACGTAAACCCCCATCGGATTTTTTACACCGATAGCGTATGAAACTTGTACTAAAATTTCGTCGCAAACACCGGCTGCAACCATGTTTTTAGCGATATGACGGGTAGCGTAAGCAGCTGAACGGTCTACTTTAGATGGATCTTTCCCAGAGAATGCACCACCACCATGGGCACCTTTTCCACCATAGGTATCCACAATAATTTTACGTCCGGTAAGACCGGTATCCCCGTGAGGGCCACCAATTACAAATTTCCCGGTAGGATTAATGTGATAGGTAATTTGGTCGGTAAACAGAGCCTGAAGTTCAGGTTTCAATTGTTTTTTCACGCGAGGGATCAAAATAGAAACGATGTCTTTTTTGATTTGCTCCTGCATGGCTTTTTCTTCAGCAAAATCATCGTGCTGCGTAGAAACCACAATGGCATCGATACGAATTGGACGGTGATCGTCGCTGTACTCAATGGTAACCTGCGATTTTGCATCCGGACGTAAATAGGTGATTTCTTTGTTTTCGCGACGCAGTGCGGCTAACTCGATCAAAATTTTATGTGAAAGATCTAGCGCAAGCGGCATGTAATTTTCGGTTTCGTTGCTGGCATAACCAAACATCATACCTTGGTCTCCGGCTCCTTGATCTTGTTTATTCTGACGTTCGACACCCTGGTTAATGTCGGCCGATTGCTCGTGGATGGCAGAAAGCACACCACATGAATCGGCCTCAAACATGTACTCCGATTTGGTATAACCGATTTTACGGATTACCTCACGACTAATTTTTTGAACATCCAGATAGGTATTTGACTTCACTTCACCGGCTAAAACCACTTGTCCGGTAGTTACCAGCGTTTCACAGGCTACTTTAGCATCTGGATCCCAGGCTAAAAAGTTATCAATTAGGGCGTCAGAAATTTGATCGGCCACTTTATCCGGGTGACCTTCAGATACTGATTCAGAGGTAAATAGATAAGGCATAGTATTCCAGTTTTAAATAAAAACAAAATAAAATGCAGAAAAATGGACTATTAAAGGAAGTGTAATTTAGTTTTTTAGCACTTTTTTTAACGTGGTTGCAATCAACGCAAATCGATCCACTTTTTTGCACTGCAAAAGTATAACAATTTTTAAAATCTTAGATATTTGAACGTAATTTGTGACCATTAGTCGAAACCTAAAACCTGTTCTTTTGAAAAAAACAGTTCTGTTCATCATTAACCCAATATCGGGAGGAAAATCGAAATTGCACGTGCCTGAGTTAATTGCTCAGAACCTCGATCTAGTACAATTTGAGTACACATACCGGTTTACTGAGGGTGTGGGCCATGCACGTGAGTTAGCTAAAGAAGCCGTACAAAAGGGTATCGATATTGTGATTGCAGTAGGTGGCGACGGAACTATAAATGAAATTGCTTCTGTTCTTTCGGGTACAGATAAAATTTTAGGCATTATTCCGATGGGTTCTGGAAATGGGCTCGGAACTTCACTAGCCATTCCATTTGATGTAGCTAAAGCGATTGGGGTATTGAACCGCATGCAGGTAATGACCATAGACTCTGCCACACTGAATGGACATCCATTTTTTAATGTAAGTGGTATTGGTTTCGATGCGGAAATCAGTGCTCGCTTTGCTCGGGATAAATCGCGTGGATTGTGGGGTTATGTAAGAAATACCATTGCTGAAATCATACATTACCGCCCCAAATGGTATAAGTTAACTATTGACGGCATTGTGTACCATCGGCAGGCGTTTATGATTAGCTTGGCCAATTCCACTCAATATGGAAACAATGCACACATTGCCCCCGAAGCTTCACTAACCGATGGTTTATTGGATTTTTGTGTAATTAAACCTTTTGAATTATACCTGTTCCCGATTTTAGCCTATCGTTTGTTTAGCAAAACAGCACACCGTTCTAAATTCATCGAAATTTTTAAGGCTCGTGAAATTAAAGTTGAACGAGATGAACCTGGGCCTGTACATTTAGATGGAGAACCTGTGCAAATGGGTACTGAACTGCTTATCTCCCTCAAGCCTGCCACGTTAAAAGTGATTCATTAGTATGTCTAAAAAGTCGAAACAATGGGGTGGTATCATGTATTCCACCGATCCGGATTTCAGTTTTGAGCCTGAACAAGCGGAAACTCAGGAAACATTGCCTCCGCAGCAGCAGGATTTGCGGGTACAGCTAGATCGTAAACAACGCGGAGGTAAATCGGTAACCCTGATTACCGGTTTTGTGGGTACAGATTCAGATTTAGATGCTTTGGGTAAAAAACTAAAGCAAAAATGTGGCGTAGGAGGATCGGTTAAAGATGGTGAGATTTTAATCCAGGGAGATTTTTGCCAAAAAATCATCCAAATCCTTTTAGCCGAAGGCTATAAAGTGAAAAAAATTGGGGGTTGACCGAACTCCTATTTATTCTTTTAACTGACTTTAAATCAGTTGTTTGAATCTTAGTGTCTCGTTTACAATTAGTCCAAATTCAAACCATTTTTCTTTCGAAAACGTTTTAGTTCTTCCTAATTTTGGCGATTGTCTATAACCAAAAACTCATTGATGAGTAAAATACCTATGAAAGCTCCCGATTTGGCCTACCTTGGTTTGCAAGGTCGCAACACTATTTTTTATCAACTAAGCCCCGAAGAATTAATTGAACATGCCATTAAAAATGGTGAGGGTAGCTTAGCCAGTTCTGGCGCTTTAGCCATTGATACCGGTGAATTTACAGGTCGTTCACCCAAAGACCGTTTCATTGTTGCAGATGATATTACTGAAAAAGCGGTTTGGTGGGGCGATATCAATATTAAATTCGATGCTCAAAAGTTCGATCAGCTTCAACAAAAGCTTACTGCATATTTACAAGATAAGTCGATCTATGTTAGAGATGCCGCTGCTTGTGCAGATATGGATTATCGCTTAAGCATACGAGTAATTACCGAAAAGGCATATCAGAACTTGTTTTCCCATCATTTATTCATCAGACCAGAAGCTAATCAATTGGGTGAAACTCCCGAATGGACTATTTTGGCTGCACCAGGATTTAAAGCAAATCCAGAAGTTGACGGAACTCGTCAGCACAATTTTGCCGTCATCAATTTTACAAAAAAGATGATTTTAATTGGCGGGACGGGTTATACTGGAGAAATTAAAAAAGGTATTTTCTCAGTTTTGAATTTCTTGCTTCCGCACAAACACCAGGTTTTATCCATGCATTGTTCTGCCAATGAGGGTAAAGATGGGGATACCGCCATTTTCTTTGGTTTATCGGGAACTGGAAAAACCACCCTTTCTGCCGACCCTTCGAGAGATTTGATTGGAGATGATGAACACGGCTGGGGGGCGCAAACGGTATTTAATTTTGAAGGTGGCTGCTACGCCAAGTGTGTGGGCCTAACTGCTGAGAAAGAACCCGAAATTTTTAAAGCTGTAAAATTTGGATCCCTTTTAGAGAATATCAATTTCTTTGAGGGCACCCGTGACGTAGATTTTGACAATATTGAGAAAACCGAAAACACCCGGGTTTCTTATCCGATACAGTACATTAGTCATGCCAAGCTTCCCTCAATTGGGGCTATTCCGAAAAATATATTCTTTTTAACCGCCGATGCTTTTGGAGTTTTGCCACCAATTTCACAATTAAGCCCGGAGCAGGCCATGTATCACTTTATTTCTGGTTATACGGCTAAAGTGGCTGGTACCGAGGCCGGCATCAATGAGCCTCAAACCACTTTTTCGGCATGTTTTGGTAAAGCCTTTTTGCCGCTCCACCCTACAGCTTACGCCCAATTATTGGGTGAGAAGCTAAAACAACACCAGGCTAAAGTTTGGCTGGTTAATACAGGTTGGACCGGTGGACCGTACGGAATTGGGCACAGAATGAAGCTTAGCTACACTCGGGCCATGATTACTGCAGCCCTATCCGGAGAACTTAGTCAAGTGGAGTTTGCAGAGCACCCCGTTTTTGGTTTAATGATTCCTAAAACTTGTCCGAATGTGCCTGCAGAACTACTTGATCCTAGAAATACTTGGACGGATAAACACGCATACGATCAAAAAGCTGCAGAATTGGCGCAAGCTTTTGTCAAAAACTTTACGCAGTTTGCTGATTTCGCTAGTGCCGAAATTTTATCGGCTGCACCCCGAGTTGAGGTATCTGCTTAAATCGCATGTTAAATTTTAGTTGCGATTTGGATTTCCCGAAAAAAATAGTTTTCATTGTGAAAGATTGTCTCAGATAATTTTTTCAGTAACAAAATTGCATACATTGATAATTGTTTATTGAAAATTATATCTTTGAAATCCGTTTTAAAAAAAACTTAAAACCAATTAATTTATAATTCATCAAAACCAAAAACTAAAATTTAAAAAAATGGCAACCGCAACCAAAGCAACAACTGCTAAAAAAGAGAATTCTGGTTCAAACATTTTTGCTAGTATGTCTATCGTGATTTGCATCCTTGTAGGTGTAATCTTGTGGAAATTCGTAATGGGTAGTCCTGGTAACTTCGAAGGTGGAGATCCAGAAAATGGTCACCCACTTCCTGGTAACTATTTCGGAATGGTTTACAAAGGTGGTTACGTAGTACCTGTGTTAATGGGTTTATTCTTAATGGTTGTTGTATTCTCTTTTGAGAGATACTTTGTAATCAACAAAGCTGCCGGAAAAGGTAACGTTGATGCATTCGTTAAGAAAGTACAATCTTTATTAAGCGCTGGTAACATTGATAGCGCTATTGCAGAATGCGACAAACAAGAAGGTTCTGTAGCAAACGTGATCAAATCAGGTTTGAAAAAATACAAAGAAATGGAAACCGAAAAAGGCATGGATACTGAGCAGAAATGTTTAGCAATTCAAAAAGATATTGAAGAAGCAACTGCTTTAGAAATGCCGATGTTAGAGCAAAACCTTACTGTAATTGCTACTTTGGTTTCTATCGGTACCTTGATGGGTCTATTAGGAACAGTAACAGGTATGATCAAAGCGTTCTCAGCTTTGGCAACTGCTGGTGCTCCAGACCAATCTCAATTAGCAAACGGTATTTCTGAAGCCTTGATCAATACTGCAACTGGTATTGCAACTTCAGCTGTGGCTATCGTTATGTACAACTTGTTTACTTCTAAAATCGATAAATTGACTTATTCTATCGATGAAGCAGGTTTCTCAATTGTACAAACCTACGCTAGTACACACAAATAATAGTTTTTGATTTGATTTAGTCCCGGGATCCATTCCCGGGACTTCTTTTCAAAACGTTAAACAAGTACCGTTCAACAGCAAAAACATAAGTAATGCCTAAAGTAAAAGTTCCTAGAAAAAGCACTGCGATTGACATGACGGCCATGTGCGATGTGGCTTTCTTGTTGTTAACATTCTTTATTTTAACAGCAACTGCACGTCAGCCAGAGCCCCTGCCTGTTGATACCCCGGCTTCAACTGTAAAAATCAAATTGCCGGAAACCGATATCGCAACCTTAACTGTAGGTCAGGGAAAAATTTTCTTTGGCGTAAAAGGACAGCAGATTCGCATCAACATGTTGGATCGCATTGCTCAGAAATACAATTTGCAATTTACTGAAGATGAGAAACGACGTTTCTCAGTAATCGAATCTTTTGGTGTTCCGGTAGGTAATCTAAAGCAATTAATTGCCTTGAGTGGCGATGAGCGTAACCAACCCGGCCTTCAAATAGGTATTCCTGCCGATTCTACAGACAATCAATTGAATGAATGGATTTTGGCAGCCCGTTATGCAACCAAAGAGTTAAATAACGCGGATCTTCGCTTTAGTATTAAAGGCGATTCGAGAGAAGAATACCCTGAAATCAAAAAGGTAATCGATATTCTTCAGAAGCAAAACATTAACAAGTTCAGCTTGATTACTTCATTAAGACAAGCGGAGCAGTAAAAATCGTAAACAATACAAAATATTAAACGATGGCAGAATTAGATACCTCCTCGGGTGGCGGGAAAAAAGGCGGGAAAGTCAGAAGTAAGAAGCAATCTACCCGTGTAGATTTAACCGCAATGGTTGACTTGGCTTTCTTGCTAATCACTTTCTTCATGCTAACCACCACCTTGGCGAAACCTCAGGCCATGGACTTGGCAATGCCTGATAAAGATAAAGACAAGCCAGAGTCTAAATTGGAAATTGCCGATAACCGTACCATGACCATCTTATTGGGTCAAAATAACCGTATTGAGTGGTATATGGGATTGGTAGATAATCCTAAAACTCCAACGGTTGATAATTATGGACGTAATGGCATCCGTAAAGCAATCATCGAGAAAATCAAAGAAGTACGAGGTATTACCGGAGATCCAAAAAAAGGCTTGATCGTATTGATTAAACCTAGCAAAAAATCGAACTACAGAAATTTAGTCGATATTTTGGACGAGATGAAGATCACCGGAGTGCCAACTTATGCGATAGTTGATATTACCAATCCGGAAATCGAGTTGATGAAACGCGACGGGATTTACGAATAAGTTTTCGTAAATTAAGGTAAGATTTTAGAACATAGATTAACAGAAAATAGAGATGTTAGGATCTAAATTAGATATTTTTAAACCTGAATGGCTCGAAGTCGTTTTCAACGGTCGTAATAAGGCTTACGGTGCTTACGAATTGCGTAAAGAAAACCCTAAGACTACTACCCGTGCGGTAATTACCGGAACAGTATTAATTGTTGTTTTGGTAACAGCTCCGATGATCATCAGATACATTGCCGGGATTTTACCAGACGATACCGAGCAATTTAAACAAACGGAGGTTGTTTTGGCCGCTCCGCCGCCAATTGATAAAGACACTCCTCCTCCGCCACCAGAACCACCAAAACCAAAAGTGGATCAGGTGCGTTTCCCACCTCCGGTAGTAGTACCGGCAGAAAAGGTACGTGACGAGGAGCCACCAACCGTTGAAGAATTGAAAAAAGCTGACCCTGGTCAGAAAACTATCGAAGGTGACCCAAATGCCGAAATCAAAATTGATGAGCCGGTAGGTAACTCTGAAGTAGTTGAAGACAACAGCATTGTGGATTTCTCTAGCGTTGAAGTAATGCCAGAGTTTCCAGGTGGTCAGTCAGGTTGGGGTAAATACTTGCAGAAAAACATGAAGTATCCACCAATTGCACGTGAAAACAACATTACAGGTCGTGTTATTGTGAGCTTCGTAGTAGAGAAAAACGGAGATTTAACCGATATCAAAGTGTTGAGAGGTATTGGTGGAGGTTGTGATGAGGAAGCAGTTCGCGTACTCAAAGCAGCACCAGCTTGGAGACCAGGTGTTCAAAATGGACGTAACGTGCGTGTGGCTTACACCATGCCAATTTTCTTCCAGTTAGCCGGACAATAATTCCATGTCAAAATATGTGAATGAGCAACAGAAATCGCTGTTACAGCGATTTCTGTTCGTTTTACGCCTCCTGATGTTTACTTTTTACATTCTGGCAGGTTCGATGTTCATCATCTGGAAAGATATGCCTGTGGAACTTGCCAGAAACTATCGCATCGCATTTGGTGTTATTTTGATTGTTTACGCATTCCTGAGATTCATCAGGTTAGTACAAAATAGAGATTAGTTATGTTCCGAAAACTACTTGTGATCACGAGCTTAAGTGTACTGGGAATCTTATCTGCTTGCCAGCAGCAAAGCTCAACCGGCAAACAAAGCTATACCAAAGGCAAAGTAACCCTGGTGGCCGATGAAAGTTTGGCCCCAATTGTTGAAGATCAATTATTTGTATTCGGGAGTGTGTATCCGGAAGTGGAAATTACCCCCTTATACAAACCTGAGAATGCCTTGCTGAAAGATTTATTAAATGGTACTGCAAAAGTTGCTGTTATGACCAGAACGCTAACTCCTGCAGAAAGTAAGTACTTCGAACCAAAGCAGATCCGTATTCGGGTTAACCGCATTGCTATTGACGGTATTGCCTTAATTACACAAACTTCCAACCCCGATAGCTTAGTTTCGGTACAAGATGTTATTTCAGTTCTTCAATCAAAGCCTTCTAAAATACAATCGCTAGTTTTTGATAATCCAAATTCAAGTACGGTACGTTATTTTAAAGAATTGGCTCAGGTGAAAGAGCTGCCTTCTAAAGGAATATATGCCTTAAAATCCAATCCGGAAGTAATCAAGTATGTTGCAAGCCATCCGGGTTCAATTGGGGTAGTGGGTATCAATTGGTTAATGCAAGCCGATCTAGCATTAGAGAAAGATATAGCTAGGCTACGCGTTATGGGTGTGAAAAATTTACCCGGAAAACCAGGTGCCGATCAATACACCAAACCCGATCAAAATGATTTAGCTTTGGGATTATACCCATTTATGCGTAATTTGTACCTCATTAATTGTGAGGGAGGACCCGGCCCGGGCACGGGATTTGTCACTTTTGTAGCAGGAGAACGTGGTCAACGGATTGTTTTAAAGTCTGGATTACTGCCAGATAGTATTCCCCCCCGAGAAATTAGTATCAGAAAATAGTAAATAAATTATATTTGAACCATGGAAATGTTGAAAAAGGCCTTTAAGACAACTTTAGTGTTGGTTTTGTTAGGTTCATCTCTTTTTGCACAAACCCTAGCGGATGTAAAAAAAGCAATTGATGCAGAGCAGTATCAGAAAGCAAAAAGTCAATTAAAAACGATGATTGCTACCCTGCCAACCAATGCAGAAAATTACTTCTTTTTAGGACAGGTGTATTTAAAAACAGACTATGCCGATTCGGCCAAGGTAACTTTTAACGAGGGTATAGCTAAAAACCCTTCATTTGCGTTGAATTATGTAGGATTAGGTCAGGTTTTATTGGAAGACCAAGACGAGACCATGGCCAAAGTAAACTTTGATAAAGCCGTTACTTTGTCTGATAAAAAAGACAATAGAGCTTTCTTGTACATAGGTAAAGCCTATACTGCTGCCAAAAAGCCGAATTACGAGATGGCTTTAACCAACCTAACCAAGGCGCAAACCATTAATCCTAAAGATGCAGAAGTGTTTTTAGCGATGGGCGATGCATACCGTGGACAGATGAAAAATTCGGAAGCTTACAGTGCATACCGTACAGCTTTTGATTTGAACAAATCCCTACTGCGCTCTAAAGTAGAGCTGGGTGTGATCAATAAAATGTCTAAAGCATTTCAAGAATCGGCAGAAGAGTTTAATAGCGTATTGGCTTTAGATCCCAATTATGGTCCAGCATTTCGTGAATTAGCCGAGACCTATTATTTATGGGCCAGATCAGATGCCAGAGATTACGATGGGAAGATCAAACAAGCCCTGGAGTATTATAAAAAATACTTAGAGTTAACCGACCGTTCCTTAGAATCGCGAATGCGTTATGCCGACTTCCTCATCTTAGCCAAAGATTACAAAACCTTACAGGCTGAGGCGCAAATCATGGCTCAGAACGACAAAACCAACAAACGTATTTACCGTTACTTGGGTTACTCAGCTTTTGAAAACGGCGATTATCAGGGATGTATCCAAGCCATCAAAGATTTCATGGCGCAGGTAGATCCAAAACGTATTATCGGTAGAGATTACAGCTACTTGGGCCGTGCAATGATTAAACTTGGTCAAGACGAAGAAGGTTTCGAAACAGTGAAAAAAGCTACTGCGATTGATTCTAACCTAGTAAGCGGAATGAGTGAAATTGCGAAAGAATTGTATGGATTAAAGAAATACAGCAAAGCTGCAGAAGCGTATGAGATTGCAGTTAAAAATCCACAAAGAAACCTTTTAGATTATTACTACTTAGGATCATCTTATTATTTCGATTATGGTGCTAAGAAAACAGCCGGTCAGCCTGCTGATAAAGCCTTATTAGTGAAAGCAGATACAGCATTTAGCTACTTAATTCAGCGTTCACCAACCACGCATGCCGCATGGCAGTTTAGAGGCCGTATCAATCGTCAGCTAGATGATGAAAACGAAAGCCAAGGTTTGGCTTTGCCGTTCTATACCAAATACGTGGAGATTATAACGGTGACTAAACCCGAATTGGCCGCTAAAAACACTCCTGGGTTAATTGAGGCTTACACCTATTTGGGTCAGGTAGCAGCTAAAAAAGATAAAGACTACGAAAAAGCCAAAACGTATTTCGTCAAGATTTTGGAGTTAGATCCAGCCAATGTTGTGGCCACGGAAGCCATGAAAGCCATCGGCGGTACAAAATAAAAAAATGACATTCATTTAAGCGCCTTAATCATCCGATTAAGGCGCTTTCTTTTTATATTTGCCGCACCAAAATCAAACGATGGAAGCACAAAGCACCCCCGTAAATTACTTGCCGATTATTTTTCAAATGATCGTGGCTCTTGGTTTCGTTGTAGTAACCATGGTGGTCACCCATTTGGTGGGCCCAAAACGCAAAACCTCCGACAAGTTGATTCCTTTCGAATCCGGAATTGAGTCCATAGGTAATGCCCGCCAACCATTCTCGATCAAGTATTTTTTGGTGGCTATTTTATTTGTGCTGTTTGACGTAGAGGTGATCTTCATGTATCCTTGGGCGGTTAATTTCAGAGACTTTGGTTGGGCAGGTGTGATCGAGATGTTCATCTTTATGGGAACCCTATTATTAGGCTTTATTTATGTGCTTAAAAAAGGTGCTTTAGATTGGGAATAAGTTGTTTATATAGTACATTTGGGCACTAATTAAAAGTGCCCTAAGGATAGAAAAAAGGCGATTATGAGCGAAATTAAATTAGTAGAAGCTCCTCCCGGGATAGAAGGATCTGGCTTTTTTGCCACTTCTCTGGATAAAGTAGTTGGGATGGCCCGCTCACACTCCTTGTGGCCCCTGCCATTTGCTACATCTTGTTGCGGAATTGAATTCATGGCTACCATGGGCTCGCATTACGATTTTGCCCGTTTTGGTTCAGAGCGCCCTAGCTTTTCACCACGCCAGGCAGATTTGCTCATGGTGATGGGAACCATTGCTAAAAAAATGGCTCCGGTACTGCGTCAGGTTTATGTGCAAATGGCCGAACCTCGTTGGGTAATCGCCGTAGGCGCCTGTGCTTCAAGCGGTGGTATTTTTGATACCTATTCCGTATTGCAAGGTATCGATGAGGTAATTCCGGTTGACGTTTACGTACCCGGATGTCCGCCACGACCAGAAGCCATTATTGATGGATTTAACAAAATTCAGGAATTGGTAAGAAACGAATCCTTGCGTCGACGTGAATCTCCTGAATACAAAGAATTATTAGCTAAATACGGAATCCAGTAATGGAGAAACTGACTAACCAGATCTTAATTCAAAAGTTGAGCACCAAATTCGGTGAGCGAATTTCCATTCCAACCGAACCGTACGGCTTATTGACTTTTGAAACCGGTAAGGAAAGTATTACCGAAGTGCTCACCTTTTTGAAAGAAGATGCAGCTCTTCAATTCAATTACCTGACCGATATTACCGGCATCCATTATCCTGAAAAAGAATTGGCCATTGGTGTGGTTTACCACCTCCATAGCCTTCGCAGTAACGTAAGGGTACGGATAAAAGTATTTTTACCGGCCGATAAACCGGTACTTCCAACGGCATCCAATCTGTGGAAAGGTGCCAATTGGATGGAGCGTGAAACCTTTGATTTCTTCGGCATTCAGTTCGAAGGACATCCGGATTTACGCCGCATTTTAAATGTTGACGAGATGACGGTTTTCCCGATGCGTAAAGAATACCCGCTCGAGGATCCAAACCGTGTAGATAAAAAAGATTATTTCTTTGGCAGATGATAAACCATCCGGTATTAACAGATAACGACCCGCAAAAAGAGACCCATACCCTCAATTTAGGTCCCACCCACCCGGCTACACACGGAGTTTTCCAAAACGTACTCGAGATGGATGGCGAACGCATTGTAAGTGGGGTATCCACCATCGGATATATCCATCGGGCCTTCGAAAAAATTGCAGAACACCGTCCCTTCTACCAGATCACCCCATTGACTGACCGTTTGAACTATTGTTCATCGCCGATCAATAACATGGGTTGGCACATGACGGTAGAGAAATTGCTCAATATCCAGACCCCCAAGCGTGTAGATTACATGCGTGTCATTATCATGGAGCTGGCCCGTATATCAGATCACTTGATCTGTAACGGAATTTTAGGGGTAGATACCGGTGCTTATTCGGGTTTCTTGTACCTGATGGAAGAGCGGGAGCACATTTACGAAATTTACGAAGAGATTTGCGGTGCCCGTTTAACAACCAATATTGGTCGTATTGGCGGTTTTGAGCGTGATTTTAACGATATCGCTTTCGCGAAAATCAAAAAGTTCCTCAAAAACTTCCCGCCCATCATGAAGGAGTTCGAGGCCCTGTTTAACCGTAATCGTATTTTCATTGAGCGTACTTCGGGTGTAGGTGCTGTCGATCCGGAAACCGCACTCAACTATAGCTGGAGCGGTCCAATTTTAAGAGCAACCGGTGTAGATTACGATGTTCGTGTAAACGAACCGTATTCTTCTTATCAGGATTTTGATTTCGAAATCCCGGTAGGCACCAGCGGCGATGTGTACGACCGGTTCATTGTACGTAATGAAGAAATTTGGCAGAGCTTGCGCATTATTGAGCAAGCCTTAGAGAAAATAGAGAAAGAACCAAAAGGCGTTTTTCATGCCGAAGTTCCTGAGTTTTACCTGCCGGCCAAAGAAGACGTTTACAACAATATGGAAGCTTTGATTTACCATTTCAAAATTGTGATGGGAGAGATCGAGACACCAAAAACAGAAGTATACCATGCGGTAGAAGGAGGTAATGGCGAATTAGGTTTCTACCTCGTAAACGATGGTGGACGTTCGCCATACCGTTTACACTTCCGCCGTCCGAGCTTCATCAATTACCAGATGTATGCCCCGATGAGCAGTGGCATGTTGCTTTCTGATGCGATTATTAACATGAGTAGTTTAAACGTTATTGCTGGAGAGTTAGATGCTTAAGGTAACCGAAACTCAGGAAATTAAGTTCTCGAAAGAGCTCATCGCTCTGTTCGATGAAATGGTAAAGCGTTATCCGCAAGGAAGACAAAAATCAGCTCTGCTGCCTATCCTGCATGCTGTACAGGCAGAATACGGCTGGTTAAGCCCCAATGCAATGGATAAGGTGGCCGAATACCTCGACATTCAATCGATTGAAGTGTATGAAGTAGCAAGTTTTTACACTATGTTCTTCCTGCAGCCGCAGGGCAAATTCGTGTTGGAAGTATGCCGCACCGGACCTTGCCAACTGGTAGGTTCCGATAAAATAATGGCCCACCTGGAGAAAAAATTAGGAGTTAAAGAAGGCGAAGTCACTAAAGATGGCTTATTCAGCTGGAGAGGTGTAGAATGTTTAGCCGCCTGTGGTATGGCTCCGGTTTTACAAATTGGTCCGGATTATACCTATTACGAAAACTTAACCGCAGATAAACTCGATACCCTAATTGAGGAGTTAAAGAAAAAATAAATGGCCCGCAAACTATTATTTGAACACATTAACGTACCCGGTATCAACACTTTCGATGTTTATCGTAAACATGGAGGATACCGTGCGGTTGAAAAGGCTCTGAAAAGCCTTTCGTCCGACGATGTGGTAGAAGAAGTAAAGAAATCTGGCCTTCGTGGCCGTGGTGGAGCAGGTTTCCCTACCGGGATGAAGTGGAGCTTTTTGGCTAAGCCGGAAGGTGTGCCACGTTACCTGGTGTGTAACGCCGACGAATCGGAGCCCGGTACGTTTAAAGACCGCTACCTGATGACCAACATCCCTCACTTATTGATCGAGGGAATGATCGTGTCAAGTTATGCCTTGGGCGCTAACACCTCTTACATTTATGTTCGTGGCGAAATGATGCCACAAATCCGTATCCTCGAAAAAGCAATCGCGGAAGCTAAAGCCGCCGGATTTTTAGGCAAAAATATTTTGGGTTCAGGTTTCGACCTAGAGTTGTATGTACAGCCAGGCGGCGGTGCCTACATCTGCGGTGAAGAAACCGCTTTATTGGAATCTTTGGAAGGAAAGCGTGGCAATCCACGTATCAAACCCCCATTCCCGGCAGTATCTGGTTTATATGGCTGCCCAACGGTAGTGAACAACGTAGAATCGATCGCTGCCGTAGTGCCTATCGTAAACGAAGGTGGCGACGAATACGCCAAAATCGGTATCGGACGCAGTACCGGAACCAAATTGATTTCGGCTTCAGGAAATATCAATAAGCCTGGAGTTTACGAAATTGAACTGGGAGTTTCGGTAGAAGAATTTATTTATTCGGAAGAATATTGCGGCGGTATAGCCAATGGTAAACGTTTGAAAGCGGTAGTTGCCGGTGGTTCTTCGGTACCTATTTTACCAGCTAATTTGATTTTAAAAACCACGAACGGTGAAAACCGCCTGATGACGTATGAGTCACTATCAGATGGTGGTTTTGCTACCGGAACCATGTTGGGTTCGGGTGGTTTTGTGGTATTGGATGAGGATGCCTGTATTGTGCGCAACACCTGGAATTTTAGCCGTTTTTATCACCACGAAAGCTGCGGACAATGTTCGCCTTGCCGCGAAGGTACCGGCTGGATGGAAAAAGT
>JACCDL010129815.1_pt1 | contig 14953 bp, 2 predicted proteins | sample 7441931 | NCBI WGS metagenome assembly JACCDL01 (sample SAMN15323437, study PRJNA562643) | freshwater metagenome | isolation source: river surface water | place: USA:Blue River Watershed | collected 2017-08-16 | reverse complement strand
GGCAAGACGCTGGTGTTGAGCGGCACCACGGGGCTGGAAGCAGGCATGTTTGTGTCGTATTCGGTGACCACCGGTACCAACACGGTGACCCCTTACGGCCCCTACAAAATCGAGTCGATTGCCAGCGCCACCAACACCCTGACCCTGGCAGAAAGCATGGGCGCCTCGCCTGCCAACACGACCGCGCTGACGGTCACCCAGACCAATGCCAACACCAGCACGGCCACCACGGTGGCCAGCTACGAGCGCTGGTACGAAGTGACCGGCAGCGACACGGGCACCGACCGACTGGTGAACGTGGAGCAGGTGGTGTTTGCGGATGCGGCTGTGGACCTGTCTTACAAGGCCTCGCAAACCGCGGCTTGGGGCAGCACCGGCAAGCTGGAAGTGTCCACCCTGTTCACCGGGACGGCCTTGAGCGACTTGCTGATGTCGACAACGGCCAGCGAGCTGTTTGTGGGCTTGGCGGGCGCCGACCATTTTGTGATCCCCGATGGCGCGGGTGTGGATGTCATCAAAGACTTCACGCCAGGCGCTTCGGGCGATGTGCTGACCCTGCTGTTGGGCAGCAATGACACCGATGGCCTGAACGGCACCGGTGTGGATACCGTGGCGGAAGCCTTGGCCAAGGGGAGTCAGCAAAGTGCGGACACGGTCTTTGACTTCGGGGGTGGCAACACGGTTCGGCTGGTCGGCGTGACCTTGGGCGACCTGACGGCTGCGAACTTCGAAGTGATGCCCTCGTTCTAATCTAAGCCATCACCTACCATCATTACTCCAAGGACCTTAGACCATGGCTTATGAATCAGAGAGCCCGCTCAGCACAGGCACGCCCAACAACTCGACCGATGCCGCCAATGTGATGTCTTCGGGCGTGTGGAACAAAGCCTCCCTGGCGAGTTCCACCGATGTGGACTATTTCAAGGTCATCGTTGGCAGCGCTGGCCTGATCAAGCTGGAAGTCAGCAATGCTTTGGTGACCACCACCGAAACCTGGAAAGCCGACTTGCTGGACGCCAACGGCGACTACCTGACCCAACTGGGCACCACGTCGGTGGGCACCCCCTTGGTCTCGGGCAGCAGCAACACCGGCAAAACCTTGCTGGTCTCGGGCTTGACCAGCGCCATTGCCATTGGCAGCCGCTTCACGTTTTCAACCAGCAGCGCCGACACCGTCATCTACACCGTGGTGGGCGCCACCACCCCCAGCGGCGGCCAATCGACCTTGACGCTGGACACGGCCTTGCCGAGCTCGCTGGCTGCGAGCACGCCGCTGGTGTTTTCGCCGACGCAAATGGGCATCGCAGGCACGGGCAGCAGCCTGACCGGCAACGTGGCCAGCGCCGGCACTTATTTTGTGAAGATGAGCGCCTCCAATTGGAGCGACGCCGACTACCAGGTGAAGAGCACCTTTGTGCCCACCATCGAGTCAACCCTGGGCAACGACAGCAAGGCCTTGGCCGCCGACGTGGGCAACCGCCTGGTGGCCAACGCCTGGATGACCGGCGCCTTGTCGTCTCAAAGCGATGTGGACGCCTGGGTGTTCACCACGGCTGCCGCCTCTGATTTTTACATCGACTTTGCGGCCGCCAGCGGCGATGACAGCACGCCCGAGTGGGAAATCAGCCTGAGCACCTGGAATGGCCAAGCGCTGACTTCGGTGCAAGGCGTGGCCCTGAGCGGCAGCGTGGGCAAGTCGGGCACCTACAAAATTGAAAGCGCCAAGTACAGCACGGCCAGCAGCTTTGTGGTGTCGATCGCCGCCAAGTCGGGCGTGACCTATGACCCTGGCAGTTACACGCTGCGGGTGCGCGGCGATGCGCTGGACCTGAACGACACGCCCATCCTCACGGTGGACACGGTGGGGTCAGGCAAGCCGGGCGAGTACATCAGCAGCGGCGTGGTGCGCTCTTTGAAGGTGTCCACCACCGATGCCTCCAGCCAGGTGGCCCTGAAAAGCCTGTTCAGCGTGAGCGATGCCGATGTGACGGCGGGCACCCAAACCATTGCCAGCTACCAAGTGGCCTTGACCACGGCCACGGGCCAGTCGGCCACAGGCTTGATCAAAATCATCGACGGCAACACCAGCACCACTTACACCAATGGCGCGTCCATGACCGCAGCGCAAATGGAGAAGGCCTATGTGGTGGCGGGCACGGCGGAAGGCAATTTGGACCTGGTGATTCAGGCCTTTGACTCCAGCAACGCCTCGGACGCATCGGGCAGCAGCTCTTACATGCACCAGACCGTGCGGCTGGTGAGCCAGTCGACCGGCGTGACCACCACCACCGATGGCAGCCTGAGCCTGACCGAGCGTGCCACCAGCAGCGAAAGCGGCTACAGCGAAAGCCTGTCGTTCAAGCTCAACAGCGCGCCCTCCAGCTCGGTGCTGGTGTACCTGGAACAAGCCAGCCCCAACCAGCTGAGCCTGTCCAAGAGCTTGTTGACCTTCACCACCGAGAACTACAACACGGCCCAAAGCGTGACGGTGACCGCCGCGCAAGACAGCTTGACCGAAGGCAGCCACACCGGCCAGTTGACGTTCCGGGTGGTCAGCACCGACACGGCCTACGACGGGCTGGCCGTGACCGCCCAAAGCTTTGCGATGGCCGACCCCATCAACCATGCCCCCACCGGCACGGTGACTGTGGCGGGTACGGCCAAGGTGGGCCAGGCCTTGTCTGCCACCACCACCAGCCTGAGCGATGCCGACACCTTGGGCGAGTTGAACTACCAATGGGAGCGCCTGAGTGGCAGCACCTGGTCGTCGATTGCCAACGCCAACACCAATGCCTATGTGCTGACCAGCAGCGACTTGGGAGCGCAGGTGCGCGTGAAAGTGTCTTACCTCGATGGCCTGAAGAATGCCGAGTCGGTGACCTCGAGCGCCTCCACCACCATTGCCACGGCCAACGGCTACGACCTGAGCGGCGGGGTGCGCTTCTGGAAAGCCAGCACCACCAAGCTGGCCGATGTGTCGGTGTCGGGGGGCGGGCAAACGGCGACCTCCAGCAGCACCGGCACCTTCTCGCTCAGTGGCATGTCCCAAACTTCGGGCAGCACCTTGTTCGAGCTGACGCCCAGCAAAGCCGTCACCGCCACCAAGGCATCCGAAGCCGGCGTCACCCTGACCGATGTGCTGGCCGCCCTGAAGGTGTACCTTGGCAAAGACCTGCCCAGCGATTACAAGAGCAGCTACAACTACATCGCGGCCGACTTTGATGCCAACGGCACGGTGAACCTGACCGATGTGTTGTCCTTGCTGAAGTATTACCTGGGCAAAATCACCACCCCGGCCCCGGCCTGGGTGTTTGTCGATGCCGCCGATGTGGACAGCAGCGGCAACATCGCCGCCGCCAGCACCGGCAACATCACAAAGAGCGACACCGCCCCCCATGCGGTTGACGTCGACATGAGCGCCGTCACCACCGTAGACCTCGTCGGCGTGCTCCGCGGAGACGTAGACGGCAGCTGGACCGCCTGACCCCACCCCGGGGTGGGGTTAAGGCGAGAGCCAACTGCCATCGACATCGCCGCGCAGCACACCAATGAGTTGGATGCTTTCCTGGCCATTGTCAAAGGACTGATCGATGGCGTGGGGCGTGGTGTCTGTTTTGTTGATGGATGCGCTGTTCGCCCCCGCAAGGCTCTTGCCATCGCTGCTGAAATCGGCGGCGTCGACAAACACCCAGGACGGTGCAGGCGTGGTGACTTTGCCCAAGAAGTACTTCAACAACGACAACACATCGGTCAGGTTCACCGTGCCGTTGGCATCAAAGTCGGCGGCAATGTAGTTCAGGGGCGAGGCGTAGCTGTCGGGCAGGGACTTCCCCAGGAACACCTTCAAGGCGGCCAACACATCGGTCAGGGTGATGGCCGCCTTGGCGTTGCTTGGGCTGCTGGCTTGCGGGCTGAGCGTCATGAAGCCATCGTCCTCACCTTGCGTGTCTTCCACGCCGTACAACGTGATGCCCGACTGGGCCGTGCTGGTGCCCGTCTCGCTTGCCTGTGTCAAATTGACGCCTGCGAGGTTGGGCCGCTGGCCACTGGCACCTGCTTTCCAAAACGCCACATTGGCTTGAATGTCGTAGCCATTGTGAAACCCTGTGGTCGCGATGAAAAGATTTCCCCCCAGCGTCGATGCAGAGGCATTCCCCAAGTTGCTGGCAGTGGACGTGAATGCCACCAAGCTGGCGTGGGGTGACAGCGTTGCAGAAATCACGCCTTCGTCTGCCAGATTGCCAGCGGTGTCGAGCGAAATGACATTCGTTTTGGCAAGTGTGGCATCTGTGACTTGAAGCTGCAAAGCTTCGCTGGCCGCGTAGCCTGTGGGAGCGGTGGTCAGCACGGCGACGAAGCGCCCACTGTCACTGGCCGTCACAAATTGATTTGCACTGTGGCCCGTGCTGACAGAGTCAGAAGCTGTCGTGTTGAAGTAGGTGCCGGATTGGGTGACTTGCAGGCTTTGGTCTGGGTTGACAAACCCGGCAGCTTGGCCAAGGGTGTTGAGCGACACCAGGTCAAAGGCGGGTGTGCCCGACAAACCCGAAAGGTCATAGGCCGATGACCAGACATAGGCGTCGGTTCGCGCGGCAGCGCTGTTGTCCGAAAGCTTGGAGTTCTGGTCCGTGGCTTTGAAGTAGCCCTCGGAAGAGAACGAAATTTTGACGATGCCTTTGTCGGTGTACACATTGCCCAAGTAAGCGGCTTGCGAAACCTCGCTGCCTGCCACTTGCGTGACCAGCTCCACCTTTTTCGTCAGCAGGTCCAGCAAGTAAATGTCGCTGACTTCATCGGTGTCGATGCTGGTGGCTGGGGTTAAAACTGCACTGTCGGTTTGCAGCGCTAAAAACCGCCCATCATGGCTCAACGCCATGCGTTGCACAGCAGGCAAGGCCGCATCTTGGACGATGGACGAGAGGATGTCGGCCTGTTGCAGCGTGGTTTGCTGAAAATAAGCCAGCCGGGTGACGCTGGGGTTGTCGCGCAACACAACTTCGGCGGCGATGTAGACCGCGGATTGCTTGCCCGAGATGACGGCTTTGGAAATTTCGAGATCACTGGGAACCACGCCCGCTGAAACAGCCAAGGCATTCAGGCAAGCCGCGTACTGCTGATTGGCAACGTCGTACAGCCACACCCCGGTGTGCAGGGTGGAAGCCACCGCGTCAGCGTCGTCTGTGAAGGTTCCCCTCACCAACAGAAATTTTCCGTCAGCACTGAAATTCAGCCCTTCCAGCAAAAGAAGGGTCGCCCCGCCTCTGGCAAGGCTGCTGAAGTCAGGCGCTGCAACTTGATAAAGGCTCATTCAAAGATCATCAAACTGCAATGAAAAGATCGGCGCCGTTGAACGCGGCATCCACCACGCCCACAAACCTGACGACATCCATGGCGGCCAAGGGGCCCGAGCCATCCTGGTCAAATTTGAGCAAGCTCTGCGCGGTGTCCAGCAAGAAGTAATCGTTCGTATCCAGGGCACGGACCCCGGGGCCCTTGACGAAAGAAGCCGCATTCAGCGTGCCAGACGACTGCAGGTTCAAGTTGGCGGTGGAGATGCCAAATGAAGCCAAGTCGATGACCAGCAAGTCCTGGCCAGAAGCGAAATCAGTGATTTGGTCTGCAACGGTGTTCAGCCCGTTGTAACCCAAGACAAATTGGTCACTGCCTGCCCCGCCGCTCAATGTGTCGACGCCTCCCTTGCCCTCCAAAATATTGTCGCCCATGTTGCCCTGCAACAGGTTGTCTGCAGCGTTGCCCGTGGCAGTCGCATCGACGATGCCCACCAGTTCGGCGTTTTCAAAGCCAGTTGCTAAAACAACGTCCAGGCTGGAGCGAACCGTGTCGATGCCGCCGGCATCCACCAAGGTGTCCAGGTTATCGCTGAGCACGTAGATGTCGTTGCCCAAGCCGCCCACCAGCGTGTCTTTGCCCAGGCCACCCGCCAACACGTTGTTGCCTGCGTTGCCTTCCAGGCGGTTGTTCAATGAGTTGCCACCGGCGGAGTAATCGCCGCCCTCTTGGAGTATCAAAATTTCTACTTGCGATGGCAGGGTGTAACTTGCAGAGGCGTACACCGTGTCTGTGCCTTCATTGGCGAGTTCCACGATGACATCTGACCTGGAGTCGACAGCGTAGGTGTCGTCTCCCGTGCCACCGGCGAGCCGGTCAACGCCGGCACCGCCATCCAGGCTGTCATTGCCCGCGCCACCGATGAGGGTGTCACGGCCTACGCCACCGGCCAGGCTGTTGGCCAGTTCGTTGCCAGACAAAATATTGTCCAAACTGTTGCCCGTCAAGTTCAGCGCCTGGCCAGGCAAGGCCTGCAACGACTCGATGTTGGCGGGGGCGGTCAAGCTGACAGAAGTGACGACCAGGTCTTTGCCGCCCGCGCCACCCGAGATGACTTCCAACACCACATCCGAGGCTAAATCGACGGTGTAGGTGTCGTTGCCGGGCCCACCGCTGAGGGTGTCAGTGCCAAGCCCGCCGTCAAGCTCATCGTTGCCACTGGAGCCATCCAATGCGTCGTTGCCAGCCCCACCCAGCAAGGTGTCGTTGCCCAGGCCGCCCAGCAGTCGGTCGTTGCCGGCGTTACCGACCAGCAAATCGTCTCCGCCCATGCCATACAGCGTGTCTGTCGCATTGCTGCCGTACATTGCATCGGGGCCTGATGTGCCGGTGTTGTTGACGTTGTTGCCTTGCACTTCCAAGGACAAGGTCCAATCGGTCGAAAGGCCTTGAGGGTCGGTTGCACGCACTGTGACCCCACCAATGGGGCCATTGACGTTTTCAGCGAGGGTGAAGCTCAATCGGCCCAATTGCTCAAAGCTGAGCACCTGATTCAAGGACACGGCCACAGCGCCCAAGCGCACGACACCCATGGCCGGCAGATCAACAACGGTCACTTGCGACAGCGTTGACTCCGGGTCGCTTGGTTTTGCAATGTCCAAAGTGACGGCCTGGGTCAGTGGGTACTGGACCATCAGCTTGCTGCCGGATGTGGCAAAGCGAGGCGCATCGTTCACCGGGTCCACAAACAAGTGCACAGCGGACTCGGCCATCACGCCATCTTCATCGATGGCTTGGTAGCGGAAATAGCCCATGTCGCCATTGACATCGGCTGCAGGCTGGTAGTGAACTTCGCTTAAGCCATCTGCGGTGAGGAAGGCGTCCACTGTCAGCGGGTTGCCCTGCTTGTCCAGCAGCTTGCCCTGCGCAGGAATTTCCAGCACTTTGACGCGAACAGTTTTGCCTTCGGGATCGGTCGGAACATTCAGGCCAAGGTTGGTCAGGGGCGCATCTTCCTTCAAAGAGAGCTCGCTGGGGCTCGCCAGCAACGGGGACTGGTTGCTGCCAAATTGAAGCGTCAGGATGTCGGAGACCGACTGGTTGAAGTCGTCAACTGCAGTGACCAGCAGTTTGAGCTGGCCCTGGTAGTCTTGCGGCGGCACGCCAGAGAACGAGCGCGTGACCGGGTCGTAGGCCAACCACTCGGGGAGCTCTCCGCCGGAAGCGCTGGTGACAGTGACTTGCAGATCGGCGGCGTTGCCTTGCTCGGGGTCGGTGAAGGCCGACGCGGGAATGGCGTAGTCGATGCCCATGCCTTTGCCGATCAAGACAGGGGTGTCAAATAATTGTTGGGTTGCGGTGGGCGCCTTGTTGCCCACAGTGGCGGCCAGGTTCAGTTCGCCGTTGTGAAAGACAATGCGCTCGATGCCCATCAGGGTGTCGGTTCCCTCGTGACCGTTGTCACTTTTGCCATCGACCACGGTCACTGTCTTGAGGTTGGGGTTCCAGGAAACTCGGAACTCCTCCATGTTGCCACTGTAGGTGGCCACATCGAAGCCCGCCCCCCCATCCAGGCTGTCATCGCCTTTGCCGCCCTGAAGCGTGTCGTTGCCTTCAAAGGTGCGAATCAAATTGTTGGCGTCATTGGCGACGACATTGTCCGAGCCAATGCCTGTGACAATATTTTCCAGGACAGACCAAGGGGAGACGGTGTACGTGACACCCTCTGCGGCAATGATGCCTTGAGGCAAGTCCACATACATGTCATGCCGCATCGGCGCGGCATTCAGCGTGTCGATGCCCGCTTCATCGTTCAGCACGCGACGGGTGGCAGATTGAAAGCCCTCTTCAGTGAAGACATACACATTGTTGCCGGTATCTCGCTCGCCATACAAGCGCAAAGACATACTGGACAAGGTGCCGGCCTCTTCAGCGCGAAGGTCCTTGACCCTGATCGTCCAATCACCGCTGGCTTGCTCTCCCCAGAACTGAACGCTGGAAAAATCCCATAACAAATGCGTTGGAACCCCACTGTCCATCCCCGACAGGCCAAAAGGTTGCTCCGAGTTCACGGTGGGCCTGTTCATCAGCGTTGAGACGGTTCCGCTGGGGGACACGAGCTCAATGACCAAGTCACCCAAACGGGTGTGCCGCAAATCAACGCCTAACTCCACATGCTGAACCAACATGTTGGCATCGATTGCGAAAGTCTGCGAAAAGCTTGTGCCATCGCCATCGGGAATGGCATCAATCAAGCCAAATTTTCTGGCAGAGGCGCTGACTTCGTTGAGGGCTGTGCTTTGCTTTGTCCAGGATTGCGCCAATCGCACGGCGCTGTAGGCATCGACGACGCCAAAACCTGTTTGATCGTTGAACTGCAACCCGCCCAAATTGAAATTCGAGGCAGCATTGGTTTTCCAGTCTTGGTTGTCTGGATGCCATGCAGAATAAGCCAAAATTTCTTGGACGTCGCGGTACCCCAGATTGGGGTTGGCTTCCAGCATCAAGGCGGCCACCCCTGAAACAACCGGTGCCGCAGCAGAAGTGCCCGTAAAGCTGGTGTAGTTACCGGCTGTGTTCAGGCCCTGCCCTTTTTCATGCCGATCGGTTGTCAATAGATCAACGCCATAAGCGCCAATCAACACGCTGGCCCCTGGCGTGGAAAATGAAGCCACGCTGCCATCTGCTTGGGTGGCTGCCACGGTGATGACTTCGCGTGCGTTCTGGAAGTTGTGATAGTTGGTGTTGTCGCCGTAGCCACTGCTGTTTCCAGCTGAGAACACGAACACTGTCCCCAAGCCATCGCGGCCATCTTCGACGCCGGTTCGCAAGCCCTCATACGCAAAGGTCAGCGTCGTGCTGTTGAAATTGTCGGCAAATGGGTCAATCGCGCCCCAACTGTTGTTGCTGACGTCAAATTGCCACTGCTTGCCCAAAGCTTCGGTGATTTGGTCCCACGACCACTTGACCCGCACAGAGGCTATTTCTGCATCTGGCGCAACGCCCACAATACCGGTTTCGTTGTTTTGCTCAGCCACAATGAGCCCGGCCACCGCAGTCCCGTGAAAATCACCCGCAGGGTTCAGCGGGTAGGGCAATTTGTTTTTGCCATCTGCTGTGTTGTAGACCGTGTCATAAGACAGTGCAAAGTCAATTTGCTTTTGCAAGTCAGGATGCGCCGTGTCAATGCCATCGTCAATCATGCCGACGGTGACACCTGCCCCCGTGATTTGCCCATGCAGGGCATCCAAGCCCAGGGCAGACAAATACCATTGGGCAGATTTCAAGGGGTCGGCAATGCCACTGTAGAGTTCACGCACACGAACGGTATAGGTCCCTGTTTGTGTCCCATTGCTGGCAACGTCCAGGAAGTAATCGGCATCTTGTGAGGCAGTGAACTGCAAATGGGCATCCAGGCCCGCGCCGCTGTCATCATCGAAGGCAATTTCGATTCCTTGGGCATCCAGCAGGCGCAACGTGGCGTCCTTCAGGGTCCCGCCAGCACCTTGACCATCGGCCAACACATCCAACACGTAAACTTTGCCGGCCGTCAGCGTGGTTCGAATCCAGTCGTGATCGCCCGCATAGTCAACCTTGCCGCTGGCCGTTCGACCCGGTCCCGCTGTGACGCCCGATTGGGCATCGGCCCGAATGTCGTCGGTTTGCGCATCGCTGCCGCGCAGTCGGGTATCCAAGGTGAAGCTGCCTGTGTTTCCGGGCAGGTCCGTGGCGGAGACAGCCAAGTAATAACGCCCGGATTCAAACACCGAGACGGCCAGATCGTTTCGGCCCGAGGTCGCATCAAAGAGGCCACTCGTGACCCATTGACCACGGCCATCCAAAAGCCGCAGGTCTGCCTGAGAAAGCGTCCCCAAGCCATCGGCGTAACTCTTGACAGAAAAGTCATAAATGTTGCCAACCGTCAAATTGATGGCGTACAAATCGATGTCGCCGGCCTCGTCAATGCGACCGCTTGCGCTTTCGTTGCTGGCCAGAACGCCGTGGTTGCCATCCACGTAATCGACAACCCGATCGGGGTGGTCGTCTGGCTGCGCGGCGCCAAGGTCAACCACGCGCAATTTGTATTGGCCGGTCTGGGTCGTGTCCAGCGCCGCGACCTCGATGGACAGGGTGCCAGCGTCAGTGGCAGAAAATTCTGTAGCGTCAAAGAAGGACGGCGTCCCCATCACCGTGTTCACGTCAACGGCCGTGGGCGTGGCAGCGCCTTGGGCCAGCCAGGACAAAGCCAACTTGGCGGAGCCCAAAGGGGCAAGAATGCCGTCACGCACAGCCAGTGTCTCTACTCGGTAGCTGTGCCCCTTTTCAAGGGCCACCTTGAATTGGTCAGAGTCGCCCGACAAGCCAATCTTGGCCTGGGCTTGCGCCTGAACGACATTGCCTTGCGTCGCAAAGCTCAGCTGTAACGGCGCGCGCGCATCTTCATCGGATGCATCACCGGCAGACAAGGACAAGGTGTAAGCGCCGGTGGCCCCTGCAGCGTCAATGACTCGGGCGTAATAAGTGCCGGCCTCAGGCGCTTTGAAAGTGGCCACCGCGCGGCCATTGAGCGTCTCCAGCCCGTCGCCGATGGCCATGCTTCGGTTGTCTGCAGACACGATCTCCACCATGGGGCGGCTGAGCGTGGAGCCCACGGCAGCCTCGACATTGACTGACAAGACCTGACCTGCGGTGGCCGTCCATTGATACCAGTCTTCGTCACTGTCTGTGGACAAGCCAATCGAATCGTAGGCGCGAACACCATAGGCCCCGTCTGACCACTGAATGCCTGCGGTGACCACTTGGTCCAACGCCACGGTTTGCGCAGCCTGTTTGGTATTGGAAACATCATCAGGCTGACGGGTGGTCAGGGTGTAGCTGCCAACGTCGTTTGCGCCATCTGCCGCTTTCACAGCCAGGTAATAGGTGCCGGCCAGCGTGGGGGTGTAGACAAAGGCCGGCTCATTGCCAACCAACATATTGTCAACCGACTTCAGTGTGGTGCCGTCTGCCGCATGGAGCGCAAGCACTGGATCGGCCAAGCTACCGTTGCCACTTTGTGAGGCTTGGAGCTTGAAAACATAGTCTTGACCCGCCTCGAGCCGAATGCCAAACCAATCTTGGTCATGGTGGGTCAGCAAGTTGCCGCTGAAGGTATCGCCCGGCTTGATGAAAACCGTGGTGCCCACATTACCGGCCGCCTCATCCGCGGGCAAGGCACGCTGGGCCACAGCGACCTGGTAGGTTCCCATGCCTCGGTCTTTGTTGCTGGAGGCCTCAATAAAGTAGGTGCCCGAAGTTTTGGCTTCGATGTAGAGCTGCGCGTCGTTGCCCAGGCCCCCGTTGTTGTCAAAGTCGACCAAGCGCCCTTGGCTGTCAAAAATGCGAACATAGGGATCGGCCAAGGTGCCATCGTGATTGGCCAAGCCATTCACGGAAACCTGATAGGTGTTGCCTTGTTGCAAGCTCACTTTGAAGACATCGTGATCGCCGGGGATGCCGATGTCCCCAGTTTTAGCCTCGCCCAAGGTCAGGGCTGCCGCAGTGTCATTCATGGCACTGGCAAAGTCATCTGGCGGCGCCACGCTGACGCTCATTTGGTAGGCGCCGATATCGTACTTGAAGGCGCTTTTTGCCTCTAGGAAATACAAGCCATCCTCTGAGGGCGTGAAATATGCGCGCGCATTGAGGCTACCCGTGAAATCGTCATAACGGGCAATGACTTCGCCGTCTTTGTCACGAACCACCAGCAACGGGTCCACCAGGGGATCCAGTTGTGCGCTGTCAGACATGTCCCCGACCAAGTCGATGACATACACCTGGCCCTTGGTCAAGCCGACCTTCAGCCAGTCACTGTCACCCTTGTAGGAAATCAAGCCCGGCAAGGGCTTGCCAACCTGCAAGACACCCGTTGTCAATCGGTCGTTGGAGAAGTCATCGTCCAGTGTCTTGCCCTTGAGGATATAGGTGCCTTTGCTGGTGTTACCGGATGCGCCTGCGTCCAGAAAATACCAACCTGAATCGGGCGCCGAGTAGGACAGTTTGGCGTCCGAACTGCCCCCGCTGTTGTCATCCTGCGCCAACAAAATGCCTGTTGCAGAGCGCACGGAAAGTTGCGGGTCGGCCAAAGTGCCCCCTTGGGACACGCCCAAGGCACGCAGCTCATAGGTAATGCCTTTGTTGAGCCAGACCTTGAACCAGTCATGGTCTGACAACACATTGATTTCGCTGCTGGCCGTAAAGGTGTTTGCGCCTGACCATTCAATCCGCTCGGTCGTGGATGTGTTGCCAGCGATGGTGTCCAGACTTTTTTGGGTGAGTGTCCAGGACCCTGTGGCAACCTTGCCAACATCGGAAGCGGCCAAGTAGTAAGTGCCTGTGGTCGAGGGCCGGAAGACAACCGTGTCATCCCCGCCAACGTCGTTGGCAGCATAGTCCAGCCCCGCGTCAATCAAACGCCCCTCGCCGTCACGCAACTCCAGTTTGGGGTCCAGCAAAGTGCCGCCATCCGAGGCCACGCCCATCAGCTTGAATTCATACTTGGTACCGGCAATCAAACTGGTTCGGATCCAGTCTGAGTCACCGATATCTCCTACGTACCCGCGTGTGACACCCTGTAGCGCATCCATACTGCCCAGCGTATCCACACTGCCGGCGTAATCATCCAGGAAATTCAGGGTGAAGGCGTAATCCTGAATGTCGCCATCAACGTACATCCTGGCAACGACATTTCCGCCTTGGTAGGCATTTCCATTGAGCAGCGGAAGGAATTTGCCATTGGCATCCATCCAGTTGTACCACTCGCCATACTGGGAACCATTGACCAACGACTTGAAGTTGATCTGCCCCCCCGTAGCGACATCCCAAAAAGCCATGCGCCAGCTGCTGCCATTGAAGGTGGAGCCCTCTACGGCCAGGGGAGAATTGGGCGCGAAAGTGGCGGCATACAGATCGGAGTCATCCGTATAGTCTTTTTTACCAGACACCCGTTTGGCATAGTCTGCATGGGTCAAAGAATCCCAAGCAGATGCGTTGGATCTGTAATAAGGGTAATAGTTTTCGTTGGGTGCATCGTCAATTTTGACGGTGGTATCGGCAAACTTCAGGTTCAAGACGCCGTACAAGGTGTCTTTGCCGTCCGTCATGGACCCACGGGCTTGCTCTATGGTGAGCGGGTTTTTACTTTGAGAGAAGTTGTAGTCGGCAAAATTTCCATTGAACACCGCCGTATGGACGTTGGCAATGTAATCGTCACCCCGCCCGCCTTGGAAAAACTCTGTCCCGGTTCCTGTGTAGTTGTCATTGCTGGCGGAGCCTACGATCGTGTTGCCAACCCTGGTGTACTTGGTTCCCGAGCCATCGAAGCTCCATGCCGCCAACTGTTCGGGCGTCACCACAACGGTCGTGCCACCTTGTTTGATGGACTCCACATCCACCAGGGACAGCTTGGTGAGGTCGACAAAACCCAAGGTAGAAATATCGAACGTGTCGGTGCCCGCGCCACCTTTTACAGTGGCTTGCAATTTTTCTGAAAGGCCTTCCAGGCGAATCCAGTCGTTGCCTGAGCCCGCATCGACCACAAACTGCCCATCGCCAAAGACACGCAATGTATCGTTGCCCGCACTGAGCTTGACGCTATCGAATTGATTCAAATGCAAAGAGGCATATTCGAGTTGCCACCAGTCACCCGTACCATTTCCCAGGGTGAGCGCTGAGGCATTGACATCGCCCACACTGCCTGTGATACGAACGCCGGCTGACAAACCATTGGTGGTGATCGCACCCAGGTCAACATCCTGGCCAGCGCCTTCAATGAAGAGACGCAAGTTATTGCCCGAAGAATTCAGCGCTTTCAGACTGTTGAATTGATCGGCCGAGAGATAAACTTGTGAGACTTCGCCACCCATTGCATCGATTTTTTCGATGCTGGATACGCTGCCTTCCACCAAGCGATAGGTATTCCACGAAGTCCCGGAAAAATCAATTTTGAGGGTGTCAAAGCCCTCGCCACCGTCAAGGTGGTCACTGTTCAATGTGCCATTGGCTTTGATGTCACTGCTCTCCACCCAAAAGACATCGTTTCCAGCCCCGCCCAACAAAGTGTCATACCCACTGCCACCCAAGAGGGTGTCATTGCCTAAACCACCTTGAATGGCGTCCGCACCGCGCCCGCCCAGCAAGCGGTCATCTCCTGCACCGCCGATCAAAGTGTCGTCTTGGGCTGTGCCGACGACCCCTTTTTCAGACATCAAATTGGCATCAGCGTCTTTCAAATAAACAGTGATGGTGGGCGAGATGGAAACCTCGCCCATTGCAAAACTGTTTTTGGTGTCATTGAGTTGCAAGTTGGCACCCGCCACTTGGACAAAACTGGCCAACTGACTTGCGTTGAGGGTGACGGTACCGCTGCCGGTCAATTGCTCCACACTGGAAAAAGTGACGCCCGTCAGGTTCATCCCGTCGCTGACCATCATTCGGTCGGTGCCAGCGCCACCATCGATGACCGAGGTTGGGGCTTTGACGCCATCCACGCTGAATTGATCATCGCCCTCGCCACCGCGCAAGGTATCGCTGCCTGCGCCGGCGACCAAGCGGTCGTTGCCTGCGCCACCGGTCAGCGAATCGTTGCCCGCGTCTCCCACCAGCAAGTCCGCCCCGCTGCCGCCGG
>JACCDL010798637.1_pt1 | contig 14956 bp, 17 predicted proteins | sample 7441931 | NCBI WGS metagenome assembly JACCDL01 (sample SAMN15323437, study PRJNA562643) | freshwater metagenome | isolation source: river surface water | place: USA:Blue River Watershed | collected 2017-08-16 | reverse complement strand
TTAGGTACTGAACGTCACGAATCTCGCCGAATCGACAACCAGTTACGTGGTCGTTCTGGACGTCAAGGCGATCCAGGCGAAACTCGTTTCTATCTTTCACTGCAAGACGATTTAATGCGCCTATTCAAGGGCGAGATAGTTAATAGTTTCTTAACGCGGTTCAATGTGCCTGATGATGTGCCGATTGAAGCAAAGATGGTAACCAATGCCATCAAGAGCGCGCAGACACAAGTAGAAGCACAGAACTTTGAAATTCGTAAAAATGTTCTGAAGTATGACGAAGTGATGAATCGTCAGCGCTTGGTTATTTACAGCGAACGAAATCGAATTCTTGACGGTGAAGATGTTGCCGAACATATTCAAAATTTCATGCACGACACTATTGATGCTTATGTGTTGGCTGCAACTGCTGAAGGTTACCCAGAAGATTGGGATTACGACACACTTTGGACAGCACTAAAAACTTTGTACCCAATAACTTTGACTGTTGAAGACGTTGTAAAAGAAGCTGGCGGATCAAAAGAAGATATCAGCGCAGATTTCTTATCTGAGTTACTTCATAATGACATTGATAAGGCATACAAAGCCCGCGAAGCTTCGCTAACGCCAACAGTGATGCGAGAACTAGAACGCCGCGTTATTTTGACTGTGCTTGACCGCAAGTGGCGCGAACATTTATACGAGATGGATTACCTAAAAGAAGGTATCGGCCTTCGCGCGATGGCCCAAAAGGATCCGTTAGTTGAATACCAGCGTGAGGGTTATGACTTATTCATGGCCATGATGGATGCAATCAAAGAAGAATCTGTTGGCTTCTTATTCAATGTTGAAGTCAAGGTTTCGACTCAAAAAGATTTTGATGGTGATGGCAAAGTCGATGAAGTTCAAGTTGAAGCTAAAGGCTTGGACGCTAGCCAAACACCAACTCAACTTTCATACACAGCACCTTCAGAAACTGGTGAAGTTAAATCGACGGTCACTCGTACCACTTCATCTGAATTTGAAAATGTTGGTCGAAACGATGAGTGTCCATGTGGATCCGGTAAAAAATACAAGAAATGTCACGGAGACCCAGCTAATCGTTAAGTCGTTTGCTGCATTCAAATGATTAGCGAAAAACAGGCAATTAAGTTACTTAAATTCTTTTTACTTGCCCTTTTTATCTTGTTCACAGTTTTGCAAACTTTATCTTTTCCCGGTCAGTTCAGATACATGGCACAGACTTCACCTAATGATGCGCATTTACGCTGGCCATTAACTTTTGCTGTTGGATTTGTATTTCTTTGTGCCCAGGTAGTGATTATTTCTATTTGGAAAATAATGACTCTAATTGAACAAGAAAAATTATTCTCGCAACAAGCGCTGGTTTGGTTTGACCGGATTATGTATTCGATTGGCGGCGCCAGCCTGCTTCCGATCGGAGCACTTTGTTTTCTCTTAATCTACGGAGATGATCCTGGATTACCGATGGTAATGATTACTTTGTTAACTTTTTTAACCGTCTTACTGCTGATCACCAGGGTGCTAAAGGCACGGACTGAAAAAGTTATTTCGCTACTTGAACAGCGCTAAGTATCAAAATAAATTTTTGAAAATTAAAAACCCCAAACGATAGAAGTGGCGCGCCATTTTCCATCCAACCCTTCTAGTCGCATTGCAAGCGCAAACGATCTATTTGGAGTGCCAAAAACTGCGCTAACTTCAGCAACACCATCATCTGTTTCATGAACATGAATACTTCGCACAATAAGTTTGGGAAATCTTTTTCGTTTAAGCGCTAACTTCAAGCCGGTCATTGCTTCGGGAGTAATCCACCTAATTAATTGACTGGGTGAGCGATTGCCATTGAGTATTTCAATCAATACTTGCACTAGTTGCCTGGACCATTGGGTAGCTGATGGCAATTCAGTTCTGCTGGTTGGTCGCATATCAAAATCAGTTGGCTTTAGTTCTGTGACGCGTGGGGATAAGTAGTTAACTGGCTGTTTGACTGGCCATTCAAAGGGCAGCGTTTCTTGAAGTCCGTATTTGGTTCGCTTTGGTAGCGCAATAACGTTTGCTGTCGCTTGATAGTTAGCAAAGGGCACCGGCAGTGCGTAAATTTCTGCGTTCATAAATCCTCCGAACATCAAAGTGAAATCTAGGTCTGTAGGGCACTTCTATGACTGGCAAAAAACTAGGTCAAGAGGGAATAGTTATTTTTTACTTTTATGTGGATAACTAATGCAGTTTCATTTGTTAAACGGGAAAAATTTTCAGATGGATAAACCCAAGTTAGCCAGTGCAGAGCTAAACATTTTGGCTCAAGTAGATGAGATTCTTGACCAAGCTGCCCAAGACATAAAAGTCGAAAGTCGAATTCAAAAACTTCTCGAAGTTAGCCAAATAGTTAAGGATCAACAAGAAACCGTAGATTTAATCGACCGGATTCGAAATACAGAAGGCCAAATAAAAATTGCCTTCACTCAAAAAGAGTTACCAAATGTAATCGGAGAAGTTCAATTCACTTCTGATGAATTTTTAGTGTTAAAACAAGGAAATACCAAGTATCTAATTGCATTAAATCAAGTTGAAATTATTTCTGGCGTAGATGAAAAAGCAGTCTTTCGAACGACAAATTACCAAGTAAACACTCCATTACTTTGGCTAAAGAATTTGATCGACGATTGCAAGTTAGTGACTGTGCAATTGATAAGTGGTAGGGCAATTTCAGGACAAATTAGTCGCCTTAATTCAGACCATTTAGATCTAGTCAGCGCATCGCAGATAAATCTAATTCCATTTAATTCAATTGTGTATTTAAGAAGTAGTAATGAAGCGAACTAAATTAAGTAAACCAAAACGCTCAATTCGAGATCTTAGATTGTGGCTTGGCATACTTTTTATAGCTATCTCTATTGTGCTGACGCAGAATGTTTTAAATAAAGCCACAGCAAGATCACAAGCCGTCATTGTTACTAATGAAATACCAGCTGGAAGCGTTATTTCTCAGGATGATTTAAAAACAGTAAATGTAGTTTTACCGCAGCAAGTTAAGGCGATTAGTGATTTGACTGAGGCCGTAGGTACAACAGCTACTCGTGACTTATTTATTGGCGATGTATTAACCAGCGATTCACTTAGTTCGAAAACAAATCTGAATGTTCGGTTAGTCAGCGTGCCAATTCGAGCTGGACATTTACCCAAACTAGATGCGGGTCATCTCGTTGATATTTGGATGACACCGTCAACAGATGGAATGGCACTACCTGGTCCAGCTCAGTTATTGATTTCGCAGGCAGCAATCAGTGATATTCCAGAGGGCATTGACCCAACTTTAGATACTGCGGTGACATTACTTATCCCAAATACTCAAGTACAAGTGTTAGTCCAAGCTATGCGAGATGGCGTTATCGACGTTGTCGCACTTCCGCAGAATCGTCGGTAAGCCAAATGATTAATGCGATTGTGGCGATCGGCCAAACTGATTGGGAAGCAAAGTTTGTTAGCGGGTTAACTCATCCAATGACCGGGATACAAGTCCAACGTCGTTGTGTAGATGCAGTCGATGTACTTGCAGTTATCAAGGTTTTGTCATGTGATGCCGTAATAATTTCTGATCACACTTTGCGTCTTGATGCAGAATTTATTGCGGAAGTTCAAAATCAAAATATTCGAATAATTGCATTGACTGAAAAAGTGCAATTTTTTGAACAGTTAGGCGTTAAAGAGATTGTCTTACTTGACCCGACAAATCCACTGGCTACGATTCCTCTGATCAGTGCATTAGTCAAAGTCAACAAAATCGCACCCGATGTTGAAGCAGCCCCTACAGGTGAATTAATTTTTGTCGGGGGTTTTGGTGGCGGTACCGGCAAAACTCGATTAGCTGCTGAACTTAGTTTTCAGTTAGCTAACCAGGGCGATCGCACGCTGTTAATTGATGGGGATACATACGGTCCGGTTATGTTTCAACTTTTTGGCTTAGCACCTACCGGTATCGGTTTGTTAGAAATATGTCGCAAACTAGAGCGCAACACAGCAGAAGAAAAATTTCTTACCGCCAGTACCTCCGGCATCTTTCCAAATTTGGATCTAGTCGGTGGAATAAGTAAAAGTTCTAGATGGATTGATCTGCGACTCGGAGTAGTAAATGACTTTTGGCAGTTAAGCAGAGCTGAATACAAAAACATAGTTATAGATGGTGGGCCAATAACTGAAGTTGAACCGCTAATGGCAATTGAAATAGGAATACCAAAACGTAATCTGGTCGCAAATTCTGCCTTGCAGGCGAGCCAAAAAGTTATTTTGACATGTCGGGCACAAAGTCTGAGTGTGACGAAGTTAATTCGAGGTTTAGCTGAAAATCCCAGCCTGTTTACCAATAAAGAATTAACTATCGCGGTGTTAGGAAGTTCCACGAAAAAACAAACGAAAGATTCGCTTTATGCCATTGCAAGCCATACCGATTGTGACAATTTATTGGTTATTGAAAATGATGAAGTGTTAGTTGAGAAAGCTTTAGGCCAGAACAATTTAGTTAGCGCCTTGGCACCAAAGTCTCACTTAACTCATTCTTATGCTGAACTTGCCAAGGCAATCTTTAATTCAAATAACTTCACCGGAACATCTGGCAGATTTGATCGCATGTTTGCCAAGCGGCACGCATTAAACGGAGTTAGTTGATTACTTAAGTAAATCCTGAATTCGCGAAACGCCTTCAACTAAATCATCATCACCAAGTGCGTAAGACAAGCGAATGTAGCCCGGAGTACCAAAGGCTTCGCCTGGAACGACGGCAACTTCAACTTCATCAAGAATTAAGGTGGCTAATTCAGCTGATGTAGTTGGAGTTTTTCCGCGGAATGTTTTACCTAAAACATTTTTAACTGAAGGATAAACATAGAAAGCTCCTTCAGGTTCTGGGCAATTAATACCTTCAATTTCATTGAGCATTTTGGTAATAGTTTTGCGGCGCCGATCAAATGCAACTTTCATTTCATCAACTGCAGTTAAATCACCCGCGACAGCAGCCAAAGCTGCAATTTGAGAAATGTTGGCGACGTTTGATGTGGCATGTGATTGTAAATTTGTTGCGGCTTTAACCACATCGTTTGGACCAATCATCCAGCCCACACGCCAGCCAGTCATGGCATAAGTTTTAGCAACACCATTAACCACAATGCAGTTGTCTGCAAGTTCTGGAACTAAAACTGGCATCGAAGTAAATTCAGCATCGCCATAAACAAGGTGTTCGTAAATTTCGTCAGTGATAACCCAGATACCTTTTTCAACTGCCCATTGACCAATTGCTTCAACTTCAGCAGGTGAGTAGACAGCACCGGTTGGATTACTTGGCGAAACAAAAACTAATGCTTTAGTTTTTGGGGTTAGTGCTTTTTCAAGTTCAACAACTGATGTTCGGTACCCAGTTGATTCATCAGTCATAATTTCAACTGCTTTACCGCCAGCAAGTGCAATTGCTTCTGGGTAAGTTGTCCAATACGGCGCTGGTAGTAAAACTTCATCGCCTGGATCAAGCAAAGTTGCAAATGCGTTGTACAACGCTTGCTTACCACCGTTAGTAATTAGAACTTGACTGGCATCAATTTTGTAATTTGAATCGCGCAAAGTTTTTGCTGCAATTGCACTTTTTAGTTCTGGTAAACCGCCAGCAGGGGTATAACGATGCCAACGTGGATCACGGCATGCAGCAACTGCAGCTTCAACAATGTAATCAGGAGTTGGAAAATCAGGTTCGCCCGCACCAAAACCAATCACCGGTCGACCGGCCGCTCTTAGCGCTTTAGCTTTGGCATCGACTGCAAGAGTGGCTGACTCGGCAATAGCGGAAATTCTGGCGGAAATTCGGGGTTTACTCACATAGATAAGTATTGTCTATGCGCAATATCTCGTGGTATTTGGCCTTTGAAATATCCCGTACACTTGACACACCGCACAAATCTTAGGCTTATTTCGGCATGCCCAAAATGACCTAACGATCTAAAGCAGGACCAAGGGTCGTGGCTCAATTGGTAGAGCACCGGTCTCCAAAACCGGCGGTTGGGGGTTCAAGTCCCTCCGGCCCTGCGAGTAAGTACGTCTCGCTGAATAAGCGAGCAAGACGCAAACTGAAAGGCAAGACATGAGTGCAGCAACTGACGAGAAGGTTGGTTTCTTCCGTCGTATTCCGCTGTTCCTTCGTCAGGTATCTGCAGAATTACGCAAAGTTGTTTGGCCAACTAAGCCACAACTTGTTACGTACACAACTGTGGTTATTGTCTTTGTTGTTTTAGTTGCAATTTTGGTTTCAATTCTAGATTTAGCATTTGCTCGACTAATGCTTTTCGTTTTCGGATAAGTAGTAAGGAATTATTGTGACTGATCCGCAATTTATGGAAGCCGTTTCGGTGAAAGAAGACGCTGCACAAAACGAAGCAGAAACTTTCATGGATTCAGTAGACACTCCAATCGATAGCGATGCGGCGATCGAGACTGTTACTAATGACTGGAATGGCCAAGTCGATGTTGACGCTGAAGGTGAAGTCACAAGTGATTTAACTGGCGACTTAGCAAACGATAACTCTTTTGATCTTTCAGAAATTGTTGAACAAGAATTATCTTCAGATGCAGCTAGCGAGTCAGCCGATGCGGCCGAAGAAGAATTAGCGCAATCATCTGCAAACGAAGAGGAAGATCCAATTGCCGCATTCCGCACTCGCCTAGAGTCACAGTTTGGCGATTGGTATGTAGTTCATTCATATGCAGGTTTTGAAAACCGAGTTAAGCAAAATCTTGAAACTCGTACAGTCTCGATGAATATGGAAGATTACATTTACGAGATTGCAGTTCCACAAGAAGAAGTAACTGAAATTAAAAATGGTGTGCGAAAGCAAGTAAAGCGCAACAAATTCCCAGGATATGTACTTGTCCGCATGGATTTAACCGATGAGTCATGGGGTGTAGTTCGCCACACTCCTGGGGTAACTGGATTCGTTGGTCAAGGGCATAACCCAGCACCACTTTCATTTGAAGAAGCATTTGAAATGCTACGACCTTCAAAAGAAAAGCCAGTTGCAACGGTGGCTTCAGCTGCTGCTTCAAAGGCAAAGGCCAAAGCTACTCCTGGTGCGCCGGCACCAAAGATCGATATCGATCTAAGTATTGGCGACTCTGTAACAGTTGTAGATGGACCATTTGCAACATTGCACGCAACGATTTCCGAGATCAACTTGGATGCACAAAAGGTCGTTGGTCTCGTAGAGATCTTCGGTCGCGAAACTCCTGTGGAACTTGGCTTCAACCAAATCCACAAGAACTAAGAAACAAAAGAAAAAGGACGCATAAGACATGGCACCAACAAAAAAGGTCGTCGGTCTGATCAAGCTACAGATCAAGGCTGGTGAAGCAAACCCTGCTCCACCAGTTGGTCCTGCGCTAGGTCAGCACGGCGTCAACATCATGGACTTCTGCAAGGCGTACAACGCTGAAACAGAAGGTCAACGTGGTCAGGTAATCCCAGTAGAAATTTCGGTTTATGAAGACCGTACTTTTACTTTCGTTACCAAGACTCCTCCAGCTGCAAAGTTAATCCTTAAGGCAGCCGGTATCGAAAAAGGTTCAGGTGTTCCACACACGAACAAAGTCGCAAACATCACCAAAGATCAGGTGCGCGAAATCGCCCAGACTAAATTGGTTGACTTGAATGCAAACGACATTGATGCCGCAATGAAAATTATTGAAGGTACAGCTCGCTCAATGGGCGTTACCGTAAGTAATTAACTAGACCAAATAACCACACCAGTGGGAGAACCTGCTTCAGGTTCGCACCACGAACTCCGTAGAAGAGGGAGAAAGAAATGAAGCGAAGCAAGGCTTACCGGAATACCGCGGCCAAAATTAATAAAGATGAGCAATACAGCCCGCTAACTGCAGTTCGTATTGCTAAAGAAGGTGCAACTAGCACCAAGTTCGACCAGACTGTTGAAGTTTCGATGCTGCTAGGTATCGATCCACGTAAAGCAGACCAAATGGTTCGAAGCACAGTTAACTTGCCACATGGCACCGGAAAGACCGCACGCGTCCTGGTCTTTGCAGGTGGACAAAAGGCAGATGAAGCTCGCGCAGCAGGTGCTGACTATGTCGGCGTCGATGAATTAATCGACAAAGTTGCTGGCGGCTGGACTGACTTCGATGCAGTGGTAGCAACTCCAGATCTAATGGGTAAAGTCGGCAAGCTCGGTAAGGTGCTTGGTCCACGTAACCTCATGCCAAACCCAAAGACTGGAACAGTAACGCTAGACGTGGCGAAGGCAGTTGAAGATATCAAGGGCGGAAAGATTGAATTCCGTGTTGATAAGCACTCAAACTTGCACTTCATCATTGGCAAGGCATCATTCTCAGAAAAGCAGTTAGTTGAAAACTACGCTGCTGCTCTTGATGAAGTACTGCGCGTTAAGCCATCATCTTCGAAAGGCCGCTACATCAAGAAAGCAGTACTTTCGACAACCATGGGACCTGGCCTCCAGCTAGATACCAACAAAACCAGCAACCTATTAGCTGAAGACGAATAATTAAGCGTTTCTGGGCTCTGTAGCGATTTTGACCGCAGAGCCCAGAAAGCCTAAAGTTAGTCAAGAACAAACCGAAGACCGCCGGTCATCACCTAACTAGGTGAGGCTAAGGCTCCAGAACTGGAGCGCCAGCGCAGGTGAGTATAGAAGTAAGTGTTTAAACACTTTATTTATGCCTCGCTTGCGCGGGGCTTTTTTTATGGAGCGACCTACAAAAGGAGCACCATGGCACGCGCTGACAAGGCAGCTGCAGTTGCAGAAATCACGGAAGAATTCCGTGCTTCAAACGCTGCAGTATTGACCGAGTACCGCGGTTTGACCGTGGGTCAGTTAAAGGAACTACGTCGTTCACTTGGACCTGACACCACATACGCCGTTGTTAAGAACACACTTTCAAAGATCGCTGCTAAAGATGCAGGTGTTGAAGGCTTTGACTCATTACTTCAAGGTCCAACCGCAATTGCATTCATTAAGGGCGATCCAGTAACTGCAGCAAAGGGACTAGATACCTTCGCTAAAGAAAATCCTCTTCTTGTAATCAAGGGCGGAATCATGGATGGCAACATCTTGACCGCTGATGATCTTAAGAAGTTAGCCAAGCTTGAATCACGTGAAGTATTGCTATCTAAAGTTGCTGGTGCTGCAAATGCTGCACTTGCAAAAGCTGCTGCACTATTCCAAGCACCACTATCAAAGACTGCTCGTACTATCGCTGCGCTTGAAGCCAAAGGTGGCGCTTCCAGCACCGCTGCCGCTCCAGCTGCTGCAGAGGTAGCACAGTCAGCTGAAGAAGTTTCTGCTCCCGCAGAAGAGACCGCTGAAACCGTCGCTAGCGAAGTTGTGGAAGCGGAAGAAGTAAATTCTGAATCGGCGTCCGCTGACTCAGATGCAGAAGAAACAACTGAGGGCTAGGCCCCTCAAAGTCACTTACAAAGTGTGAGTGATTAAACCGGGCCTTAAAGCCCCAAACCGGAAGGACGCCGAAATGGCAAAGCTAAGCACAGATCAGTTGATCGATGCATTCAAGGAACTAACTCTGATTGAACTTTCAGAATTCGTTTCACAGTTCGAAGAAGTATTCAACGTAACCGCAGCAGCTCCTGTTGCAGTTGCAGCAGCAGCTCCAGCAGCTGGCGGCGGCGACGCAGGTGCCGGTGCAGCTCAAGATACTTTCGATGTAATTCTTGAAGATGGCGGCGCACAGAAGATTGCCGTTATCAAGGAAGTACGCGCACTAACCAACCTAGGTCTAAAGGAAGCTAAGGATCTAGTTGAAGGTGCACCAAAGCCAGTTCTTGAAGGTGCAAAGAAAGATGCAGCAGAAGCTGCTAAGGCACAACTAGAAGGCGCTGGCGCAAAAGTTACTCTTAAGTAATTTTCGTTAGTTCTAAAAAGAGGCGGTTCCAACTGGAATCGCCTCTTTTAGTTCCATCTCAATTAAGTTTTCACCTGGTACTTTTGCCAAGCCTTTGCAGCGCAAAATCCAACTACTTCGTAAAGTTGATTCGTGACTCAAAATCTCGCTAACCGCCGTTTGTTGCTTGTCCATGCTCATCCAGATGATGAATCCATTACATCCGGTGCAACGATGGCTAAGTATGTAAGCGAAGGCGCGCAGGTAACGCTAGTAACTTGCACACTTGGCGAAGAAGGCGAAATTCTTGTTCCTGGATTGGCTCATCTAGCCTCAAGTAAAGACGACAAATTAGGCGAACACCGGATTACCGAACTTGCCGCTGCGATGAAAATTCTTAATGTCACAGACTGGCGTATTTTGGGTGGGCCAGGAACTTATCGAGATAGTGGCATGATCGGAACGCCTCCGAATGAGCGCAAAGATAACTTTTGGCAAGCCGACTTACTTGAAGCCACAAAACATTTAGTGAAAGTAATTCGTGAGGTTAAACCACAAGTATTAGTTACTTATGACGATTTTGGTGGCTACGGTCACCCTGATCACATCCAAGCACACAGAGTTGCAACGTATGCGGTTACTTTGGCTGCAGTGCCTAGTTTTGGGTTAGACCTTGGAAAGCCTTGGGAAGTGCAAAAAGTTTATTGGACTGCATTTCCCAAGAGCGTAATGAAAGCTGGCATCGAGGAATTAAAAGCAAAAGGGGACACTTCTGATTTTGCTACCCAAGATCCAGATGACTTACCTTTTGCTTGTGATGATTCGTTAATTACCACCAGCATTGATGCTGGTGAGTTCGCCGATGCAAAGTTAGCTGCGTTAGCTGCACATGAAACGCAGATCAGCACAGACGATTCATTTTTTGCGCTATCAAACAATTTAGGCACCCGAGTTATGGGAGTTGAGTACTATCGAATTGCTAAAGGGAAAATTAGTGAGCCATTTAATGAACAAGGCCATGAAATCGATTTATTCAATGGTGTGAATTGATGCGAAAACTGCGTAATTGGTTACCAGGTTTTATCGTAGGAATTTTGGCTAGTGCCGTTGCAGGTTTTGTACATGCAGATCGGATTAAAGTTTCGGATCAGCCAATTTATTTTGGCTTAGCTTTAGCACCACTTTTTTTGCTCGCCACTCAAAGATGGTTGATGAATGCCTACCAAAATCGAATTTCTGGAATCGCTTTTTTCGTTGCTTGGTTATTGGTATCTGTTCGCTTAGCAATCCCGAATTCTGGGGGAGACTTGGCATTGGCAGCCAATTGGTTCTCGACGGTTTATCTTGGGGTTACCGCCTTAGTTCTGTCCATGAGTATGGTGTTTTCGCCCAGGTTAAATAGGCAGTAAATAAAACTCAATCGACCCTAATGGGCAAAATCTTAAAAAGCAGAGTAGCGTTAAGTTACTAAAAGAATTGTTGGAGGAAAAGTGACTTACGTAATCGCACTCCCATGCGTAGACCTTAAAGACAAGGCATGTGTTGAAGAATGCCCAGTCGACTGTATTTATGAAGGTGACCGCATGCTTTACATTCATCCAGATGAATGTGTCGACTGTGGCGCTTGCGAACCAGTTTGCCCAACAGAAGCAATTTTTTATGAAGATGATTTGCCAGAAGAGCACGCAAAGTTTGCGCAAATCAACAAAGATTTCTTTGCCACACTTGGTTCACCAGGCGGTGCTTCAAAAGTTGGTAAGACAAGCAATGACCCTGAATTTGTAAAGTCGTTGCCTCCGCAGGAGCACTAAAACTGTTTACTCCGCTTGCCTCGGGTCTTCCTGATTTTCCCTGGGATCGAATTGCTGGTGCTGGCGACAAAGCTCGTTCGCACAAAAATGGAATTATTGACTTATCAATTGGCACACCAGTCGATGATGTCCCAAAAGTAATTCAAGAAGCACTTGCAAAAAATGCAAATGCACCCGGGTATCCAACTGCTGCTGGAATCGAACCGTTACGACAAGCCTGGGTTGACTGGGTTAAATCTGTTACCGACTGTCATTTAACTATTAATCAAGTTGCTCCAACTCTTGGCTCGAAAGAATTAGTAGCCTGGCTACCAACTATTTTTGGTTTGAAAAAAGGAAGTACGGTAGCAATTCCGGAACTGGCGTATCCAACTTATGCAGTTGGCGCCATGATGGCACATGCAGATGTGCAGACTTATCAAACTGCTTCTGATATCGGTGACAGTGTTGATTTAATTTGGGTTAATACACCAAGCAATCCAACTGGCCAGGTTTTGTCGGTTGATGAATTACGTGAATTAGTAACGCGTGGCCGCCAAATAGGTGCACCAATTGTTTCTGATGAGTGCTACATCGAATTAGGTTGGTCAACAGAACCAGTTTCTGTTTTAGATCGCAGGGTTAATGAGGGCGACTTAACTGGGATTTTGGCGGTACATTCACTTTCAAAAAGATCAAATCTAGCTGGCTATCGATCAGGTGCAGTATCTGGTGATCAAGAATTAATTAATCACATAGTTGGTTTGCGAAAGCATGCCGGCATGCTGATGCCTACTCCAGTGCAACATGCAACTATTGCCGGCTTAGGTGACACCAAACATGTGGCCAGCCAAAAAGCGATTTATGGTGCAAGACGTGATGTACTTCACACGGCATTGGTAAATGCTGGATTTGAAATTAGTCACTCTGAAGCTGGCCTGTATTTGTGGGCAACTCGAGGAGAAGATTGCTTCGCCACAGTTGATTGGTTAGCTACTCGAGGAATATTGGTTGCACCTGGTGACTTTTACGGAGCCGCTGGGGCTAAGCATGTACGTGTGGCATTCACCGCAACTGATGAACGCATTAGCCAGTTTGCTGCCAGATTAAGTGAATAATTAACGTCGCTGTAACTTGCCCGATTGGGCAGGGCTAATGGTGGTGGAGTAAATTTGAGCCATGTCTGAAGTAACCCTGAAACATGATTCTGGCGAAATTGCTCTTAAAGAAGTTCCAGCCACAGTCGGTTCATCTGGTTTAGACATTTCAGGATTACTCAAAGAAACCAGTCATGTAGCTCTTGATCATGGTTTTATGAACACTGCCTCATGTTCATCTGCAATTACTTACATTGATGGCGATAAAGGCATCTTGCGTTATCGCGGATATCCAATTGAACAATTAGCAGAACAAAGTACATTTTTAGAAACTTCTTATTTATTAATTTATGGAACTTTGCCAACTCCGGCTAAGTTAGCTGAGTTTGAAAACAACATCAGCAAACACACCATGGTGCACGAAGAACTGCGTCGCTTCTTTGATGGTTTTCCTCGTGATGCGCACCCAATGCCAGTATTAAGTTCGGCAGTGAGTGCGCTTTCAACTTTCTACCAAGATTCCCTTGATCCATTTGATCCACAGCAAGTTGAGATTTCGACAATTCGGTTAATGGCAAAAGTTCCTACTCTGGCTGCTTATGCGCATAAGAAAACTATTGGTCAGCCTTACATGTATCCAAATAATGACTTGGGTTACGTGGCTAATTTCTTAGCAATGACATTCGGGGTTCCAGCCGAAAAGTACATCGTTGATGAATCAATAGTTAAAGCCCTAGACATGCTGTTTATTTTGCACGCTGATCATGAGCAAAATTGTTCGACTTCAACTGTGCGACTAGTTGGTTCGTCACACGCCAACTTATTTGCGTCAATCTCGGCAGGAATCAACGCATTATTTGGTCCGCTACATGGTGGTGCTAATCAATCAGTGCTTGAAATGCTCACCGAAATTCATGAGTCCGATGATTCAGTCGAAGATTACATAAAACGGGTAAAGAATAAAGAAGCCGGAATTAAGTTGATGGGCTTTGGCCACCGCGTTTATAAGAATTACGATCCACGTGCTTCGATTATTAAGAAACAAGCCGATGTTATTTTGAGCCGCATGGGTATTGAAGATCCACTATTCGACATTGCTCGCAAGCTAGAAGAAGCAGCACTTGCAGATGAATTCTTTATCGAACGCAAACTTTATCCAAATGTTGATTTCTACACAGGATTGATTTATCGCGCTATTGGATTCCCAACCAGAATGTTTACTGTGCTGTTTGCTTTAGGACGCCTACCTGGCTGGATTGCCCAATGGCACGAAATGATTAATGACCCTGAAACAAAGATCGGTCGGCCACGTCAGGTTTACGTTGGTGAAGCAGAGCGTGGTTACACACCAATTAGCAAACGCTAAATTTTAGTTTGAATGCAAAATTGCATTCCATAATCAGATTCATAACTTCATCTGATTATTAACACAAACAGTATTTATTGGCCTGAATGAAGTGCTTCATTCAGGCCTAACCAACTGCCAGTCTTAGGTTTTGCCTCTAAAGCACCATTAACTGAATTACGCCAGTACATCAAATTACTTGCTCCAGATAATTCTTTAGCTTTAACAACCTGGCCATCTGGCAAAGTGATTTTTGATCCACCGGTTAAGTAGCAACCAGCTTCAACTACACAGTTATCACCAAGTGAAATACCAACACCTGCATTGGCACCGATTAAACAATTTTCACCAATGGTTATTACTTCTTTGCCACCACCAGAAAGTGTTCCCATGATGCTGGCACCACCGCCAATGTCAGATCCGTTGCCGACAACAACTCCAGCCGAGATTCGACCTTCAACCATGCTCGTGCCAAGTGTTCCAGCGTTGAAGTTAACAAAACCTTCATGCATCACAGTTGTACCTTCTGCTAAATGTGCACCTAGGCGAACCCGATCAGCATCGGCAATTCGACCTCCGCTGGGAACAACGTAATCAACCATGCGGGGAAACTTGTCGACGCCAAAAACATTAAATGACATACCTTTAGCGCGAGCCGAAATCTGAACTTGCGTTAGGTTACTGATTGCAACTGCACCAAGCGAAGTCCAGGCAACGTTTTGTAATAAGCCAAAAATTCCATCTAAGTTGATACTGCGCGGCTTAACTAAGCGATGAGAAAGCAAATGTAAACGTAAGTAAACGTCAGCAGCATCTTT
>JACCDL010271890.1_pt1 | contig 14956 bp, 17 predicted proteins | sample 7441931 | NCBI WGS metagenome assembly JACCDL01 (sample SAMN15323437, study PRJNA562643) | freshwater metagenome | isolation source: river surface water | place: USA:Blue River Watershed | collected 2017-08-16 | reverse complement strand
ATAGTATCTAATTGATTAACAACTACATCATTGGTTTGCTCAATATTTAATCTTTGATTTATTTCAGATTGAACCTGCGTTTTTAAATCGGTGATTTGATTATTTAAGTTATCAACTGTTGCTGTTAAATCGGTTACCTGTTTTCTTAAATCTTCGTTTGTAACAACCTGTTCATCATACAATGGTTTAGGAACTAAATTACGATTTATTGTTGGAATATCTGGTCTTAATTCCTTTACTTCAACATCAACCGCTTTGAGTAACTCCTCTTCATCATATTTTGGTTTGTTTAAAGATTTAAATATTAATGAGGATGCAACATTTTTATCATCAACAATTGTTACTCCATATTCGTTTTTGGCAACCGCTTCTGACCCCGATACACTTAATATCGATTCTAATTTAGATTTTCTTTCTTCTTCTAATTTAAGAGATATTGCTTCTAAATTTGTCATTATTAAAATATTTCAAAAATTAATTTATCATCTATAATGGTAGATATACCACTTTCGACTATTTTAATTTTTAATTTGTAAGTTCTATTAATTGGTAATGTATTTAAATTCATATTAAAATAGTTTGATGTAGAATCACAACTAATTTTAGTATAGTTTCCAAATGGATATATCACCTCACCCGTTTTATAATCCTCTAATTGATAATAGGATGAACCCGATGGTAAATATTTAGATTGGTCGTATTCAAAGGTTGTACCAAATGATTTTGCAGGATACATATCTCTAGCTTTAACTCTAACCTTTATAGTTGAGTTTGCTGGATATTTTGTTTTTAAATTCGTTAAAACAACTTTATACTCTTCTTCAGCTGAACCTGTTACTGGTTGTAAACTTCCTGTTACAAATAATGAATCATCCCAAACTATTTCTAGCTTTGGTTCGTATATTGTGTTGGTTTCTTTTGAAAAGAATTTTAATAAACCATAATCCAATGTATCATCATCTGCGTTTAATCCGTGATGTACTATAAATCCATTATTTGGTAAAGAACCACTTAACCATAGATTAACAATTGATGTAACATCCATTCTTACATCATCTGGCTCATATGAATATGATTGAGATGCAGACCCACTTAAATACCAAACACCACCTTCTGCATTAGCAGAACCTGTTGTTCCCGTATTAGTATAAACAGCCGTACCACCGGTTGTATCATATGATACCCACTTATCAACTCCATTTCTATATTTCCAACTAATACCATCCGATGTTATATTATCGAATTTGGTACCAGTTCCCATTGTCCAACTTTGAGATACTGCATTAGCATAAATCGTATATTCCAATGGAATTTCTTCAGCGTTAGCCGATTTTAAATTCAAATATGCTTTCCAACTACTACCTGTTTGTATATTGGATACATTGAATTTTAAAAAACTTCTCGCTATGTCTTTTGAAGAACCATAGTAAGTTTTACCCACTTCTAATATACCATCTCTACCTGAATTTTGTTCGGGTTGTTGAAGATATACACTTGCGTCATATGATGATGTATAAAAAATATGCATTATAATGCCCTCCCTTTAATGTCTTTATTTGGATATTTAACTTCGAATATACACGGGTCTAAAGATGGATAAACTATTTTACCTTTAGTAGCTGTATCTATATTATATTTGTTTGGAGAATAATTACCATCTCCTGCACATAGGTTATTTATTTTAACCAATGGAACACTCATTACACCTTCAACATTTGCCAATATTAATTCTATTTCTGAAATGTTTATTGGTTTATTAAATGTCCAATTATCTATTTCAAAATAAGATTGTAATTCCGTTAAACAAGCCGATAAAACTTCTGATTTGTTATAATTTTGATAACAAATTATTTCAAAATCTACGCCTATATTTACAATAAATCCATCTATAATGTTTACACCATCGGTTATCATTCTATATTCACCTAAATATGTTTTTAGATTTTGTTTTATAGCCTGATTTAATGTTGTTAACTTTTTATTTTGGTCATATCCTAAAACATACATATTAATAGCGAAAGGATTATTTACTTCTGCTATTGCTGTTTTCTTTTGTGTAAGATATTTAACTAATTCTCTTTGTATATCTTGTCTGGATTTATCTTTTAAATCATCAACAATATTTACGAACTCTGCTATATTTTGTGGAGAAGCCAATATGGATGCAGGTGAATTATTATCAACTTCACCATCAGGACTAACATATACTTTAGCAACACTACCATATCTTTCAGGCATAGATAATGCTCTAACCATATAATCTTGTCTAGTTACTGCTCTATTTTGAGAACCAAACATAGCTATTGCATTTTGTCTAATCTCTTCAATAGATTCAGCTCCTCTACCTCCAACCGCTGATTCTAAATTTTCAACAGCCACAGTTACTTTAGCTGCATTATATACTGCTAAGTCTGAAGAAGAGTTGAATGATAATAAATCTTCTTCAAATTCTATATTTCGTATGTTTGTTAAATCTCCTTGGTTTACATTTGATTCAACGCCACCACCAATTAAATAATCTATACTTAAAGTTTTACCATTTGGTGCAATTCCAAATGTATTTGTTTTTAAAAAATTAGATGGGTCAATACCCTGATTTAATCTTTGTATGGAATTAGCCAATCCCAATCCTATATTTTTAGTGTTTGGTAAAATGGTTTCATCTGGTAGTGCATTATTGCCACTTCCAAATTGTAAATCCATTGTGTTATCGGAATTTACTTTTACTGAAAATCTATTTGGTACTTTTTGTACTTCTAAAATATATGGTACAGACCCAGAGTATTGGGATAATTCAGTATTTGCTCCGCTATTAGCTTGTTCAATAAATATACTTTCTTGTGCTAAATACGGAACTTCATACCATTTCAGATTACCTCCATCCGATGTTACAGAAGATATTGAAATTACATTTGTATCATCTAATGTAGTAGTTATATATTCTTGGTATTCCGATGGAAATGAAATTGTTTTATTTACCCTTCTGCCAGAAATTGCCTTTACTTTTTTACTAACCAAATATCTAACAGGAACACCCGTATTACCATCTCTCTCATACACTTCAATCTCTCTATCCGTTGGATTTGAAAAATCAACAGAATCAGTTGTTATAAATGTAATGCTTGGATTTGATGTTGATTCTACGGTTAAACCATTTTTTATTTTTAAATAAAATCTACTATCTATTTCGTAATTAGGAGCATTTCCAGCGGGAACTAATTGATAAATAGTTAAAGTTGTTACGGCAGGAGATGTTACTTTCGGTTTATACCCCATAGTTTGTGCTAAAGCCATAACATTTTTACGCTCAGTAGCATGAGCCATCATTGACTCTTTTAATTGAGTGTCTTGGTAAAATGCCAATACATCTCCAATAGCTGATGCTTGTTCTACAAACACCATACCAGGCGATGCTTCATTAAAATCAGAATAGCTGTTAGGGAAATACGTTTTAGTAAACTCAATAAGATTTTGTTTAAAAGATTCAAAATCTTTACCTAAATAGTTTATATTCTTACTACTACCAAATGTCTTTTTTACAGGTTTGATTGCCATTTTATCTCGTTATATTAATTTGTATTGATTCTGATAAATTAGGATTGGATACCAATGAAAATTTAATCTCAAGAGCAATTTTATTAGCATCTATATCATTTTCATCATAATCAAATATAATAGTATCAATGTTTAAATATGGTAACCAAATAGATACTGCATCTACTATCGAATTTTCAATACGTTGTTCAATGTTATCGCTGATTTGTTCAAATAACACTAACCAAACATCACACCCAAAATCAGGCTGCATTGTTCTTTCACCCTTTTTGGTTAAAATTAAATTTTGTAAATTATCTTTAGCTTGTGTTAAAGTAGTATAGTTTGAAGCAAAAATACCATTGGAATTAGAACGTTTATTAACACCAATTCCTAATACCTTATAGTCATTTTCAACTAAATCATCTACCTTTACTCTTCCAAGCTCTATTGCCATTATTTAAATCTTTTTACTAATTCCGAATAATCTCTAGTTAATGCTTTTATTGTAGCATCTTGTAATCCATCACCCGTTGATTCGAAGTTTGGAATATTTGATGGCACATTTACTTCTCTAAAATCCATAGTTTCCCACTCACTCTCATCAACCCTTAATTCAGGCTTAATCATATCTAATACACTTCCAACCGCTTGAGCACCTTCTTTTCTTTGTTCTGATGTAAATGGTTGTGTCATATTAAGAATCTCATTAATCATAGGGTCTTTTGTAAATTCCTTTTTGATTTGAGGTCTTTGTTGTTGCATAATTGGTTGTTGCTTTCTAACTTGTGGTTGTGCTGCAACTTCCGTCATCTCTCTTAATGATGGAGAAGATGCTTTTCGCTGTGAGTTTAATGTAACCGCACCGGATTTAATTAATTTTGTCAATTCTTCTTTAACTTGTTGTTTAACTTCACGTTGAACAACTTCCTTAATTAATCCGACTAATAATTTTGAATCCATAATAATAATTGTTTTTATATAAATATTGAAAGTTTGAATTTACCCTATTATTGTATATCCACTAAATTGTAATACAGCCGGAGCAGGTATTGCCGGTGGAGGATATTGTGCCATAACACTCATAGTACCACCAACTCCCATTAAATGTTGTTGAGCTGCATTGATAAAAGGTCCTACTAAAATATTTGTTGGTGGTGTAAATAAAAGCGTAGGCATAACAAAGTTTATATATGGTATATCAGGTATTAACCCCTTTATAGCATCAAACGCCATTGCTTCTAATTCCTCTTTCGTTGGTAACTGCTCTTCAATTTGTTTTTCCAATTCCTCTTTCGTTGGAATGGCTGGTATTGTTATACCTGGCAAAGATATATCAGGTATCGCACCATCTATTGTATCTTTTACATACTTTTTAATTTGCTCTTTCGTTGGTTTCGGGTTTGGTATTGATTCCGATACCGAAACGGCTGTTTGAATTATAGATAAAATAGGTTGTAGTATTATTTCTTCTATTGGTTTTATTAATTGACTTTTTATAGTTTCAATAGCTTGTTCCATCAATGTGTCTCTAGCTTCATCTATTAATTCCTGTCTATTAGGTAATTCTGGAAAAGGTATTTTAATAGATGGCTTAAATTGAGAACCCGTTGATGGTTTTTTCTTTTTTGCTTGTTTTAATTTTCTAATTATTTCAATTGCAGCTTTTATAATAGGATTATCTTTTATTGATTTATCAACCGGCTCTTTATTTATTATTTTTTGAGCAGTTTCATAAACAGGTATAGTAATCTCCACTAAAGGTGGAACTGCTGGTATGGTAATTGTTTGTTTTTTTAACTCATCTTCCAACGCTTTTAACGCTTCCACTTCAGCTTTATGTGTAGCAGCGGATGTAGCCAATTGAATCGGATTCGGACCAATATTCATAATTGCTCCGGGTGCAGGTGGAGTTGATTGCCATCCCAATGGTCTTAATAATGGATTTGGAATTGGTGCCATTTCAGCACCCAACCAATACGCATCAAATGCCGCAGGACATATTTCTTGTAATAAATTATAATTAGAACCTTTTAATTCTATTCCCTTTTTAAGTGCATTTTCAATAACATTTGCCATAGCATCCACATTACCATTAATAACGGGAACACCATACATCATATCACCACCTCTTTTTATACAAGCATCATATTCATTGGCATAAAAACGAGCAAACCCTTCGATATCTTTTGCATATTGAAAGGTCATCATCGCTTTTAAAACATTCAATCCGAATATTGTCCACATTTATGATTTACTTAAATAATTGTTAGCTGATAATAATGAATTTAATTTAGCCTTTATTATTTTAAATGCAAATACATTATCGGGTCCTGTGCTAGTAGGTCCACAACCCGTAGCATATACTTGTTTTGTTATCTCATCTATTAGTTCACCCATTAACTTTACCAACTCACCACCCAAAACCATTTTTTGAACATCAGCGCCAGCGCCTCCTTCTCCTTTATTTTTACCTAAATAAATCTTTCCGCTTTCTGAATTTAAAAATATTTGGTTTGAACCTGCTGAATGTATTGTTATATTCTTATCAGTATGTACATAAACATCTTTTGCTGCATCAACTGAAAAATTACCATCAGTTATTACACCTGTATTACCTTTTCCGAAAATAATAAATTCTTTTGCTTTAGATGATAGTACGATTCTATCAGAATTTATAAACAATTGGTCACCACTTAAATCTTTTGAGTTAGGATAATCTTTAAATCCTACTTTTGTTTTTTTAATAGTTTCACTAAATGGTACTTTTACTTTATTTGAAGTTATATAAATCGATGTACCATCTTTATTAATATCTTCCTCAACTAACTCACCAATTTTTTTAGAATCCAATTCTGGGTTTTGTTTGTTACGAATGAATATAGATGGAGATGAAGTTTTACCATCTTCAGTTAAATGAAACTCACTAAAACGAATTGTATTACCAACTCTACCTTGTAAAATAGTATCCCCTTCTTTTGGTTTTAAAAATTTAATTTTTTCGTTTACCTTATATTCATTTTTATCATCCTTCTTTTTGTTGGAATTTTGACCGCCGGTTTGAGCCGTTTCTCTTTGAGATTGTGCATTACCACCACTTTGAGCTTTTGTACCATCAATTGCTTCCGTTTGTTTAAAGGTAACATAATCTCTTCTATAAGATGTATATGGTGTTACGGTATATGGTAACCAAAATATATTACTTTCATCTATTTCCAATATGATTACAGTCTCTCCCTTAATTGGCATTGTGAAATTATTCTTATCAAATGGATAAGCATAATATTCAGTTGTCATACCAACATAATTAAAAGTTATTGCGCCATAATATCTAGCATCTTTATCTCCAAAATCATCATTATCATTGTATATCGGCATGTAATCAGCCTCTTCATCTCTTTTATATGGACGTAAATCTTCATTAATAGGATATGTTCTAGTTACTGTAGCTAAGAATGATTTTATTTCCATTATTTTACTTTGGTTTTTATTTCTTCAATTTCAATTTCCAAATCAACCATTTTTTCATTTGCCTTTTCCTCTACTGCATTGATTGTATCTTCCATATCCTGAAGTAATTGAGCTTTTTCGCTCTCACTTAACCAACCATCTTCACCAATACCTTTAGCTTCAGCAGCTGCTAATCTTTGTGCAATAGTTGCAAGTTTAATCAAGTGGTCATCATTCTTAACTGATACCTCAATTAAATCTTTTATAATTGGAGCAATTACAGTTGCTTCACCTACATTACGAATTAATTTACGAAGAGATTCAATCAATTCGGAAATGTTTTTCTTTTTGTTTTGTTGGTTTTCGTATATATCTTTAAATAATGATGATAAGTTTTTACCATCAAATAATTGAAATTCTGATGCCATTATATTATTTTGTTATCTATTATATAATTATAAAGTTCTTCACTTATTAGTTTATAACCATCTTTGTTTGGGTGTTGAGCTATCTTCATTGGGTTAGGTGTTTTAACTTCCCATATAGCTTGGCCTGGATAATTTTTCATCATCCATTGTTCAATCGATATCTTTTTAAATCCCCAATAATTCTTTTTGTTTATCAAATGAGTAATATCATCTTCTTTATTTAAATCTTGTATCATCAAATCAAAAGCATCACACATAATATATTTAATATTATATGCTTCTAACATTTTTTGAAGAAATACTATATAATTCTGATTAATAATGTTGTAATAGTTTTGATTAAACATATTTCCTATAAAGAATTGTTTATATTCAGATAAAAATGAATTAAACTTATTATCACCATATGTGTATGAATTAAAAAACTTTTGTGGTAATTTGGCAAGTTCATTTTGTCCCCAACTTATCCACTCCCCTTTTGGTAAAAATGGTACATAATCTCTTAAAGAAGAACTCCACATTATTGTAACAAAATCTCCACTATGAATTTTACCATTCCTTAAATCATTGATAACATCATTGAATATAACATTATTGGCTTTTCCGCTCCAACCATTATTAACACATTCTAATCCCAATTTTGAAGCCAAAACGTTTGCCCAACTATGTTCATTTCTAAACAATTGTAATTGTAACCTATCCTTTAGTTGTTCCTCCTCAATCCAATTTGCACCTTCTCCTTCTGTCCAACTATCTCCATATGCATGTAACTTCATAACCTATAATTTACTAATTAAATAATTTCCTAAAACTAAATAATCCATATCTGAATTTTGAAATGTCCAAATTGCTTTTTGTGGGTCATTTGTCATTGTATGTCCTCTTAAATTAAATGAAGTATTTAAAAGTATTGGTGTACCACTAACTTTTTCAAATTCTTTTAATAGTTTATGATACAATGGATTTTGTTCTTTTCTAACTGTTTGTATTCTCGCTGAATTATCAACGTGTGTTACAGATGGTATTGGTTTGTATTTTTTAACCTGAACTACTTGATTCATATATGGAACTTCTCCTTCTGATTCGAAGTAGGTTTCGTAATCTTCATATGTTACCGATGGAGCAAATGGTCTAAACATTTCTCTCTTTTTAACAACCTTATTAATCCTATCTCTGACATCTTCTAAATGTGGATTTGCTAATATAGAACGATTACCCAATGCTCTCGCACCAAATTCAGTTCTACCTTGAAACCAACCTACAACTGCGCCATCGTTTATTAATTTAGCTACGCTTTTACATAGTTTTGATTGAGATGTAAATAAATCCGCTCTTAATTTTTTATAATTTGGTAGAATTTTAAATATCTCAATATCACTCCATTCAGGTCCTAAATACGGAGATTGATTATCTCCTTTTATTTTTTTATTATTACCTTTAACATTATGCCATTGATATAAACAAGCTCCAATAGCAGAACCGGCATCAGATGGGGCAGGTGGAATCCAAACCTTTTTAACTGCCGTATGTTTTTGTATCTTACCATTGGCAGTTCCATTATACGCACAACCTCCACTTAATATTAAATTATATGTATCCGATTGATGAATACAATGGTTTACTATGAAATAAAATTGCGATTCATACCACTTCTGTAAAGCAGCTGCCAAATCCATATGGTGCTTTTCTATTTTGGATTCAGGTGTTCTTGGCTCGAATCCAATCATTTTTGCTAATTTATAATTAAACATGGTTTTATCAGAATGTTCCCATTCAAATAAACTCATATTAATATTAATTAATTTTTCAAAATCTAAAAAAGAAACTTTTTCAAAAACATGTCTGTATTTCATATAATCTCCATAAGGAGCTAATCCCATTACTTTATATTCGCCACCATTTGGTTTAAATCCTAAATAAGCAGTTATAGCTGAATATACAAGTCCTAAAGAGTGTGGAAATTTTAAAGATTTAATAAATCTAAATTCATTATTATCACATTTTACAGCATACATTGTATCCCATTCGCCTACTCCATCTATTGATATTGCTACTGATTCTGTAAATGGAGATGTATAGTGTGCATAGGCTATATGAGAAAGGTGGTGTTTTGTATAAGTTATAATACCATCATAACCAATTGATTTCAATATATTTTGAAGATTTCCTTCCGTTTCACTCCATCTTTTTTTAAACTCTTTCCATTGCTTATAGTATCTTAACCCAAACCACTTACCTACTGTCTTTTTTACTCTATCGTATTTAATTTCAGGCTCTTCATACCAACAAACCATATCTACTTCATCGATTGTAACTTTAGCATAATTTAAAACCCAATCAATCGCTCTAAAAGGAAAAGAACTATCATGCTTAATGCCGGATAGTTTTTCCTCTTCAATTGCTGCTATTACTTTACCATCAATTACCAATGCAGCTGCTGAATCGTGGTAGAATCCTGATAATCCTAATTGAATCATAATTTAAACATTTATATCTCCATCATCCATAAATTGATTATATAGTTCTAATTGTTTTTCTCGCATTTTAGTAACAACTTTAGTTATATAATGAGTTGGATGACCTGTCATTTCTCTAATAAGTAGATATAAACTCTTTTTATTGAAATTTTCTATATAATCCGCTCTTCTAAATAATTCTAATATAGCATCAGCTATTTGCATATCCCTTTTCTTTGGAAAATAATTTTCTAAATGTTCATCCCAATATACTAACATTCTTTTATTAAAAACTCTATATTCATCATTTATATCTTCTTCTTTCCAATTATTTTCAGTATCAAAGGAATCGGGCAAAGATGACATTATATCGGTATCTTTATACCTTTTATAATTCGCATTGTTATTTAGGATAAGATAATTTCTTGCAACAATAGTAAAGTAAGAGAATGCTTTTCCCTTACCTTCTTTGTACATATGGATTTTTTCAATCATAAATGCAACAACTTCCGCCATTACATCTTGTGGGTCATCATCGAAATAACTAAACTTCCATTTATTGTAAACTATTTCTGCTAGTTTATCAAAAGCAGGTTTAATTCTATCTCTATAAATTAAATCTCTAACCCTTTGCTCGTTAGTATTATTATACTCTATAATAGCATTTTCTGTATCTTTTGTAAAATATTGTTTATTTTTTGGCTTTCTAGGCATTTTTACTAAATTCTTTAAATGATTTAATCGTTTCTTTTATTTGAATAAATAAAGAACCTACTTCATCATCTTTCTCAAACATTTGTTTTTCATCGATTAACTTTAATGTCTCCAGTAATGCTTCGTTTCTTTCTTGGTCTGCTTCTATAAAATCTTCATATTTCTCAACTTGTGAAAGTAAATTATAAACTGCATAACATAATGCAATTATGAGAAAAACTAATATTAAAATTACATATTCCATATTATACTATTTCGTATCCTTTTAAAAAATAATCATTTGCTTTTTTGTACTTCACTTCAACCATATCTCCATCCGGCGATTTCATTACTACTTTATCATTTCTACCATACGATTCCTTTTTAGTAACAGTTGTAGAATACACTCTATCTTTAATAGTAATACCATCTAAATGGTCTATTTCATGCTGAACAATAACGGTCATCATTGTTTCTTTAGAAACTCTTTCATTTGCTTTATCGCCTTCTGGATTAACTTCAAATGTTAATTGACCTAAATTATCGGTATCAACTACAATTTTACAAGCTCTAATTGTTCTAATTGGTTTTTGCAATGTAGATGGTATAGATAAACATCCTTCATAGAAAAGAAATCCTTCTTTAGATTTTTCTGTAATGATTGGGTTTACTAAAAATAATTCCTCATCTTCAAATTTAATTAAACATGCTCTTTTTTTAATACCCAATTGAGTTGCTGAAATTCCTAAACCCGGATAATGTTGCATACCTAAAGATAATGCATCACGCAATTCATCTACTTCTTTTTGTGTGATTTCAGTTTTAGGACATGGTGTTTTTAAATACTCTACAAATTCTTTCGATTGTAATCCACTTTGTGTTTTGTCTACTATTAATTTCATTTCAATTTATTTTATAAATGGTAATATGGCTAGTTCTTTTGCTTTTGCTTCAACCATAATGTCCAAATCCAAGCCGTATGTATTGGGGAGGGCATTAATATAATCGGAGTGAGCTTGTGGTTTTTCTTTTGAATTATTTTCATGCAATGCTTTTGATTCTGAATAATGAACCTCTTGCTTAATATTTTTAGGCCACGTTGTAGCTGCAAGTTTAAGTGCTTGTTCTTCGGATAAATCGCCTGTACAAAATTGGTGATGATGGTAATCGAATACAATGGGAATACCAATTGCGTTATGTACATACATTAAATCTTTAACTGAATACATAGAAGCCTTATCATCGTTCTCAATTGTAAGCCTACTTTGAACTGATTTAGAGAGTCTTTGGAAGTTTTTGATGAATCTATCCAATGCTGCTTTTTTATCTCCGTAAACACCATTACAATGGATATTAATGTTATTGTATGGAGTTTTAGATAAACCCATCATATCAAAAACCTTACCATGTAATTCTAAATCAGCGATAGTTTTTTCTATAACTGATTCGTTAGGTGAAACTAATACGTTAAATGGACCTGGGTGTGAGTTAATACGCATATTGTGAAATTTAGCGAAATCGCCTGCTTTCTTTAACTCTGATTTAATTTCTTTGTAATCTTTTAATTGCGTAATATCGATGTTATCACCCCACGGAATAAGTGCAGATGATAATCGGAACAAACTAATACCATTTAGTCTATTCCATTCTAATATTCGGATAACATCCTTTGCATTGAGTAATGCAAGTTCGGATACATAGTCTAATCCCTTGCTTTGAAGGGTTTTTTTAACCATTGTACGATTTGTGGTAACTTTCTTACCTATCGTCATGTTAATACACGCATAACCTAAATTCATATTTATAGTATTAGAGTTTAAACCCAAATATACTAATAAAATAGCAAAAAAACAAATTTGTTAGTAGGTTTTTATATTTTCCTCTTCGTTACGGATTTTTGCTAAATCTCTAGCAGTACCCTTTTTTGTATTTAGCCAGAAATTAACGGCTTTTGGGTTATTAATCCACATTTTTTTATTATTCCACGGAAAATCAGGATGCATATACTCTTCCCACTGTAAATTTGGAGATTCGGTTTCGTTTTGTTGGATATTTCCATCATTAGCCTCATCTTCTACCTCTAATGTTGAAATTTTTCCACTATCTTCGGTATTTTGTGAAATATTTTCCACTATATCCTCTTTTTTATCACCATAAACCTCATATAATCCCAATTTTTGGTCATTTTCCATCATTTCGGTTAAAATCTCTTTTTGTTTACGTTTTTTATCTGAAACTAAACCATTGAAAGCGATAATTAGAGCTACTGCTAGAGGGTCAAACACTATTACAATCAAAAATATGAAAAATTTTACCACATTTTTCAATTCCATACCAAATGCTTCAGCAACAAATCGAAATCCTCCAACTTCTTTTTCTAAATCTAAATTAGCAAGTTTAATTTCGTTTATTTTTTCAGTATTTTTAGCATTTTCTTCCTGCAAACCACTAATTTTGGTGTTAATTTGTGTAGTTTGACGGTCTTTATTATCAATACTACGAAGTAAACGAGAATTTACTTTACCCTTATCTAAAATTTGTGATTGGGTTTGGGATAATCCGTTTAATTGTTCATTTAATTGTGTAATTTGAGCGGTATTTTGGTCTATTTTTGTTTGATAAACGGCAATTTCTCTATCAACTACTTGCAATTTAAGTGATTGTGCCTGAAATGCGTTTGAAAGATATCCAAAGATACCCGCTGATGTAATTCCCATCAATACTGCTACTGAAATTGTTAGATACCATTTATTAAATCCACCAATTTCATCCCATTTTTGCTTTAAATATGTAGCAGCAACTAACTTAGCCAACTCTAATGAGGAAGCCATTATCATTACAGGCATTGAAGCTCCGGCGAATAAAACGCCTAATCCCGTTACGGAGAAGTAAGCCGCACATCCTGCAATAATTAGTGCGGAAAAACCCACTAAAAATTTAAGCCAATTCATATTATCTATTGATTGATACTAATTCAGTAACACGCTCTACTATTTTTCGAGCATCTTCTAATGTAGCATTTATTTGAGATGGAGGTAGTTGTTGTGCGCCATTCGCAACATTTTGAATAATTCTTAACTTACCATCTAATGATTCCAATAATGTTTGTATTTTTTCTGTATATACCATAGTAATAAATATTTTAAATAAAAAAAAGGTGGTAACATAAGCTACCACCCTATAAATATAACACAAAAAACACAATTAACCAACTTTTATGGTAACTTTCTTTGGCTTAGCCTCTTCTTTTCTTTCTAAAGTAATAGTTAAGATACCATTTTTAACAACTGCTTTAGCGTTTCTACCATCGAAATTTTTACCAATTGTAATTCTTTCATCTATTTTTGAAACCAATTCATTATAAGTGTTTTTTTCTTCTGGCTTATTTGATTTGATTTCAATTTTATCTTCATAACAATTAATTTCAATATCATCGGCATCGTGTCCTAACACTGCTAATGACATCACTGCTTTTTCATCATTCACATCTACTGCGAATTTGGAAGGAACGTATGTGGTTGCTAATTGTTCCCATAATGGATTGTTTGATAATCTTTCTGCGATTCTATCAATTTCTGAATAAAACATAATTTTTTATTTTTTAAGTTAAACAATGCACATAATATTACAATTTATATACCAATAAAAAAAGTATGACTAATCGTCATACTTTCTTACATATTATTGACAAATTGTCATTACATTGTGTTATCTTGTGATTCGATGACCGTACTCATATGGTCTGCCCAATGCATGATGTATGGTATCTTATATTTCATTCGTTTACTGATATCGAATACTTTTAAGTATTTCATATTATCCTCATCGTATAATCCATCGGTAAGTTTCATTCCAAAATATTCTGCTTCTGAAAAAGTAACACCATATTGCTGCAGAACAAATATAGTTCTATCGGTATGAGTCATATGATGTAAATCAGGGTTAGCTGAATATACTTTACCTTGATTCTTAATGTGCCATTCTGAAGGATTTGGAATATAGTATGGTTTATTTTTTAAACCCAATTTACCTAAATCGTGATGTAATGCAACAAAGATTAATTCTTCATCAGTAAAATCAACTTTACCACCTAACTGAACAAATAACTCTTTAACTTTAAGTGCATTCTTACAAACGTTAAAAATATGGTCTATGTAACCACCTGTATAACAATTATGATATCCAGCATTACCACTAGCTGGCGCAATTGCAAGATTTGGCCCTAACTCCTCTTCTGAATACATAGTAAGAAGTTTTTCCAATCTATCACCTTTAAAATACTTTTTGATGATGGAAATAAACCTCTCGTAGTTGTCTTTCAGTTCTTTTTCTGTCTTTTGTTTCATATTCTATTTTTTAAGTTTTATTTTTAATCTTTTAGTGCTTCTGTGCTGT
>JACCDL010948773.1_pt1 | contig 14983 bp, 16 predicted proteins | sample 7441931 | NCBI WGS metagenome assembly JACCDL01 (sample SAMN15323437, study PRJNA562643) | freshwater metagenome | isolation source: river surface water | place: USA:Blue River Watershed | collected 2017-08-16 | reverse complement strand
TGGTGCGCACAGACAAACCTACCGACAGCATCACCAGCTGGAAAGATTTGGCGCGGCCCGACCTCAAAGGCCATGTAATGTTGGCCAATATCACCGGCAACCAAGGCTTGGCACAAGTGTTCATGATTGACAAAGCGTGGGGCGGTTTAAATACCGACATGAGTATGGGCATCAGCAAAATTGGGGAAATGAAGTCCAATGTAGTGACCTATTACGCGCAAACTGCACAAATGACCGCTTTATTTGCACAAGATGAGGCCTGGGTGGCGCCGGTGGGTCGTTTTGGGTGGCTCAATCTCAAGAAAACAGGCAAGCCTCTGCGTTGGTTGGTCCCTAAGGAAGGGCAAGTGGGCATGATGAACACAATGTCCATCGTCAAAGGCAGCAAAAACACCGATCTGGCGCATGAATTGATCGATTTTTGGTTGAGCAAAGACGTTCAAACGGCATTGGCCAATGAAATGGCTGACTCGCCCATCAATCGCAATGTCAAGCCCAATCCAGAGGTGCAAGAGGCGTTGACTTGGGGTAAGTCTCAAATCGAAAACCTGGTCTTCATGAAGCCAGACATGGTGTTACGTGAGCGTGCTGGTTGGGTCACCCAATGGAACCGGATGGTGGCCAAGTGATTTTCTTCTTCAGCCAAGGGACTTGACCTTCCGGTCGTCTTAGCCCTGACATGTTGCCTTCGCGAATAGCTTGGTGGCTGTTAACTCCTGCCTTGGTGTTTGTGGGGGTCTTCTTCACCATCCCTGTATTCATACTGTTGTCCGGTGCGTTCGTGTCACATGGGTCGGTCGGTTTGCTGCCGTTCTTTGAGTTTTTTGCCGAACCCCTGCATCAAGAGGTGTATTGGCGTACGCTGCGCCTAGCCGGCATGGCGACAATTGTGAGTGCTGTCTTGTGTTATCCCGCTGCCATGGCCATGATTAAGGTGCCTCCGCCTTGGCGGGGAGTACTAACCGGCCTAGTGATCTTGCCGTTGATGGTGTCCCCGATTGCGCGCACTTACGCCTGGATTGTTTTATTGGGTCGCAATGGAATGATCAATGCCGGTCTGGTTCAGTCGGGTGCCATTCCTGAGCCCATGACATTGCTGTTCACGGAAGGGGCCGTTTTCTTGGGTTTGTTGCAATTGATGATGCCTTTGATGCTCATCTCATTGGTGTCGGCCCTTGAAAATATGCCCTCGGATGTCGTACCTGCGGCCCGATCGCTGGGTGCCAACCGGTGGCAAACATTTTTCCGGGTGGTGTTACCACTCACCCAGGAGGGTTTGATCATTGGCGGTACTTTGGTGTTCACAGGGTGTGTAACGGCCTACATCACGCCAGCCCTGCTGGGTGGGCCCAAGGTTTTGATGCTCGAAACACTTCTTTATCAAAAGGTCAATATGTCGTCCGATACCCATGCCGCTAGCGTGATCGCGGTCTTACTGTTGGTCACCACTTTGGCGGTGAATCAATTACTCAAGCGGGTGGCAAGATGAATAAAATTTCATACGCTGCCTTGTGGGTGCTGGTTCTAGTTTTGTTTTTCCTAGTGGGCCCTTTTTTGGTGGTGTTTGTAGCCGGCTTCAGTGATGGTGAGACTTTGTTGTTTCCTCCGAAGGCCTATTCAATGCGCTGGGTCTGGCATGTGTTCGAGTTGGAGTCTTTTCAGAGAAGTTTTGTCACCAGCATGTGGGTCGGTGTGATCAGTACGCTGGTCGCCTTGTTGCTGGGCTTGCCTGTGGCGTATGCCTTATCACGAGCGAGTTTAAAGGGACAAGAATGGGTGAAGACATGGCTGACCTTGCCGGTGGTGGTACCCGGCATCATTGTAGGATTGGCCTTGCTCAATCACATGGTGCTCGTATTTAACTTGCCTGTGATTTCCAGTTTGATTGTCGGACATGCTTGCTTGTTGGTCCCTTACACGGTGCGCGTTGTATCTTCCAGTCTTGCCAACCTGCGGCATGACATCGAGGACGCAGCCGTGACGCTTGGCGCGACCCGCTGGCAGGCTTTTTTCAAAGTGGTTTTTCCCAATATTCGCGCTGGAGTGGCTGCCGCATTTGTGCTGGCTTTCATCACCTCATTCAATCAGGTCCCGGTTTCACTATTCTTGACCGGTCCGGGCGTGAGTACTCTCCCCATAGAGATGATGGCCTACATGGAAACCAGTTACGACCCTTCTATTGCCGCTTTGTCGACGGTATTGGTGGTCTTCACCATGGTGGTGGTGGGTTTGACCGAAAAATTATTAGGCATCAGTAAATACGTATGAAAGCGATGGCATGAGTCACTTGCAATTGGTCGATGTGAGCTTGTCCTATGGCAAGGGTGCCGGTTTGTCTGTCGATTGTTTGAACTTGTCGGTCGAAAAGGGTGAGTTAGTGTCACTGCTAGGCCCCTCAGGTTGCGGAAAGACCACTACTATGCGTGCCATTGCTGGTTTGCTGTCGCCGCAGTCTGGCCGAATTTTTTTACAAGGCCAAGAAATTACTGACCAACCGGCGCATCAGCGTGACATCGGTTTGGTTTTTCAGTCTTATGCCTTGTTTCCGCATTTGACTGCCTTTGAAAATGTGGCGTTTGGATTGCGCTTGCGAAAAGTGACAGAGCCCCAATTGTCTGACCGTGTAAATGAAGCTTTGGCCTCTGTGGGTTTGAGTGATTTATCACACCGTTTGCCGGCTAATTTGTCGGGTGGGCAGCAACAAAGGGTTGCGTTGGCACGTGCCATAGTATTGCGCCCGCGGTTGTTGTTACTCGATGAACCTTTATCCAATTTGGATGCTAAATTAAGGGTTGAAATGCGTGCGGAGTTGCGCCGCTTGCAACGGCAAATTGGCATCACCATGATCTATGTCACCCACGATCAGGACGAAGCACTCAGCTTGTCCGATCGTATCGTCATCATGCGCGGTGGAAAGATTGAGCAATTGGGCACACCGCCTGATATTTATCAACATCCCGCGACTGCCTTTGTAGCGAGCTTCATGGGTTACGACAACTTGTTTGATGATTCTGTGAAACTGCCTTTTGCCTGGCCTGAGTACGCTAGTCATGTGGCATGGCGACCTGAGTCCGTGCCCATCGTTTCGGCGGGAAGTTGCCTGGTGCAGGGGAGAGTGATCGCGCGTAATTATTTGGGACAACATTTGGAGTACCTAGTGGATACGCCGATGGGATGGGTCAAAGGGCACGGGCGGGCCGATGCGCAGAGCTGGTCCGAAGGCGATACCGTGGGTGTAGATTTGCGGCTTGATCAGGCAGCAGTGATTCAAGATGCTGGCACTCAACACAAGCAGAATGCGCCGTCATGAAACTTTGGCTCGACACCGACCCCGGTTTTGATGACTGGATGGCCTGGGCCTTGATCGAGTCCATGCCCGAAATGCAATTGCTTGGGGTGAGTGTGGTCGCGGGCAATGCGCCGTTGCGCCAAACCCTGTCCAATGCGTTGCGAATTAAGTCTTTGCACGGGTGGACTACCGCGGTGCATGCTGGTAGCGAAGGGCCATTGACTCAAGCCCAAGTGACCGCTCAGGATGTTCTGGGAGATCATGCAATGGCCACAATCGAGCGCCCATTGCCCGCAGCCAGTGCCGTACTGGCCTCGACCGACGCGGTGCTGGCTTTGTCTGAGGCCCTACGCTCGAATCCCGGTGAGATCACCGTTTTGGCCATCGGCCCACTCACGCACCTGGCCCAGTTGTTGGCACAGTCGCCGCAGGCTGCGAAACAGATTCGGCAGCTGGTAATCATGGGCGGTTCTACCGATCGGGGCAATGCCACACCGGCGGCCGAGTTCAATTTTCTGGCTGATGCGCAAGCGGCCCACCAGGTTTTTGAATCCGGCGTGGACATACGCATGTTTGGTTTGAATGTGTGCCGTCAAGTGCTAGTGGGCCACGAGCATGTGGCGCGCCTGCGGGCCACAGGGAGTAACAAAGCGCATATATTTGCTGATCATCTAGCGGCCTATGTCAACATCGCCGCACGCCGCCAAGCCGCTTACATGTCGGTTTACGACCCCACCCCTGTCGCCTGGCTGGCTAACCCGCAGTGGTTCAATCTTCAGCCAGCGCGGGTGGACATTGAGTTGCAGGGTCGTTGGACCACCGGCATGTCGGTATGTGAACTGAGGGTGCCCGACAAAGCCCTCCCCAACGCCCAGGTCGCCATGACGGCTCAAGGGCCAGAGATAATGGCTTGGATGATGCGACAACTTGAACAGGTATTGACATGCCACCATTGACCCACGATCCGCAGGATGAGTCTTCTAATATTCAAGATTTCTTGCATGATTTGCCCAAAGTGGAATTGCATTGCCATTTACTGGGTACTGTCCAACAAAGTACATTGCTTGAGTGGGCGCGGCGAGAAAAGAGCCAGTTGTCGCAGGCCGAGATTGAGGCTTTTTATGTGCGTGGAGAAAAGCCTGTGGGCGTGCTGCGGGTGTTGCGCGCCTTAGAGCAAGAGTTGCTCAAAACCCCGGCGGACTTATATCGATTGACCATCGAATATTTACAAGCTGCAGTATCGCATCGAGTGCGGTATGCCGAGTTTTTTTGGAATCCGACAGGCTGCGCTCGAGATGCGCACATCGCATACGGTCCCGCGGTCGACGCGATGGCTCAGGCCATCACCGACGCGCAGCGCCAATGGGGAATCGAAGGCCGCATCATCCCTTCTATCGACCGGGAGGCCTCTCCAGATGCGGCCTTGGAGATGGTAGGTTGGATGAAAGCGCATCGGCATGACTGTGTGGTAGGGATGGGGATTGACTACAACGAAGTGGCGCATCCTCCCGAGTGGTTTGAGGCCTCTTATGCCCAAGCGCGTCAAGCCGGTTTCAAAACCACCGCCCATGCCGGCGAGTTCGGGACGCCGTGGACCCATGTGCAAACGGCCGTTGAGGTGCTCAAGGTTGATAGGGTTGATCATGGTTATACGTTGATAGAGCATCCTGAGTTGGCTCGCCGCTATGCGGAGCAGGGCTTGATTTTCACAGTTGTGCCCACAAACACTTATTATTTGCGTACCTTGCCTGCTGACCGTTGGGCCTTGGACCATCCCATCCGACAAATGCCCGCCTTGGGTTTTCGAATCCATCCTAATACCGACGACCCCACTTTGCATCAGGTCAACCCCACTTTGACATGGTGGATGATGATGCGCGACTTCGGTTTTCAATTGGATGACCTGCGCCAGTTCATGCTCAACGGGATTGACGGCGCTTGGGTCGATGCCTCGGTGCAAAGCCAATGGCGACAAAGCTTCAGCAGTTATTTTGATGAACATCGCCCAGATTTGCCGAATCAGAAGGCGTGATCAACTCGAATTAGACCAAACATGGCACCAACACGGCTATCGCCTCTGATGATGTAGACGCTTCTGATTTCGCCCGCCCATTCATAAACATCCTGAAAAAGATACGCGTGAATTTTGCAGAGGTGAGTTAAGTCAAAGTTACCTTTGAGTGGTGCTTGTGCTAGCTCAAAAATACGAATAGCCGTAAAGTCTGCCTCGTATTCGTCTAAGAGATCTTGATTTGTAATCCCTGCTTTGTTTTTCAGAACAGCAGTGCCAGGGATGCAGTAGACGTCATCCGCGATGTAACGCGACATACTTTGCTTTGACTTCGTTATGCAAATCAACGGTCGTTTTTTGCCCGTCTACATAGACTTGCAGTGTAGGTGTCGCTAGGTTCTAACTTTTCAATGCGCAACGTGGCCAACATATTGGCGACATTTCTTTCACGTTCGGACTGATTGAGGGGCGGCGTTGGCATTGAAATATCGGTGTATTTAGATTTGAAGTTTCACATTTGCTTCCACACTTCTGTAGACCGCTATTAACCTATTGATTTGTAATAGGTTTTATTTCTTAAAGCTGCTCATAATCCTTTGGTCCCAGGTTCAAGTCCTGGTGGGCCCACCACTTTAAAAGCGACTTATACAAGTAGCTTTTTTCTTACTACTACACAATTTCCACACTCAAGCACCTACTGCTGAAGGTCATTGTTTTTGTTTTTAGAGTTTGACCTACCCCCTCCCTGCCGCACCAAAGTGATGAAACAAAGTCCTCTCATTGAATTCTCCATCAAATTTTGAATTCAAATACTTTAGGTCCGTGCTCTGCGCTACCTGAGTCTTAAGTTCTTGGTTTGAACATTCGCTCCGAGCGGGGGGGAGCGGTTGAATTTCTCAACACTAGATCTGGGTGTAGCAGGCGAGTTGCTGGAACTGCGCCTTGAGGATCGCTCATTCGTTGTATCAAGACATCAGCAGCTTCTTGCCCCATCGAATCGGTGTGAACATGCACGGTAGTCAGTGCCGGGGAGACCAAGTCCATGAAGGGCATGTCGTTGTGTCCGAGCACTGAAAAGTCGGAGGGCACTTGTCCCCCCAATTCTCGGATGGCCTCAATGGCGCCTAAGGCAATTAAATCATTGCCGCACACCACGGCCGTTTGTGGACAACCGTTTGGACTTTTTAAAAGGTGTTTTCGCATGGCTTCATAGCCAGCGGCTCGGGTGAAATAGTGAGTTTCAGCTACAGCTTGTTTGCTGCCAGCCCATCGTTTAAAGCCCTCTAAGCGCGCCAAGCCTGTACTTGAATTGAGTGGGCCTGAGAGGTGTAACACATGTTGATGGCCGAGATCTTTTAAATGGGTAATGCTCAGTCGCATGCTTTCTAGGTCATCGTTGACCACGCATGGAAAACGTCGATCGCCCAAACCACGGTTAATCAGAACCGTGGGTATGGTTAGTTGTGCCGCCAATGTGAGTATGGGGTCGTTGCTCTGTGAAGTTGCCAAAATCAAACCATCCACTCGCTTGCTGATGAGGGTTCGCAGGGCGGTCAAACGATCTGATTCCTTGGGTTCAACTTGAGCAATTAAGATGGTCCAACCCTTGGTTCGCAGGCGTTCCTCCGCGCTTTTAAGCATCGGGGCAAATAGTGGATTGGCCAAGTCTGGCACCAGCATGCCAACAAATCCGCTGCGGCCAGTGCGAAGCGTGGCGGCCGCCGCGTGAGCCAAATAGCCCAGTTTTGAAGCCGCGTGCTCAACCTTTGCTCGGGTGTTGAGAGCTACTTTGTGTTGCGTTGACTCTGACAATGCCCGCGCAGCCGTCGCCGTGTGTACACCGGCCATCTGAGCCACGTCTCGAAGGGTTGCGCTCATGCGAACCTCGTTTGACTGACCAGTGAGTAATTCTCCAAATTGAATGCCATGACCCATTGTAAATGCGTAAATTTCTGCAAACGATCGCATTAGGCATCTTTCTTCGGGTTTGTACCTAAATAATTTACTCTTTATCAACTTATTTAGGGAACTTATTCAGATAAATTGCGAACGTTCGCATTTCATTGGTTGTTTAATTTATGTCATCTACACCTCATCTAGGCAGTCCGGCGGATGCTGCATCTTTGTTGGTAGCGGTTCTGGCACAAAACGAAAGGACTCAGCCCGAACGTTTGAAAACTATTTTGAACTCACTCATCCAACACTTGCATGCCTTCGCCCAAGAGACACAACTCAACTACGAAGAGCTAGAGCTGGGTTTGCAATTTTTAAATGAGATCGGCCTAGCCTCAGGCCCAAAGAAAAATGAAGCGATCTTGTTGGCCGATGTATTGGGACTTTCAACCTTGGTGCAGTTGCAAGATGCAAAACGCATCATGGCGCATGGCGGTACAGAGCCTGGATTGATCGGTCCCTTCTGGCGCGCCAATCAACCACAGCTACCGAGCGGTGCAAAAATCTGCACGGCTGATACACCCGGCGATTTAATGACAGTTCGTGTTCGTGTGATGGACTTGAATAAAAAATCTGTTCCAGGAGCATTGGTGGATGTTTGGCAAGCATCACCATCTGGACTATATGAAAACCAAGACGATCATCAAGTTGACATGAATCTGCGGGGTCGTTTTACGGCCGACAACCATGGAGAATTTTTCTTTCGAACTGTCAAGCCTGCGGGATACCCAATACCTATCGATGGCCCTGTAGGTCGATTGCTTGACCATCAAAAGCGTCATGCTATGCGGCCTGCACATTTGCACTTCATTGCAATTGCACAAGGCTACCGCGTCTTGGCCACACAAATATTTGATTCTCAAGATCCTTGCATCAACTCCGATGTGGTGTTTGGCGCGGTAGGTTCTTTGGTGCGTCATTTTGAACCAGACCCTTCTCAGGCTAATGCATGGCAGTTGCAAGTCGACATCATGCTTGAGCCCGGTGAAACTCGCATTCCACATCCACCATTGTCATGACCCAATCTACATTTCAACCTATTACTCAGCTTGACGGCAAAGTCGCTGTCATCATCGGTGGTGCAGGCGCCATCGGTATCGCAACGGCACGCCATTTGGCAGCACTTGGTGCGCGTGTGGCTCTTGTGCACCGTAGCGACGATCCCAAACGTACACAGCCTATATTGGAGTCGTTGCCAGGGGCCGGCCACAAGTTCTTCACGGCTAGCGTGACCGATTCTGCATCACTTAAAAGTGTTGCAGCTCAAATTCAAAATGAGATGGGTGCAACTCATATTTTGGTGAACAGTGCAGGCTTTACTCAGCCCGTACCTTTGAACGATTTGGACGCGTTGAGTGACGAATTAATTGACAGTATTTTTCAAGTGAACTGGCGAGGTGTCTTTGCTTCTATTCGCGCATTTGCACCCTACATGAAAAAAGCGCAAGACCCCGTCATCATCAACGTATCGTCTATTGCGGCCTTCACGGGTATGGGAAGCAATTTAGCTTATGCGGCTGCCAAGGCCGGCACTGACTTAATGACCAAGGCTTTGGCCAAAGCTTTGTCGCCTGAGTTGCGTGTTGTTGGTATTTCACCTGGTGTTGTCAACACTTCATTTGTACCGGGTCGCGGTCCTGAGTTCAATCAGAAAGCAGCTTTGTCCACACCTCTGCGCAGGGTTGGTGAATCAGAAGATGTTGCACAAGCCATCGTCGCTTTAACCACTACATTGGCATTTGCTACGGGCACTACCTTGGTAGTGGACGGCGGCCGACATTTGGTTTCTTAAACAAGCCTTAAATCATGAATCCATTCACTATTCTTACATGTGCCGTGACTGGTAACTTAACACAGCCCAGTCAGACTCCGCATTTGCCAGTCACACCAGAGCAAATTGCCGATGCTTGCTTAAGCGCTGCAGATTCCGGCGCAGCTGCCGTTCACATTCACGTGCGCGATCCGGAGTCGGGAAAACCGTCCATGTCTCTTGATTTGTATGCCGATGTGGTGCGCCGCATTCGTGCGCAAAATCGAGACTTGATCATTAACCTGACAACTGGCCCTGGTGGTCGTTTTATTCCTTCTGCCAAAGATCCTCAGATAGCTGCCCCCGGAAGCACCTTGTGCTTACCCGAAGTGAGGGTTGCGCATGTGGCTGCTTTGAAGCCTGATGTGTGCTCACTCGACTTGAATACGATGAACTCGGGCGATCAGGTGGTGATCAATACGCCCAATTCGGTTCGGCAAATGGCACAAATTATTCGTGATGCGGGCACCTTGCCTGAATTGGAATGTTTTGATTCAGGCGATTTGGTACTGGCCCAAACTTTGTTGAACGAGGGTGTGTTGCCAAAGAATAGTATTTACACCCTAGTCACCGGGGTTAGGTATGCATTGCCTTCAAGTCCTGAAGCTTTGATGTTTGGCAAAAGTTTAATTCCATCAGGAATGCATTGGACGGCATTCGGAATTGGCCGCATGGCCTTTCCGGTGGTGGCGCAAGCTTGGTTGCTAGGGGGGCATGTGCGCATTGGTTTAGAGGACACCATCTACCTAGACAAAGGTGTGTTGGCGCCCAGCAATGCCGCTTTGGTTCAACGAGCCAAAGAAATCATTCAACATTTGGGTGGCTCTTTAGCCACCAGCAAACAAGCCCGCGAATTGTGGGGCTTGCGATCACACAACGGATAAATTTATGAAAGCATTACAACTGGTTCAACCCAGCGCTTCACCTGACGCTATACAAGTCAGTACCTTTACACAACAAATGCCCACCTGCGGTCCCACTGAGGCGGTGGTGCGTGTACTTATGGCTGCCGTCAATCCATCTGACGTTAAGGCCAGCTTAGGCCACATGCCGCAAGCGGTGTTTCCTAGAACGCCTGGGCGTGACTACGTTGGCATCGTTGAGCAAGGGCCCAAAGCCTGGCTTGGTAAAACGGTCTTTGGTTCAGGTGGTGATGTCGGTATTACGCGCGATGGCAGTCATGCGACTTACCTGGTATTGCCGCAACGCGCCTTGTTAGAAAAGCCCGAGGCCTTATCACTCAATCAAGCCGCATGCATGGGTGTTCCTTATTTGACTGCTTTAGATGGTTTTGCCAAAGCCGGTTTTCCGCAACCGGGTGAAACTATTCTCATCGGTGGTGCCATGGGTAAAGTGGGCCTTGCAGCAGCGGCCATTGCCAAGGTGTATGGCGCTCGTGTAATTGGCATTAAACGCAAGAACACCGCAGCAGTACCAAGCCACGTGTGTGATGTGTTGTACGATTTGGAAGACCCTGAGTTGGCTGTCAAGTTGATGGCTGAAACGCAGCAAAAAGGCTTTCCATTGTTTTACAACACCGTGGGAAGTCCTTATTTGGCTCTATCACTCGATGTGTTGGCTCACAAGGGCAAGCAAATTTTAATCTCTACCTTAGCGCGTGATTGCCCATTTGATATTTTCAAATTCTTTAGAAAAGAAATGACTTTCTATGGCGTTGATACCTTGAAGAAAGATACGGTAGCAAGTAACCAAATGTTGGCTCAGTTGGTGCCGCACATTGCCAGTGGTCGTTTGCGGTTACCTCAAGAGGACATGCCAAAAATTTACACCTTGGATCAAGCAGCAGAAGCTTTTCAACAAGTCTTTGTAAAAGGTGGTATTGGACTTTTGCAGATCAGTACACCTTGATTTATTCGGGAATAAATATGCACATTACTCGCTCATCAGATGCTAAAGGCTATCAAGCCGCAGGTCATCACAATATGACCATGCATCGCATTCAGGGGCAAGAAGTTACGCCACTTCACCAAGTGTGGTCTGCGCGCTTATCAATGGCACCGGGTGGCCATGTGGAAGCTAAAGCCTCGCCAGCGGGCAAGTTGTACATTGTGATCGAGGGTCAGGTGAAGTTTCGCGGTGGCGACACCACCGTTGAGTTGCAAGCGGGTGATTCGGTGTTTATATTGCCCAACGAAGAGCGTGAATTCAGCGAATCAGCTGGTCGCAATGCATTGCTCTATTTGGTGATGCTGGAGAATTACCAAGAACACATTTAAAAGTTTTTTTTAACCAACTTTTTTAGGAGACAGTCATGAACAAAGTAAACAATGCCCTGAATTTTAAAGTTTCAGCACTTTTCGGTGCGATAACCCTGAGCGTGTCTTTTTCTGCTCATGCGCAAGCTTGGCCAAGCAAACAAATTACGTTTGTTGTGCCATTCACCGCTGGCAGTGCCACCGACATAATGGCGCGCGTCATTGGTGAAAAATTAGGGCCTCGTTTAGGTCAAACCGTCGTTGTCGAAAACCGCGTGGGTGCAGGCGGCACGATTGGTACCTCTGCAGTCGCTAAATCTACGCCAGACGGTTATACCTTTGTCGTTGTTTCAACAGGCCACGTGGTCAATCCGGTTCTTTACAGCAAGCTCAATTACCAATTGAAAGACTTGGCGGGCGTGAGTCCATTGGGCACCTTGCCCAGTGCTTTGTTGGCAGCACCAGGCCTGGGCGTCAAGACGGTCAAAGAGTTGGTTGAAAAAGTAAGAGCAGCGCCTAATGGCTTGAATTACGCTAGTGCAGGCGTAGGTAGTGCAGCCCATGTCAATGCCGAGAAGTTTGTGGTGGGTTTAAAACTCAAAGGCAACCATGTGCCTTACAAAGGAACGCCACAAATGTTGGTTGACATTGCAGGTAATAACGTCGATTACGTGTTTGCGCCGCTTATTTCTAGCGTCACCATGATTCGCGAAGGTAAGGTAGTTCCATTAGCGGTCAGTTCCGAAAAGCGAACTGTTGCATTTCCCAATATTCCCACCATGACGGAAGAGGGCTACCCACAAGGGCAATTCAATTTTTGGATTGGCATGTTGGCTGCAGCGCAAACACCTAAAGCAATCTTGGACAAAATGAACGATGAAATCAATGCAATTGTGGATTTGCCCGATGTGCGTGAGCGTTTTGAGAAACTGGGTGCCTTGCCATTCAAAATGAAGCCAACTGCGTTTGACAAATTTATCCAAGATGAAGCTGCAACACTTGGTGAAGTCATGAAGGCCAGCGGCGCCAAATTGGATTAATCTATGTGTCCTTCATCAAGCGGATCCCTTCGTCTGGCCTATATTTCAGGAGGCTTCCCTACTTGGGCCTTGTTTGTTGCGAAAAGCCAAGGCTTTTTTGAAGCACAGAATGTGCATTGTGATATCACGCACACCGGCGCATCAACTGCGCAAATGCTAGGATTGCGCGAGGGACGCTTTGATGTAGGACTCCAGCTGCCAGACCACGTAGTTCGTGCAGGTTTGTATGGCACCAACTTGTGTGTGCTAGCTGCACAATCGCACGCACCAGATGTGGCGCTAGTTGCTTCTCCTAACATTCAAACCATTGAACAACTGAAAGGCCATCGAATAGCCGTTGATGGTGCGCGCAGTGGTTATGCCTTATTGCTGGCGAAGCTCTTTTCTTCCCTTGGTTGGCGATCCAACGATTACCAACTGGTGGAAGTAGGGGACAGTCAGCAACGCGTTCAAGCCTTGCGAAGTGGTGAATTGATGGCCAGCTTCATCAACCCGCCATTAGACAAAGCCTTGGTGAATGATGGCTTTATTCGTTTAACGACAACTCGAGAAGCTTTTCCAAGTTACCCAGGTCCCGTAGTGGCTGCCCGTCGCGAATGGGCTGATGCACATCCGCAATTGGCCAAAGGTTTTCAAAACGCCTGGTCCAAGTCTTGGCAATGGTTGTTGGATACAAACAATCAATCGCAAGCCATTGAAATTGCGCTTCAGCATTTAGGCGCAGAAGCGCCTGCTGCACAAAATGCACTGCAAAACTTGCAACGTCAAGGCATGCCCCAAATTGCTGCAGAAGGCATGGCGCAGGTGATTGCTTTGGTTTGGAGTCATGAAGATGTTGGTCAAAAAGAAATGCCACATCCTGGCATTTATTTTTGGCCTGCAACAGTTGCATAGATTGAGGCGCTGTTTTAAACAACTTTCAACTGACTCATCAACCTGAGATTTGACCACAGAACCCTTGATAAACAGGGTACGTATTGGAGACGTCGTTTACAAATTGTACCGGTCACATCGTTAACACCCTAGGCCCAAACGGATTGGGTCAGGTCGGTGGCGGTCACCATCCCAGCGATGCGTTGTCCGTCCATGACGGGTACATGATGGATGTTGTGCCGCGCCATCAGCAGCAAGGCCTCGAATGCCGGACTGCGTTGGTCCAGTGACATCGGATTCAGGGTGGCGATGTCGGCCACCGAGCGCGACAGGTTCAACCCTTCGGCCACCACCCGGTTGCGCAGGTCGCGGTCGGTGACCAGGCCCATCAAGTGGCCCTCTTCGACCAGCATGACCGAGGATACACCGCGCTCGCGCATGATGCGGGCCACTTCCAGTACAGTGGCCTGCGGTGGCAAGGTGATGGGGGGCTGCTTGATCAGATGTTGTAGACGCATGCCCAGCAAGTGGGTGTCGGTTCCAGGGTTGCGCGCAGTGAAGGGAGCCTGGGTGCCTGCCGTCCAAAGGCACAGGTAAGAAGGGCGTGATCGCTGGCTCGCTGACCAGCAGGTCCTGCAGGCAGGCTTTTGGCACTTGGAGCAATTGGGAGTCTTCAGTGCAGCTGACGTGGCAGCTTTGTTGCAAGTTCCAAGGCGTTATGCCTGCGCCAAAAGATTCATCCGCCAGCAACGTGTGGGTTTGGGCCAGTTCCGGATCTTTCAGGTCCACGCGCCCTTGCAGAATCAGCCACAGATGGGCGGACCATTCGCCTGCAGCGGCCACCAAGTCACCGGTGTGCAAATTCAACACCTGACTTTGCGCCACCAGGGCTTGCCTGACTGAAGCGCTCAGCAAGCCCCAGACCCGGTGCTGCGCCAAGCTACCCAACAAATCTGGTGGCGGAGATGACATGTTCAAAGCCTTCTCTTGCAGTTTTGTGACCTGGATTTTGGCAGATAGGGTGCCCGCCAATCCCCTTTTGCGCGGGTTTTTCCCTGATCCCGGTCAAGAGAAAGGGGCAAAGAGACATCCCGCGGGCGAGTTGCCGTTGGTCAATGGCCCCAGCGGCTTATTTTTGGATGCCGTTCAATTTTAAAAGCTGCTCATGATCCTTTGGTTCCAAGTTTAAGTTCTGGTGGGTCCACCAAATTAACCCTCTTTAGTCATGGTGGAGGTTTTGTCTTATTGATCCTAGATTGAGTTGGCTTGTTATGCTTAGATTGTTTTGAAAATCAAGATCAAGATCACAAAAGATGAACATCAACGCTGATAACAGTCAAAGGGTCGTGATCAATCACCACGACTTGCCCTGGATCCCTAGCCCCGAAACAGGCGTAGAAAGGCGCATGCTAGAGCGCCAAGGTGATGAAGTGGCAAAAGCAACGTCCATTGTTCGCTACCAGGCAGGCTCAAAGTTTCAAATGCACACCCATGATTTGGGTGAAGAAATTTTGGTATTGGAGGGCACCTTCAGCGATGAATCGGGCCATTATTCTGCTGGCACCTACATCATGAATCCACCGGGTTCAGCGCACGCACCATTCAGTGAACAGGGGTGCACTCTGTTCGTGAAGTTGCGGCACTTAGGTCCAGATCAAATTAATCGTGAAGTCGTTGATACCCATTCAGCCACTTGGTATCAGGGCATGGTTGATGGCCTAACTGTGATGCCACTGATGCAACAAGGCAGTGGTTCCACGCTGGTCCGTTGGGCGCCTCAAACTTACTTCA
>JACCDL010228157.1_pt1 | contig 14993 bp, 12 predicted proteins | sample 7441931 | NCBI WGS metagenome assembly JACCDL01 (sample SAMN15323437, study PRJNA562643) | freshwater metagenome | isolation source: river surface water | place: USA:Blue River Watershed | collected 2017-08-16 | reverse complement strand
GCTGCCGCCTCGATAAACCACGCTTGCCATTCACTGAGGCTCAGGCGCGCGATTTCGGAGTGGTCGGGCAGCGAAGTTATGAACGACGCGCCGGGGTGGCTCGGGTGGTCCTTGAGCCAGGTAAGAGCATCGCCCGCGATGACTTCGCGGCGCGGCTGGGGCGGTGTGGGCAGCATAGTGAAGAGGACGCCTACCACGAATTCGATAGCCCGAGTGAGCTGGGAATCACTCGGGCGACTGACGTTTTGTTGAATCGGCGACGCTCGATCAACGCTTCCGTGAATGTCTCGATTGAGAAGGATTCAACTCGATTTAAGTCATCAAAGAGCCGGTGGCGCTGCCGATTCAAACGCGAGTTCATTCGGAGCGTAGATCGTATCGCCCAAGTAAACCCAGTCGTGCTCGAAAATCATGATGCGTATGGCGTCATATTCGCCCGCAGGCAAACTTGCGTAGGCAAAGCGCAGCGCTTGGGGTGCAGCCGAACCTGAAAGAAGAAGCGGTTGCCCTTTGGCTGAGACGGGATTGTAGACTCCAGTCCACTGCTGGTTGTCTTTTCGTCGCACCACGATTTGGAATCGAACGTCCTTCAATCGTTCAGGATCTTGCTGAAAAGTGGCGTCAAAGAGGACGCCGCCCGTTTCGATGGACTGAACTTTCAGCGCAAAGCTTTTCAGAGGGGATGGCCCGTAGATTTTGTTTCCGTCGGCGTCCAAGCCAGTCGAGCCCCCTCGCAGAATGTTGGAATAGAGGCGGCCTGAATCATCCAGTTTCTTCGCAGCGTCCGTAGCTGCTGGCTGGGGCAAGGCCAGCTGAGAGTCGACGCTCGAGCTTTTGCTCGCGCATGCGCCGAGTGCACAGCTTGCCCCCACCAGCGCAAGGATAGCTAAAGTGCGACCTGAAATACGAATCTGCAAAGCCCGTTTCATCGTAACCCCCACAACCCCAAAAGAACCCCAGAATCAGGATGATCGGAATTTCGTCAGAAAACGAGTTGTGTCAGGAAGGACACAGTTTGAGTGCTTCAGGCTCGGTCTAATGAAGGCTGCGGGCGGAGGGACGGTGGTTATGGGGTAGGAGATGTTGTCCCGGGAAGAGAGCCTTGAGAGCAGCCCCTAAACTCAAAAGTGGGGTGACTAACGGGACTTGAACCCGCGACCCCCGGAATCACAATCCGGTGCTCTAACCAACTGAGCTATAGTCACCACGCAACCTTTTGGTCGGAGTCCGTGGATTTAGTGGGTCCGCGCTTCCCTGTCAACGGCTACCTGCGACCGGAACACCGATCGCCAGCTTGACGGGCCGGCCAAGTGTGGTGAACTCTGAAGGAATGACGGGCTTGAAACAAAGAGTGCGCTGGGTGGCCGAACGCAGTCCAATCGCTGTTTTTTCGGGGCTGGGGGCCCTTGGCCTAGTCCTTGGGTTTGCCTCGCAGGCCCACGCCGGAGTGGCCAGTACCGCGCACTTTGTCGAGCCCGGCTACGCTGCCCTGGGGCTTGAGCCCGAGGTCACTTTGACCGACGGCGCCGGAATGGGGCTGAACGCCCGCTTTACTTACGGAATGAATGACCTGTCGAACCTGACCTTGATCGGCGGATCGGGCGGGGGGCCGCGTCGGTTCCGCCTGGGAGCGAACGCCTCGTTCGATTTCTTCCCCGACATGGAAGGCCAGCCGGGCGTCGGCATCGCGGCTCAGACCCTTTTTATTCGGACACCGGAAGGGGGACGCCTGGACGCCCAAGCCATGCCCTACATCCATAAAGCCTTCAACACGCCGGGCGGCGAAGTCGAGCCTTTCCTGACGGTCCCCTTTGGCCTGTCCTTCCTGACCAACACCTATCGCCCGGTTACGAGCCTGGTCATCGGTTCGCTGTTCAAGCGGGGCGAGAGCATTCGCTACGTGACCGAAGTGGGGATCAACATCAACAACTCCAACACCTACGTGTCGGGAGGCATTGTTTATTACCCTTGATCGGCGCACTCAGGCGGGCAAGGCCGGCGCTGGGCATTCATCGAAGAGAAAATCCCACGCGGCGGAAGAGCGGTCTCAAGAAGAACTGAGAAGCCACGCCGCATCTTTAGCTCTAGGCGCGGCCGTCGGGTTAACCGCTCTGAAGCTTGGTGTGGGCATCTGGACGGGCTCGGTCGGCGTTTGGTCAGAAGGCCTGCATTCTTCGCTCGATTTGATCTCGGCGGCAGTGGCCTACTTCACCATCCGGGAAGCGGGAAAAGCTGCCGATCCGGATCACCCGTTCGGGCACGGTAAGTTTGAGACTTTGTCGAGCTTGCTTGAATCGCTGCTTTTGGTGGCAGCCGCTTTTTGGATTCTTTGGGAATCGGTCACGCATTTGAAAAACCCCGAGCCCATTTCAAATAGCGGTTGGGCGATGGGGGTCATCGCGTTTTCGGCAGTGGCAAGTTTCTTCGTGTTTCGCCAGAATTCAAAAGCGGCCGACTTGACCGATAGTTCCGCCATTCGCGTGAACGCGCTTCACTACCTGGCCGATGTGATCACGAGCCTGGGCGTGCTTCTGGGCCTTGCGCTTCTTGAACTGACGGGTTGGCTTTGGGTCGATCCGCTGATCGGGGTTGGCATTGCTGCTTACATTGTCGCCATTTCCTGGAAGCAGATGGTGGCTTCGGTGCAAGAGCTTCTGGATCAATCTTTGCCGGAAGTCGAAAACCGCCGCATCGAAGAAGTGCTGAGTGCGCTTCGCGAAAAGCACCCGGGCGAGGTTCTGGACGTGCACGACCTTCGCACTCGAAAGAGCGGGGCCATGCGGCACATGGATTTTCACGTCGAAGTCTGTGCGGATCTGACCGTGCAGGAGTCGCACGCTATGTGCGACCGTATGGAAGAAACGCTTCATGAAGAGTTTCCAGGTTCCTCGGTTACGATTCATGTCGAGCCTTGCGGCGAACATGGATTTCCGAAGTGCCGCGAAACTTGTCCTATCCACCAAGCGCGAATGCACACGCTTCATCGCATCGTCGATCAAGACCACGCCGAAAAGAAGCGCCGAGGTAAGCACGAATGAGCGCCGGAAAGCCTGTAGCGTTCAGCAGTGCAGATAAAGCCAAACTCAAGCAGGTACGCGGCGTTTGCTTGGATATCGACGACACGCTTTCCACTCACGGAAAGCTCACGGCTGAGGCTTTTCATGCACTTTGGAAGTTGAAAGAGTCGGGCTTAGCGGTGGTGCCGGTCACCGGCCGCCCTGCGGGCTGGTGCGATCATTTGGCGCGCTTTTGGCCAGTCGATTCGGTGATTGGTGAGAACGGCGCTTTCAGTACCTTCATGCAAGACGGGAAGCTGAAGAAAGTGCTGACTCCGGGTGCCGATCTCCAAGCGAAGGCCCGGTTGAAAGCTTTAGGGGACGCCATTCGGAAGCGCTTCCCTCAGGCTCAATGGGCTTCTGATCAGCCATACCGGGAATTTGATCTTGCGATCGATTTTTGCGAGGACGTCGCGCCTTGGAATGATGCCGACATCACACGGCTCGTTGAGCTTTGTCAGGCCGAAGGCGCTCACGCCAAAGTTTCCAGCATCCACGTGAACGCTTGGTTTGGTGATTACGACAAGCAAGCAGGACTCAGGCACTGGCTTTCTCTGGGGGCGCCAGGATTCAAGCCCAGTGCTGTGAACGCCCCAGCGCCGAAGTGGAACGAGTGGTTGTTTATCGGCGATAGCCCAAACGACGAGCCTCTGTTTCAGGCTTTTGAACTCTCGGTGGGGGTGGCGAACTTGTCTCGCTTCTTGCCGAAGCTCAAACACCCTCCGACTTGGATCACCGCCGGCGAGAGCGGGGCAGGCTTCACGGAAATGGTGGAAGGGCTCCTTTCCGCGCGCTCGCTTGCTTAAGCCGTTTGACATTGCTAAAGCCCGACCATGGGTGGGCGTAAGGGTCAAGGTGGGAGTTTTGAATGCGGGTTAGGGCGCCAAGCCGCTTGGGCGGGGTTGGTCTTTGCAGTGCTGCTTTTAGTGAGTGCGGTGGCGCACGCAGGCGACAAGAGTTTGAGTGCGGCAGGTGCCGGTGCTTCGCTTCGGAATCGCTTAGGCGACGAGTCGGCCGATCTTTGGCAGGATCCGCCGGAACCGTTTGAACTTCTCACGATTCTGGGCACGAACGATCTTCACGGTGCGGTCGACCCTCATCTTCCCGATTGGGCAGGCGCGGTTCGCGCCATCCGCGAAGGCCAAAAAAAGCGCTTAGGCGCGCGGTCGAGCGTACTTTTGGTCGATGCGGGCGATCAATTTCAAGGAACGCTTCTTTCGAATTTCAACGAAGGAAAGCTCGTTTTCGATGCCTATAGCGCAATCGGCTACGACGCTGTGGTGCCAGGGAATCACGACTATGACTTTGGCCCTGAAGGTTGGCTCTACGACAAGACCGGACAGGGCTCATCCGATCCAAACCCGCGAGGAGTGATTGAGAAGTTGGCGCGCTTGGCGGCTTTTCCGCTTCTTTCTGCGAACACCTACCTTCGGGAAAGCCTGCATGAGGCAACCGGTGGACCAGTGGTGGTCACTCAAAAAGGGTGCTTGCCTGTTCAGGCAGATCCAGCCGCGCAAGGCGAGAAGGTGGCGCAAGCCGCAACGGCAGTCGCTTGGGACCAAGCGATTAGACCCGCTTTTTTGCAGCCGTATGTGATTCGCCGGGTGGGCTCAGCCCGCGTGGCGCTGATTGGTTTAGACAACCCGGATACCGGCACGATGACGACGATCGAAAACGTGTCGGACCTTTGTTTCCGAGACATGCTCGAAACTTACCGGGAAATCCGAAGCGAGCTCGAAGGCCAGGCGGACGTGTTTGTCGCAGTTATGCACCATGGGTCGCCTCAGTCGGAAGCCTTTGCTGAAGCGCTCCTGCAAGATGGACCGGACCGATTGCATGCGATTTTTTCGGGTCACACGCATCGCATCGAGAAAAAGAAAATCGCTGAGCTCATCCCGGTAGTTCAGTCGGGCGCGAACGGTGAGGCCTTTAGTCGAGTGGATTTTGTTTTTGATCCGCGCACTCGAAAAGTGGATCACTCAAAGACGCGGATGCTCGCTGGCGGAAAAGTGAAGTTTGACCAGTGTGCTGAGTCGGTGAGGCCCTTCTGCCACATCAAAGAAGGCCAAGCACATTTTGAGGGCTGGAAGCTCGAGAGCGATTCAAAGCTTCAGTCTCAGGTGGCGCTTGCTCGCGACGAGCTTAAGCCCGTAGGCTCGCGAGTTCTCGGTGTCGCGGAAAACCTGCTCACTCGCGACCGAACGCGCGAAAATCCACTCGCCAACGTCCTGACCGATGCTCTCAAAGAGACCTCGGGCGCTGACATTGCTTTTCTGAACATGGGCGGACTCCGAGCAGACATTCCGGCCGGCGACGTAACTTATGAGGCTTTCTTTCGCGTGCTTCCTTTCAACAACCGAGCAGTCGTGATGGAGCATTTGGACTTGGAGAGGCTCATTCGCCTTCTTCGCGCTTCGATTGCCACTTGCGGGGCTTCGGGTGCGCTGATGCAAAGTGGCCTTCGGGTGCGGTTTGAACGGGAATGCCAGGGGCAAACCGTAGCGTCGAGTCGCTTGGTCAGTGTTCAGACTGTTCAGGGTGAACGCTTGTATGATGCGGAACAGGGGATCTTAGGACCCCCGGATCGGCGCTTACGGGTAGCGACGCTCGATTTTCTGGCGGCCGGAGGCTCGGGGTATTCCGATTTCATCGGAGTCCCGGTGACTGAAGACTTAGGAATTTTGCGCGAGCGGCTGGTCGAGCAGTTCCTCGCTCATCCGGCTCGCTGGCAAGCCGCTACGGACGGGCGTTGGCGCTGGCTCCCGACTGGCGGTTCAAAAAAGCTCTCAGGTCCTTCGGGAGCTCCGAACTGAATTCGATTTTCTGGCCCGTCACGGGGCTCGTGAACCGGATTCCCGCAGCGTGAAGGGCATGGCGGGGCAGCATGAGGCGCGCTTCGGTCTCGGCACTGAGGAGCTCGCGGTCGTAAATTCGCGCCGAGACTTCTTCCGGGATGCCGTAAAGCTTATCACCCACGATGGGGTGGCCAGCATGATCCAAGTGAACGCGGATTTGGTGCTGGCGCCCAGTCTTCGGGAAACACTCGACCAGTGAAAAATCGCCGTAGGTTTCAAGCCGCTCGTAGCGGGTGAGTGCGTTCATCCCGTCTTCAGCGTCGATGGGGGCGACTTCCATTTTTAGCCCCACAATGGAGGTGGTACTTTTTCGCATGGGGGCGTCGACCGTGAATTCCTCGGGCGGGACGCCTTTGACGACGGCTAAGTAGCGCTTCTCGGTGGTCCGCTCGGCGAACTGCCGGGTCAGGTGGGCTGCGGCTACGCGGTCTTTGGCAAGCACCAGAATCCCGCTCGTCTCTTTGTCGATTCGGTGAATCAGGAAAAACTCGCGGCCTGCTTTTAGGGGGTTGCGATGCCCTTCGGTGCGCAGGTGAACGAGCAGCGTATTGAAGAAGTACCGCCCCGCCGGATGGACGGGCAGATTTGCAGGCTTATCGATGATGAAAAGCTCATTGTCCTCGTGAAGCACCCGGTAGTCGAAACTGACTTCGGGTTCCGGCTTTCGTTCGGACAAAACCAGAACCTCGTCTCCGGGAAGAAGCTGGGTTCCTGGCTTCAGGCGGCCCACCATGACGTGAGGGCCTTGGTTTCGGCTGAGAGTAATGGCGCCTTCTTCGATGGCCCTTTGGATCTGTCCACGCGAGCGCCTGCGGTAGCGCTCTTTTAAGAACGAATCCAGACGCATGCCGGCTTGGTTCGGTCCCACTTCATGGGTGACCAAGTAGCTGTCCTCGTTCAGTTCGCGAGTAATATTCTGGGCCTGCTTCAACACTGCGGGCGCAGACATACCACGGAAAGGCTGAAAAAGGGCGTCAGTAGCGGGCTTTCATCAGGTAGGCGATGACTTCACGGGCGGCCTCTTCCGGGTAGCCCATTTTTTTACACATATTTTCAACAGTTTGTCTCGCCAAGCGGGCGCCCTCTTCATGGGCGTTCGAGCCCTCGTCGGCCGTTCCATGAAGCATCAGGGCGTTGTGCATTTTGGTGAGAAGCGACTTTTGCGACTCATAATAGTGCTTCTCGAGTTTGTCCCAGTATTCCGGGAAAACCTTGGCGTAGACCACCGCTTCATTCGGATGGTCGAGCGACCACGCACCCACCTGCGAAAGAAGGTTTTGCCGGAAGGCCTCTTTAGGGGCCGGGTCGGTCGGTGCGTCGACGATTTTTTCGAACTCCGAAATCAGGGTGAAGTCGGGGTCTTCCATCTGGCCAGTGATCGAGTTCTTTCGCTTTTCCTTTTTTAGGACCAGCGAGATTTGCCCCACGTACTTCCGCAGGAAATCTTCCCACTGAGACGAGTCATACAGGCCCAGGCAATCGCGCACTTCGCGGTCCACCCGGTTCAGCCATTCTTCGCGAACCGTCGTGATGAACTCAGACGCATCGTGGTAGCCGTCTTTCACGTCTTGCTTCAGGAATTCGTATTCGCTGACGCGTTTCACGAATTCCTCGAGCTCGCGGAAAATCGAAAGCGGAGTGACCGTGCGGAACTGCGGATTCATGGCAGACGAGAACAGAAGCGAGCGCATTTCGCGAGCCGAAGCTCCCATGCGGCCTTCGTAGTACGGAATGTTCACGTACTCGTCTTGAAGCTGCTTGAGCGCGCCACGCAGGGCTTTTCTTTCTTCCGGGTTCAGACGCGCCGGAAGTTCCCCGGTGTCGTAGAGTCGCGCTTTTTCGACCGGCGTCAGCGCCGAAACCAGGGCACTGATGCTGGGCGGGTAGTTGATGCCGTTGGGGCGTTTCACGCGAGTGAGTACTGCCCAGTAAGCTAGGGCCCAAGCAACATGCGGAGCCACGGGCTTTTCCAGGCGGATCTGCTCGATGTCGTTCGAGTAGATTTCCGCTTCTTTGGAAACTTGGAGCAAGTAGGGCACGCGAACGAGTTCAATTCGGGCCTTGAAGCTATTGAAGTCGGGGAACTCTTTGAACGAGTCGAGCTGAAGTTCGTTTGTCGTGCCGATGAAAACCGTGTCCATGTGCAAGATGGAGTGACCCACCGTCACTTGGTTGTTTTCGCAGGCAATGAGCAGGTATTTGAACGAGTCGAGCGGCCGTTTCAAGAGATCCGAGAACTCGAGCATCCCACGATTGCCGTCGATTAAATCGCCGGACAAGCTGAAGAGGTTCAAGCCCTGCAGGACCGGCGGGATCGAGCCGATCGAGCGGTTCATGGTCAGCTGCTGCCACTGGGCATCGACATGAAGTTGCGGCTCGACCGTGGAAAGTCCGCGCCGATAGCGACGCGAGAAGTAGAAACGCTCGACTTGAACGTGCATGAGCACTTTTTTCAGGTCTCCGCCGTGAGCCGTCAGAAGCGCATCAAAGATCAAGCGATCGCGGTGCGGAAGGTTTCCGTGAGTCAGATTCAGCGGCAGGCGCGACCACAGTGCATCGGCGCGCTCTTGACCCAAGAGCTGCTTCAGGAGCGTTTGGCGAAGTGCCATCGGAATCAAAAGCAGGGGATGATCGCGCGTTTCGCAGGGAATCCTTGCCAGGATTTCCTCGTCCGGAAGTTTTGCGAAGCTGGTGCCAGCTTCACGGCCCGTACTGCCCGAATAACTGCTGCTGAGGCCCATCGAACCTTTGGTGACTTTATCGACCGGAAATACCCAGTTAAAAGTGTAGAGAGCGCCTTCGGCTTCTTCTGAGTACTTCTCCATCCCGGACATCAATGCGTGAACGATCGAGCTCTTAGCCGAGCCGTTCGGGCCGTGGAGCAGAATGAGTTTGTTGTTTACGCCCTGGCGGACGAAACCTTTCAGAGCATTGTAGAGGTGCTTCTGAACTGCCTGATGATCGACCACGCGGCGCCCGCGCGGCTCGTGGGCCACGTCGAACAAGCGAAAACGTTCGCCGTCGCGTCCGAAGTGATCCAGAGTGTCGATGACGTACTGAGCGCTTCCGCGAAGGGCACGCTCGGGTGATTCGCCTACAATTTGAATGTACTCATCAAAAGTCAGGATCCTTCGGTTGGAGTCAAACTCCTTCCGAACCTGACTGTCGATCCAACCCAAGGCCTCGATTCCGGAGCTCCGGCTGTTCATCCCTCTATTGTACTCAGGCTCCTTTAGCGGCGTCGAGTCCTCGACCGTCGCGGCGAGGCTTTCTTCGGCTGGGGGTATTCCTTCAGGATAACCAGGCGAGGCTGCGCCGAGTCAACCAAAGGGCTTTGGGGGGACTGGATGACGCCCAGTCGCCCGATGTGAGCTTCGGTTGCGTCGCGCACCGTGGGGCCTGCGTTCAGTTCGACGCGCTCGGACGGAATTTGCTTCATGACCCAGCCCAAGTCGTCTCCTCCTTGAACCAAGAAGTCGAGAGTGGCCAAAGTGTAGTTGCGCGCTTCTTCAATCGGGGCACCTGTCGCCGTTTTGACGTCGATCAGGCGATTCACTTCCCAGAGGTCCATCTTCCCGTCGCCGTTCAGGTCGTCCGACTTGGCAGGGGACTTCAGATCCAAAACCGAGAGTTGAAGCCCGGAAACCGGGAAGTACCCTTTGGCACCGCTCTCGGCGACGCGCAGGATTTGCTTCAGCTCTTTACCCGTGACGGTGAGTCGCGAAATGTTGTTATCGAAAGGAAGCGTTCGGAAAAGGGCCTCGAAAGTAATCGGGCCCGCTTCAAACGGAGCGCGCAAGCCACCTGGATTGATCACCGCGAAGTCGGCTTGAACCTGGGTGCGAATTGCGTCGGCAACGAGATTGCCCATTTCGCTTTCCCGGTCTCGCACGGTTTCGACCGGGCGTGCGGCTTGGCCGATCACGCGCTTTTTGATTTCAGAAACCGAGTCGAAGACCGGCTGAAGAACCGCCACGGTGGCGGCATCGGGAGTGATGGTTTTTCCATGGAACACGGGCTTTCTCAGTGCTCCACGACCCGCTTTCGGCGCGGGCTTGTCGCCATCACAGTCGTTTTGATTCGAGAACACCATCGGACAAAGCGGTACAGGGCCTTCGATTCGACTGCGATCGGTCACCACTTTTTTGCTCTCTAAGTCGTACGTCAGGTAGATCGCGCTCAAATTGGCGTTTCGGGTTCCGGATTGGATGACCGGGACGCCATTCACCCAGTGGTGAACCACCGAGTGCGTGTGGCCTGAAACGACTGCGTCGAGTGTACCTTGGGGCAGCTCGGTCAGGAGCTTCGTCATTTCATCATTCGGATTGCAGATGCCTTGATTGTCGGTGGGCTTCCAAACCCCGTAAGGGCGCTCGTTATCGCGGCTGCAGAAAAGACCGGCGTGCGCGGTCAGGACCACCACTTGGGCTCCTGCTGCTCGCAGTTCTTTGGATTCTTTCAGGGCAGCGGCAGCAAGTGGGGTGAATTGCAGGTGCGCCACATGGGTGGGGCGAGTGCTAGCCGGAGTCTCGAGTGTGGACAACCCAATCACGCCGACGTTCAGGTTACCAACCTTCAAAACACGGCTTCGGTGCGTGTTAGGCCAAGTCGGAGTTTGGCCGGTCGATTTTTCGACAATGTTTGCGGCAAGCCAGGGGTAGCGCGATTCTTTCATGCGCTCTTGAAGGGCGCCGACTGGATCGCCTTTCGTGCCTTCCGGACCCACGGGTCCGAAGTCAAATTCATGGTTTCCGACGGCCGAGGCGGCGGTTCCTAGGTGATTGTGCAAAGTCACCATGGGCGAACCTTCTTTCAGGTTCGATTCCAAGGACCCCTGAAAACAATCGCCTGCATCGAGAAGCAGCACCCGGTTTCCATACTCCGCCTGATAAGCGCGCACGTGGGCTGCCAACATCGGCGCGCCGCCCTTTTCGTAGGGAGTCGGGGCCACGCCCGCGGCCTCGCGTGTTTTCACCTGTTGAGGTTGAAGAGCACCGTGCATGTCGTTCGTGCCTAAGATCACCAGGATTTCCGTTTTCGAGTTCGAGAGGCTCGCGGCAGGAAGGTCGGGGCGGGTGGACAAGGGGGCACAAGCGGCAAACAGGGTCGACAGCACGATCAGGCGTTTCATGGGGGGCACCCTGCCACAGGCCTTGGGTTTGCGTCAAAGCGATGACCATCGAAATCTTGCGTGCCGAAAGGGGGTCGGAGTGTCGGAAGTCCTTGTGTTTTCCTACGAGAATTCTAGAATTTTGGTCAGGAGACTCCCTCTATGCGCATGATGCGCGGCAAAGCTTCGGCGTTGATCTTTGTTTTCCCCCTGGTGGTTGGTGCGTCTGTCGGGGTTTTTTACTGGATGGATTCGAAGAAAGGCTCGATCGCTGTGGGAAAAGCAGGCGCCAAAAGCGCGCTTCCCGGCGCAAAAGAAGCCGAGCGAACTCCTGCTTCTGAGCACGACCACGAAGAAGCAGCCGATCCGGTCGTCACGGCTGAAGCCAAAAAACAAACCGAGATCCGTTTGAAAGCGATCGAAAAAAGCCTGATCGCTTTTGGTGAGGACGGACACGGGAAAACTTGTGGAAGTTTTGAATACTTCGGTGCGGGTCTAAATCATCCAGCTCCCATTGCAGCAGATTGGGACGCGCTGAAGAAAACCTACTGGGGAATTAAATCAGACTTGGAGAAATTCCTGGTCAAGCACCAGCTGGAAATTCCGCACGAGACCTGGAAACACATGCGCTCGAGCTTGAAAGAGCTCACGATCCACAAGCCGACCAGTGAACTCGAAGCAGATCTGGCCTGGCGGGGGATTCCGGTTTTGACTCGCGATGGGGAAGGCAAACCCATGGTGCGCTTGGGCTCGGGCTTCATGAAACTTTTCCGTGAAAAGCCTCAGCGTGCGAAGTTTGAACTCGCTCGCGTGATGGCGCAGGTGTGGTCGCCTTGCGAGCTTTCTTCCCATCAAGCGGCCCCGGTCTGGACGGGACTCTTGAAGTGCATGAAGCTGGAAGGCGCCGAAGGCTGCGGACAAGGCCAGTACAGCGAAGCCGGTTGGGCAGTTTCAACGGTAGTCGCTCAGCAGGTGGCATCGCCGGGCTGCACGATTCCTGCGTTTGCTGATGCTTCAGGAAAAGACCTGAAGGCCTGCGCCGAAGAGATTCCTTTTGTCCCCGGGAATCACAGCGGTCAGCGCCAGCCGGCTTCCGTGCAGGATGAAGCCGACGAGGACGAAGAAAATCACAACGCATCCGATCACCACGGTTCGGCGTCTCATTCGCAGGGAGGTGGCCATTGATTTCTCGGAAGCTTGCTCAAGGCAGCGCGCTCTTTCTTTTGGGTTTGTCGGGAGTTTTCTCGGCTTGCACGGGTTTGCAGAACCCGAGTTCTTTGGATTTGTTTGGTTCCGCAGCGAAGTCGGTGAGTCCCATTGTCGAAGCTTACTTTGAGTTGGGTGGGCCGGAAGCGCGTTGGGCAGGGCCAACGTCCTGGTCGCTGCGCGTGGAAGCGCGCGAAGGCGAGTTTGCGAAAGTGGTCAGTCAGCCCGAAGTGCGCGGCAAAGTGAGCGCCGAGCTGCATGGCACGGGCCGCGCTCCTGCTGAAGTGAAGGGCATCCCCTTGGAGACCGCTCGGGAAGCTTTGGGTGATCTTGCCACTCAGATCCAGACCGACGCGCAGACGTTTGCCGGTTGTCTTTCGCCCGTTCGCGCTCGCTTGATTCGGCAAGACGGAACGGTAGTCGAGAAGTATGGCTGCCGCAGCCACACGGGCTGGCCTCAAGCCGTCTCGAAAGTCATGGCTGACTTCGCGAGTGGTTAATCGCGTTCAATTCCATTGAACTGTTATCTTTTGTTCAATTCCATTGAACTGTTATCTTTTGTTCAATTCCATTGAACGGCAACCTCGGGCTTGCTGCCGTCGGCGCGTTGGATGCGGACGAACCCGTTTTGGCGTCCGAAGTTGAAGACGTCGCGGGTCACTTGCACGTCTTGCAGGCAATACTCGATGATTTTCTGAATCTGGCCGCTCTTCCACCATTCGACGGCCATCAGGCCATCGGCCGACTTGCCCGTTCCTAGCGTCCCTTGCGCCACGGTCTCGAGTTTCAAGTAGCGTTGGCGGGTCAGTGCTTCGAGGTCATACATGATGTCAAAGACGTCGAGCTTATGGATCTTCAGGCCGTAGGGGACCATGACCGGTAAGTCAAAGCCCCGAATGTTGTAGCCCACCACGAGCCGCTCTTCGCAAAGTGAGAAGAGCTTGGGCAGCTCGTCTTCGCGGAAGGACAGGAACTGCTCGGTCTTTGAGTCATAAGCGCAAGCCACGGAAACGCCCAGCTTATCGATGTGCTCCCAGCCGCCCACTTCCTGGACCAGGCGTTGGGTTTCGATGTCCAGCACCAGGAAGTGCCGGTTTTTCAGAAACAAGCTGGAAGGCACCACATCTTCGGAAAACGGAACGCCGAACGGGTGTTTCCAAAAAGAAGCCGAGAGCTTGATGCGTGTTCCGCGGTTAGGTGAGGCCATGGACCTGGAAGACTGTCCGGGGGGTTTTCTGTTGTCAAGCGACCCGACGCGCCGTAGTTCCTTCCCCATGTCGGTTTCGGCTTTGGATCGGGCTTCGGCCCATTGTCGGGAAATGTTTCGGACCCAGTACTTGGAAAGCTTGAAGGATCTAGTCCGGATCCCGAGCGTGAGCTTCCCGAATTTCCCGGCCTCAGAAGTCAGGCGAAGTGCCGAAGCCGTGGTCGAGCTGATGAAAAAGCACGGCCTCGAGAACGCGCGGCTTATCGAAGTGCCCGGCGCCCATCCGTATGCTTACGGCGAGCGCCTTCGGGCTCCTGGAGCGCCCACGCTGCTTTTGTACGCTCACCACGACGTTCAGCCTCCCGGTCGCGAAGAACTCTGGAAGACACCGCCTTTTGAGCCCGTCTTGATGGAAGGCCCCGGCGGCGAGCGCATGTACGCTCGTGGCTCGGCCGACGACAAGGCAGGAATCATCGTTCACTTGGCTGCGATCGATTCGTGGCTGAAGACCGCAGGCGAACTGCCGGTGAACGTGAAAGTGGTGATTGAAGGCGAAGAAGAAACTGGTTCAGAGCACCTTCCGGAATTCCTGCGCCAGAACCAAGAATTGATGAAGGCCGACGTGATGGTTCTGACCGACACGTCGAACTTCGATTGCGGCATCCCTGCTTTGACCATCGCACTTCGCGGCTTGGTCGGCTTGGAAGTGGAAGTGCGCGCTTTGACGAAGACCGTGCACTCGGGAATGTGGGGCGGGCCGCTCCCTGACCCAGCCATGGCGCTGGCGAAAATGCTGGCCACGCTGGTCGACGATCAAGGTCGCATCGCGATTCCCGGCGTGCTTGAGCAGGTGAAGCCGCTTTCCGCCGAAGAAGAGCGGGAAATCAAAAAAATCCCGTACGATGAAGCTGAATTCCGAAAGCAAAGCGGCTTGATCGACTCGGCTCACATACTGAAGGAAGGCCCGAATCCGATTGCGCAGATTTGGCGCTTCCCGAGCCTGACGGTGAATGCGCTCCAAGCCTCTTCGCGCGCTCAAGCAGGAAACGTCATCAACGATGCGGCTTGGGCCAAAGTGACCATTCGCGTCGTCGAAGGAATGGATCCCGCGCACACTTTGAAGCTCTTGCAGGATCAGCTGAAGAAAGTCGCGCCTTGGGGTGTGCAGGTTGACTTGAAAGTCGAGAGCTCAAACGGCGCTTGGGCGACCGATCCGAAAGGGGAAGCTTTCGAGGCCGCGGTTTCTGCTATGAAACAAGGCTATGGCCGTGAACCTCTGTTCTTGGGGTGCGGTGGAACGATCCCGTTTGTGAAGCCCTTTGCCGATGCGCTGGGTGGGGCTCCGGCGCTTTTGGTGGGTGTGGAAGATCCCTACACCAATGCGCACGGGGAAAATGAAAGCATGCTCGTCGAGGACCTGAAAAAGGCCTGCCTGAGCCAAGTCGCGCTGTTCGCTGAACTGGCGAAGCGCTTGGGAGAGAAAAAATGAGTGAAGTCGAAAAAATCAGTGTCGTCGAGCAAACGCTGAGCGAACAGCGCGAAAACTGGGGAAAGATTTG
>JACCDL010037499.1_pt1 | contig 15048 bp, 18 predicted proteins | sample 7441931 | NCBI WGS metagenome assembly JACCDL01 (sample SAMN15323437, study PRJNA562643) | freshwater metagenome | isolation source: river surface water | place: USA:Blue River Watershed | collected 2017-08-16 | reverse complement strand
GTAAATAATTTATAAAATATTCATAATCTTTTTTCTTAACTTCATCCCATTCTTTTTCATCAGAAGTGGTACTCATTTCAGTTTCAACTTTAAAATTTCTCAAAATTGCTTTTGGTGCAGGATTTATATCTTTTATAATATTATCGCCATACCATATTTTTATATCATTTGGAATATCTATCCAATTTTTCTTATCTAACATAATAAAACAACCCCAACCCCAATCATTTATACCAGACTTCCATACATCTAAATAAGGCCCTCTTTCTTCATCAACTTCACCTTTATAATTACCCTCTCCCATTCCAATGATACCATAGTGATTTAACACATCTTTTGTAATTAAACCAAAAATGTTTGGGTCAAAATTTATATCATCATTTAATAGTGCTATTGAATTATTTTTAGCTATTTTGATTCCCAAATTCCAAGCTGGATTAACATAAGTGTTTTCTTCAACCTGAACTAACTTTACTTTATCCAATCCTTCAAAATATTCGAAGAATTTTCCAGCATTATCTATTAATATTATTTCATCTACAAACTCACATTTAATCAAATCAAATAACAACTTTCCAATTCTATTTGATTTCCAAAGTGTTGGTATAACTACTGAATACTTTTCCATTTTATTTTTTAAATATTAAAAGAACATCATCGTATCTTTTTTTATTACTTCTTAAATCTATTAATTCGTAATTCAATCCCAATTTAAAACATAAAGTATCTATTTCTTCTCTATCTCCATCATATTTTTGAATATCTTCTATAATCATAATTCCTCCTGGTTTTACTTTTTTAAACCAATATTCTATTGAAAATAATTGAGAAACTAATGTGTGAGGACCATCATCTATCAAATAATCAATTGAATTATCTTCAATCATGTCTAATACTTTTTGCGTATATGCATCTTCATCTATAATAGTTATATCTCCCATTTTTCTAACATCATCTGCAATACCTTCTGGCAGCCCATCTCTAAATGGGTCTATTCCAATTATTTCGGAATTTATAAACCAATCTCTTAATAATTTGATTGAAGCACCTCTGTGTACACCTATCTCTAATATTTTTAATTTATTGGTTCTTTTGGGTGTAAATTCATCACAATACCATCCATTAATATAATCGTGAGTTGTACCTTTATCACTTTTAATATCTCTACTTTCGTAAAATTCTGAAAATTTCATATTTTTCTATTAATTTATCTACTACTTGAATTTGTGTATAATTATGTAACACTTTCATCATTCCATTATGTGCGATTCTTTCTCTCTCCTCTTCGTTTTCATTGTAATAGTTCATCTTCTCTATACAATCAAACATCTCATCGTAATACACAATATCCTCACCATCTATAAACATTTCAGAAAGACCTGTTGATTCATCCAATCTATCGGTTAGAACCATCTTACCACAAGCCATACCTTCAAAGATTCTACGAGTGATTTCTTTCCATCTACTATTCTGAACAACCATCATTCCTCTATTCAAAAATTCAGTATGTTCCTTTGGTCCTAATCCATTACGATTACCAACTGCTCCTTCTGCCCAATTAGTAAGATAATCCAAAAATTGTGAATTACCAAATCCTCTTGTGGTTACAGCAACATATTGTGGTTCTAAATTCATTGGGAATTGAACTTTCGTATCTGCAAAATGATTTATCCAATCAGCGTTTATACCTCTATTTCTATATTCAATTGCTGATTGTTTATCGGGTGTAATTGTGTAATGGAAACGATTTGCTTTAGGATAATTTCTTTCAAAATTTTGAGGGTCATCTCCACTTTCTTGTATCCAAAATGCAGGAACTAAATCTTTATTCAAATATTGCGAATCAAATCTACCCCAATCCATAAACAATACTATATCAGTTTGTGGTTTGGAATCTATCCAATTTTTTAAATCAGTATCATTTGTTTTTATTATATCAACTAACCAATTTCTTTCTTTGAATTCATTTACCAAAGCCATTGGTGTTGACCAAACTTCACCATCTTTGTAATCGTATATAAATGTTATTTTATTTTTCATATTTTTCTTTGGAGAATGTTTCATAATAATGATTAACACCACTATTAAATGGAGAATATGGCTTCCAATTTAATCCATTTTGTATATAATTAAATTCTGCATTTATTCTATTACTTTTATCTACATTTTTCAAATCTATACTTTTGATATATTCCGATGTTGCCCACCAAAAATTTCCAAAATATGCGTATCTGTCTATATTAGCCGGAGTTGTTAAATTAACACCATATGTATTGTATGGTGTTTTTTCAAACAATTTAAATGCAGAACTATAATTTTTTATATTAAAGTATTGCATTAAATTTCTCCAATCTACCAAATTCTCATAATTGAATTCATTTATTTTTGATGCCCCCTTTGTGTGAAGATACAAAATATAATCGGAATCTCCAAAATTATCTTTATCTTTTTCTATCAAATCTAAAGTAATAAATTCATTGCCTTTAGCTCTAATATCTCTTACATATTGCTTTATTGATTCAAATTCAGAAAATAATGGAATATTTGAATTACCAATTGATATTCCTATATTTAATTTATATTTGAAATTAAAAGTGTTTTTTATAAGATTTAGTTGCTCGTTTATAATCGAACTTACTCCATCAACTGAATATATGTGATAATATATGTGTATCATTACAAAGTTTCATAGTAGCTATTCTGCTTCTCTTGTCTTTCAATTGTTTTTGGATGTTTTATACAATATATCTCATCGGTTGGAAACGATGTATATGATTCAAACCCAACAATTCTTTCATGTACTTTATTTATCCAACCTATTTTTTCTGAATTTTTGTAAATACGAGTTTGAACATCTGGAAAGTTTACCCATCCCTTTTCATTAACTTTCCAACCCCATTTTTGGATATGCTCTTCCGTCAATCCTTCCACTGTGTTTATACGTGGAACTACAATTAAATCTTTATCTAAATTAGTATCCAAAATATCTTCTAAATTAACAATAAGATTTGGGTCTAAATACTCATCTGCATCCAATTGAAATATCCAATCGCCTTTGCATTCTGAATTAAGTAAATTTTTCCATTGTGCAAAATCATTATCAAAATCGGATTCTATTAAAGTTATTTTATCTGCGTTAGCTTGCAACTCCAAATATTCCACCAATTCGTTAGGAGCTTTTGGTATATCTAATAAAACTACTACTTCGGAATTTTCACCTTTATAGTTTAGTAATTGATTTATCAATCTAAAGGTTTCTTCGACTTCATTACAAGCCGTTATTGCGTAACTTAATTTCATATTAATCTTCGTTATGTGGTTTACCATTTGTATAATGCCATGCAGAACCACTTGGGTATCCATATGTGGTTGATGTTGAACCACTACCCCATGATACTAAATTAGGATTTGCTATTGTAATAAATCCCGTACCAGGTGTTGTTGTAAGTATTGTACCATTTGTATCGGGTGGTTGACAAGTTACTTTATATGGATTATATGGGTCTATGTATGGTTTATGAAATGGATTTGGATAATGTGGTTCTTGCCACACTGGAGTTGTATTTGGTGATGTGTTTGGTGTTCCAAATGGAAATGATGGAGATGATTCATCGGTGACTTCTACTAACTTATCTTTTAATGCATCCCATTGTTTTGGTGTTGGTGCGTATTCGTGGCAGGCTTCTACAAAACCTTTAAGCCATATAACATATTCTTTTGATGTCATAACAATTTGTTTTTAATTATATATTCTTCTATCTTTTTTGCTACAATTATATTTCCGTTTTTACTTATATGATTATCAGGTACCAATCCATTGGTTTCGGCTTCTATTTGCAATCCTTCTTTTATACAAAAATGCTTTAAAGATAATCCATCAAATAATAAACAATTTTCTGCTGTATTTTGTATAAATTCTAATTGTGTATCATCATCTCCAAAATCCCAAGCACTCCATATTATTTTAGAACCTTTTAATTTAGCAAATGAATCATATAGTTTTATATTTCTAATAGAAGATTTTATTTCAGTTTTTAAATCATAAACATATTCCAAATAATTCATAAAATGATTATATAAGGGTCTATGCGATTCTCTATTATCAAATGGATTTCCTGAAAATTCTAACATATTTAAATTATGCTTTTGTTTATCCACTTCATAATGCCAATATCTACGATGTGGTAGAGATAATATTACAAAGTAAATATCGTTGAAATTTTCATTTATTTCTTTAAATAAAGTTTGCAAAATGTAATCATTGGATGATTGTGATTTTGCCAAATTTATTACATCTTTACCCAATAAGTTAGATAATATAGATGTAAATCTATTAGTTTCTTTATAAGAATCTAAAAATTTAACTATATTAACCCTTTCTTCGGCAGATGAATCTTTTGGCCAATATGTTAATAGTGGAGTTGGAGATTCTATAAAATTATAATAATCTATGTTGTTTAATCCACCTCCTTCTGTAAAACTACATCCAAAGAATTTTATCATAACTATTTACCTGCTTTTTGAGAAGATTTATCTATTCCAATTACATTTTTATTTTTTGGAGTTATTTGATTTACATCCATATCTAACTCAATAACTTTACCAAACCCACTTATCTTATAAGTTCTGTATGCTTCATTTGTAACTATTGGAACTTTAGAAACTACAGTTGAATAAAATTTCTTTGCTCCACCTTTCATTTCTAACATTTCCGTATCTTCATTTACAAATTTTCCAAAAAATCTTTTAATTAAAGTTGGATTTACATTTGATACTTTTACAGCATGCACTATATCCTTTGCTTTAGATACAAATAAAGTATAAATAATTGGTGCTTTTGTATCTGAATAACTACCCTTTGTGCCATCCACATATTCATATTCTTTTATAAGATAAAATTTAGCTCTAACCATTTTGTTAGCACTAATATATTTTCTTTCATCTATGAATTTACGATATATTGGATTATAATTTAGCATTATTTATTTAAAGGCTTTAATTTAGGTAATTGTAGTTGTTGAAATTTTGGTTGTATCTTATTATAAATACCATATTGATTCAAAATTCCATCAAATAATTTAGTCATTTTTTCCAAACCAAAGTTTTGTTTATTCTGCTTACCTAATTGGAAAGATGCTACCTTGTATTTATCATAGTTTTTATAAACATCTTTAATTATTGGTAATGCTTTTGAAACATTTACATTAAACCATTGTGACTCTTTTAATAAGAATTGGTCAGCCGCAGATTCATGCACATTTTTTAATTCACCTTCCAATAAAACTGCTCCACTTTTTAAGAAATCCAAATGCCCACTCCAATTAGATACAATTACAGGCTTTCCTGTCAAACTGAATTCTAATAGCGGTCTACCAAATCCTTCACCTTTTGTGAAGTTCAACATTGCTTTTACTTTTGGATGTTCGTATAACCCATTCATTTGAGATGGAGTTAAATCTCCATGTAATAGGTAAATTGGAACTGATTTATAATCATTACCTAATGCATTTTTTATTTTTTTAATAGTGTTTTCTCTATCCAATACACTAAATCCAGCCGATGATGTTTTTAAAACTAATGCAGGCTTTACTTTTTCATTTTTAAAAGCCATAGCGAATGTCTTAATCATCATTCCTATATTTTTTCTATCCTCTCCCAAATTACCTCTTAACCAATGTCCTACAAATAAGAATGCAAATTCTTCTTTGATTTGGTCTAATTCACTAATATATGCAACTTCATCAGTTCCGAAATCGGTTTCATCAAATCCTTCAAAAAGAATTTCAACTGGCTTTTGAACTCTGTGTTGAGCAACCAACTGACCCGTTTGCTTATTTGCTTCATTATACAATGTATCAACCAATGTTTTTTTAGAATGCTCTGATGGAACAATAATTAAATCCATCCTATTACATCCGTGAATCCAATCTAATGCACATATTGTAGTTTCAATACCGGCTGTAATACCAATATTATAATATCCTAATGGTTGAAATTCATTTGGAACTGTCACCTGAATGTAAATATCCGGTTTTTGTTCGGGCTTTTGTATAATATTATTTATAACCCACTTATGAAATTCATTATCATAATTAAGTGCATCCATTGGAGTCTGTCCCCAACGAGTACTAATAACTTTAATTTCAAATTTATCTAACTTATATAATGAATGCAATAAATCTCTAGCGTGGTCGCCATACCCACTTCTCGTTGCTACTGGCGCTTGAAATACTAATGTTGGTTTCATATTGTAACTAATTGATATTTTTTACGTGGTTTCCAATTTGCAAATGCGCCTTCCATTCCTTCTACTAAAGATTCACACATTGCTTCTTTACTTAATTTACCTTCTCCTAAAAAGAATTTTCTACCTTTTAATCCAGCAACCTTTCTTTCTTCTCTACCCATATCATACCATTCCCTAATCAAAGGAGCTACATCCTGAAAATCAACTCTATCATCAAAAATATATGGAGTTGGAACTGAACCTGTGGTTGAACGAACTGGCCAAATTGGTTTAACCCAATCTCCCCAAACGTGAGTGTTCTTTTTGTATCTATCATGTAACGAACCAATCTCTACATAATCTTCTGCAGTTAATAATTTACCACTTCCCTTCTCTCTAAATCCACATTGGTCTTGCATACCACCTGTTACATTTACAATGATTGGTGTTCCAGCCATTACCGATTCAGCAGTTGCTAATCCAAATCCTTCATTAGATGCTACGTTGATAGTTACGTCTGCCAAATTATAAAGATAGTTCAATTCGGTTTCTGAATATTTGTTTGGTATAAAAATGATATTTGAATCCGGAATACAATCTTCAGCAAATCTAATCAAATCAGTACCATGCTCTTGTATAGGGTCTGTATGCATTACCATGCAAACTTTCTCTTGTTGTTCTTCGGATAATGTTTTTCTAAATTCATCAAATCCAAACATCGCATCCATAGGTTGTTTTCTACGAATGTTTCTATTATTCCAATAAAGAACAAATTCATATTCTTTATTTCCGAAAATAGATTCTTTAAATTCTTTTGGAACTTCAATTGGTTTATATAAGTCCGAATTTATTCCGTGTGGTACATAACTTACTTGCCAATCTTTAGATGAATTCCAATGATTTTCTTTTTGAGAACCATATACTCTCTTAACTATACCATATGTTTGCTTTGAAATACAACCCAACCAATCGCATGATTCATAATAATCACGATTGTATTTAGGGTCTGGCAAATCATCCCAAATGTGATAGAAAAAAAGAGGAACTGATTGACGGATTTCATGCTCCATCTCATATAACCAAATCCAATATCTCGGGTCGGTAAAGTGTAGAATTGCATCAGGCTTTTCCATCATTAATAATTGACGAATAATATCAGCATTTCCATATCCATCTGAAGGATATATTTTTACATTTGCATCTGCTACTCCCGTTTTGTTTCTTACATCTTCATTTAAATCAAATACTTTTCCAGCATCTGGGTGTTTAATAGCTGCTCCTAATTGAACCCAATCGTATTTATCTACTGTACCCAACACCAATTGTTTAGATACATTAGCAATACCACTTGTCATACGAAGGTCATCCGATAGTAGTAGGATTTTCTTTTTTGCCATAACTTATTTTGTTCTAATTAAAATTGAGAACCACTAACTTGTAAAGCTGTGTGTTCGTTTAATTTGTTTCTAAATTCTTCGTTTTTCGTGTAAAGGTCTAAAGTTCTATTAACAAGTCTTTGAAAGTTCAATCCACCTTGAATCGTAGCCATCTTAAAATCCTCATCATATAACTTTTTAATAACCTTAACCGTAGTTAATTTTAAATTTGCCATAGTTAATAATATTTGTATATACATATATATACAAAAAATTATTTTCCATCACAATGTGTTCCATAAAATTCACACCATCCACATAATTTAGATGGTTTTTTCATATATTCTACATCAGTCCTATATGTGCCATCTGGGTTAAACACATTATCCACAAATGTATTAAATTCATTCCAAGCTTTATTAATTGATGGTTTTCCATTAGCCGGAATGTGTCTACTAATACGTGGAATATTATATTCAGTATTTTCGGAAACTTTTCTTTTTAGAATGATAAATTCAACATCTATCATATCCATAGAAACTCCTAACATTTCTGAATAGAACTTTTTGTATAAAAGAATTTGTGCGTTTTTTGTAGGGTCTTTCTTTTGATATTTACTCCAACCAGAAGTTGATGTTTTGAAGTCGATGATTCTATACTTACCATCGAACTTGCTTCTAACAATTAAATCTATAAAGCCTAAAAAATTTATATGCTCTCTGATTTTAGTGTTAATTGGTTGTTCAATAGCAACTAATTCATCGTACTTTAAAGAAAAGAAATTATTGAAATTTTTAGATTTCTGAAAATAATCTAATATAAGATTACCATCTTCTAAAAATTCCACCAATTCTTCTTTAGTACAAATTGGGTCTTTACCTTCGTTGGATTCTTTGAGATACATCTCTCTCATTTTTTCTTTAAGAAATGCTTTCGTATCCATTCCCTTATCAGCTTGTGATTTGGAGATACGAAGGCATCTACTTAAATACTCTTGCAATGTTTCGTGCATTGCTGAACCAAATACTGAATGTATATTGGATGATGATTGTCTTAAATCATCTATGTAACTTAATTTATATTGTTGTGGGCAACTGCTCCACATACTATATTGTGAAAATGATACTCTAGCCATATTACAAATATAATCAATTTATTCGGATTTACCAAAGGTTTCATTGATTATTTTTGTAAGTTTTTCAGCCCAAAGTTTAGAACCCAATTCATTTGGGTGTCCATCGTTTTTTATATTATATAGATTATCACTTTTTATGAAATCATTCAAAGTCATTTCATTATAATAAAATGGATTTGATTTCATAAACTCTATTAATTTTGTATGAATAGTAGGATAGTGTTTTTTATAAAAAAATTCAATATCATCATTTGAATCTTCTACTTTTATTTTAAAAGCTGGAAACCCACTAGAATCTCTTAAATACCAACTTTCTCCATTTTTTACAGGTATATGATTATTTAATCCATCAAATATTAAGTATGGATATCCGTTTACTTCACAAAAATTACAAAAATTTATAATGTTATTATAAGTTTTCCACAAAGAATATGTTACGTTTGTATATAATTGTGCAATTTGAAATCTACTATGATATATCCATCTATTTAATGGAAACGATTTATCCCAATTTTTAAAACCTTCAGCTGTTATTTTTGTTTCACCATTTGAATCTAAAAATTGTAATGGAGTTATATGCCAGTATAATGAATTAACTTCACTATCTTCAGAAAAATCATCCCAACAAATTAAAAATCGTAAGCATTCTGATAATTGAATAATAAATAAACTATCCTTAGCTATTTCGGGATTTAATGTTGCGTAATTGATAACATTTTGGGTAATTATTTCATTGCCAGTTCCACCTTTTGCTAAATTTATTAATTCTAAATTATTATTTTCAGCAAAATACGTTGCCCAAGAACCAGCTTTACCCAATAGATGTCCTTCCGTAAATGAACACCCTGATGATATCAAATACTTTTTATCTAACATTAAATTTTTAACTTTAACTTTGTGATTTGTTTCTTTTCAATTCCGTATTTTTCACAAATATATTTTATATTCTCTCTACCTTCTCTGGTTGAGTATAATATGTCAATATATTCTAATGCTTGTGATTCTGGTACTTCGAAATCTTTTTTAATTAATTCAACTAAAAATTCTTCGTACTTATCTTCTGATTTACCTTTGGTATATTTAAGATATTGCTTACCTTTTGGTAAAACATTTATGTATAGTTTATACATATCTTTTGGCTCAAGGGTTTGAGTCAATGGTAATAACGATGCAATTAACTCAACCCATTCCGGTTTCATTGAAAGAAATCGATTAATCATAAAGTTACTCCACGACTTCTTATCTTCCTCTGATAATTTATCAAAGTAATTAGGGTCTTGCTCTGCCGTAATTGCATTAAGATGGTCGAATAACTTTTTAGCTACCATTAGTTTTCTTCTTTTTTAGTTTTTAATTCTTCAGGCAATAATTCTTGTAGTGGTGTACCACAATTAGTGCATAAAAATATATCAATTGGTATAATTGTATCTCTATCTCCACCCGTAAGTAATTTAGAAGCTTTTCTAACTCTTAATGCTGGCATAAAAATAACATTACCGCACGTACAAGCTACATCTCTCGTATCTTTTAAATCAATGTGCGGTTGTTGAAATTGCATGTTGTCCATTACTTTATAATATTTAAAATTTGAATAATTGTGCTCATAAACACTATTTCTTTATCTACTACCAATGCATCTTTGGATAATCCATCAGCAATAGTAAGTATTACATTTGCCGTATTTCCAGCTGCGTACTCATCTACCTTATCATATAGCATAGTGTACATTTCTGAATAATCATTTAATCGATTATCGGCTACTGCCTGTCTAATTTTCATAAATAGATTTCTTTTATCATCAGATGATTTAAGTAATTCTATTAATTTTGTTTGAAAATTAGATTCAACCATAATTGCATGGTCTACTTTTAATTCACCTTTAGCAGATTGTAGTTGACAAGTATTTAAGATTCTACGAATATCAGGATAATATGAATTGATAATATCAGCCATATTTTTTGGTTCGTACTTAATCTTCTCTGCATCTAAAATCTTAGCAACCTGAACTGCTACATCTTTTTTAGTTGGTGGAGTGATTGCGAATGATTGACATCTACTTTGAATTGGGTCAATAATCTTCTCAATGTAGTTACAAGTCAAAATGAATCTACAATGTTTACTGAATGTTTCCATTAAGTTACGAAGGATTGCTTGTGCATTTGGAGTCATATAATCAAACTCATCCAAAATCACAACCTTAAATCCTGCAAATCCAACCGATGATGCGAAGTTCTTTACTTTGTTACGAACGGTATCCACATTGTTTTCATCGGATGCGTTGATAATCATATGGTCACATTTGATTGTGTTTACGATTAACTTTGCTAATGTAGTTTTACCAGTTCCTGCTTTACCATACAACAATAAATGTGGGATATCATTGTTATCCAAATATTGTTGAATAGTTTCTTTGATGGTTTCATTACCAACATAATCGGCAAGTGTTTGTGGGCGGTATTTCTCCACCCACAAACTATGCTCTCTTTTATTAATATCGTTTGCGAAAAAGCTCATATTATTTTCCTGTTGAACCGAATCCGCCTTCGCCTCTTTCGGTGTTATTTAATTCGTTTACTTCTTCAAACTCAATTGGTGGATATGGTATAATCATAATTTGTGCAATTCTGTCACCCACTTTATAAGCCAAAGAATCTAAACCATTTGTTTTCTTAAATGTAGCTTGAATTTCACCTCTATATCCACTATCAATTACACCAACTGAATTAGATAATGCCAATTCATATTTTCTAATTGATGACCGAGGAAATACTAATCCAACAAATCCTTCGGGTATTTCTAATGCAATACCAGTTCCATAACTAACATCAAATGTTGTGTTGGATAGAATTTGAGTTGCTACTAAATCCATTCCGGCATCGCCATTCTTAGCGTATGTTGGAATTACTGCATTAGGATTGAGTTTCTTTATTTTTACTTGCATTTTCTCTTTCTAATTTTGTTTCTTCTGAAATAGTTCTTGCAAATATTTTAAACTGCATACCATTTTGTGAAAAAGTTAAATTATCGTTTTCTGTTGGTTGAATTTGCAACATCAAAGGAGATGGTTCACTATCTTTGTTTTGATATCCAAACACTACGGGTTCGTTATTGAAAAATTGAAAACACCATTCTGCATCTTCGATAATATTTGATTCTTCCATTTGGATAGAACCTTTTTGCGTTGGTTCTAAATCTGGAAATAATTCTAATTGCTCTGCCATTTTTATTAATTTTGAATTTCTACTAAATAATATTTACAAACGAACTCATCAATAATGAATTCAACGTGCGCCAACCCATCAGCAGATACTTTAAGTTTAGCAGCGGTTGCTTCTTTGTTAGCAGTTAAGATTTCTTTCAAATACTTTGCCGAAAATGCTATTGGTTTAACTTCACCATTGTATCCCTTTTCACAAGTAAATGTTACTCTATTTGTAGAAATAGTTGAATAACCGATAGCCATCTTTAAGTCACCACTTTCGGTAAACACAGTGAATGTATCAATATCAGATAATGCACCTTTTGCTTTGATAAACTTATCAATCATATTTGATGCCATCTCAATTGAGATACCAAACTCTGGCAATTGTTTCAAATCAGGTACTGCGGGAATTACACCCAAATCAGCCAATTGATAAGAAGTTTCGGTTTCATCGGAACTCAACTTTAATACAGTAGCTTTATCGCCAGCCATATCTACATTAAGATTAATATCATTATCTAAAATACCAATAAGGTTTTTCAATAATGATGTGGTATAGATACCAATGTTGAATGGTTTTGATGTAAAACCATTAAAATCCACTTCACCAAGCATAGTTTTATCATCAGAAATAAAACGAACTGAAAGTTTATTACCTTCTGCGTTCCAAGCTACTGATTCGATAACCCCACCCAATGAATACTTTTGAATGAATCGTGTTAAATTGTTTTTGTTCATAATCTAATTTTTAAATTTTATTTATTGTTACAAATATAAGAAAATATTTTGAATGTTCCAAATTAAAATGAGAAAAACTTTTTAGCAGTTTGAGCTTCGGTTGATGCTTTCTGCCATTTTAGGGCTGTGTAGAAATCATCTACTTTGTTTTCCAACTCTGCTTTATAAATCATATCCCTATCTACATATTGCTCTACGAAATCCATAATTTCCTTCGGGTCATTATAATCTTTAAAAGCTACTGTATCTAATCCTAGTGGGTTATTTTTAAGATATACCCACTTTACTTTATCACCATCTCTAATTGGTTCGTGCTTATACGGACAATTAAAGAATTTCAATAATCGGTTATAAGTAATTCCGGCTTTAACGTGTGCTGGCGTTCCTTTTTCAAAGTTAGCAATTGCTAATCCACTATCTTTTCTCCAGCTACCATTATCATATTTACTCAACTCTTTAATTGCTCCACCCTTTGCTATTTTGTTTACTGGCAAATTAATCATATTCTTTTTGAATTCTAAAAGAGATTCATCCATATATGAATTATCTTTACCCATTAAGATATCCTTCAACATCTTAGCCATAAAGTCCTGAAATGCTTTGGGGAATGATGAGCGAACTACATCCAATCCTTTCACATCTAACTTATCGCAAGGAATACCATTCTTTAAAATCATCCATTGTGCATATCGTTTCTTTGCTACCCAAAATCCTGCTTTACTGATATACTCCTTTTTGATTTCGAATCTATGTTTATCTTTTGGAATAAAGAAGAATCTTTCTGCCAACATATCATAGAATGAGTTTAAGAATGTTTGAGTTTCTTCGGCGATTGTATTTACCTCTTCAGCCATTCGATTTTGGTCGAACTCTTTATAATTAGGATGCCTATGCTTTACTAAAGGTTCTGCCATCATATAAATGGAATCAGTATCGATGTACACATTATAATCCTCTTTAGTTCCGAGTTCTTTCCAATATTTGATGTTTGCCATTTCTGCTGTTTTCTTAATAACAGTTTGACCCGTAATCGTAACTGCCTCTGCATTATCAATATCGTAAAACCGAAAGGCAGGAAGACCAAGAACACCATACATAGAGTTAAGAAGAATCTTCTGAACCAACTGCCTTTTAGCATAAAATTCATACTTTTCCGTATCTTTCGCTTCACCATATTTTTTTTCTAATTTTCTAAACTCAACACGTTTTTGAAACCAATCATTTAAAATATCTGCGATTAGACCCGGCTTATCTTGTGTATAAAGGACTCCATTTGCAGCAACACCTAAATTACTATCTTTAATTACTTCTTTTAATTCCTGTGTATTATATTCGTAAGTATCACCATCGTTACCTACTAACTTATATGTTTTATCAACTCCTCTAATATTCTCTTCTGCATCCCAATTCTGAATCTTGCCAACTTTAGTTTCGGGTGAGATATTCAGAGTCATAATGATTGATGGATATAGAGATGTTAAATCCAAATCGTAAATCCAATCATACTTACCAACGATGGGTTCTTTTACATATGCTCCGATAAACTTCTCTTCGTTGTTATCACGAAGTGCTTGCATTCTCTCCTTTCTATCTTTTGGCTTATTGGTTGCTACCAATCCTTTCTTTTTAAGATATCCTAAACAAGCACCTTCTAACCACTTAGAAGAAAATATGTAATCTTCATATGGTACATATCCGGCGTGACAAACTGCTCTACATAATTCAATGAATTGAAGTTTCTCATCCATTGCTACAACTAAGTCCACATCGACAATGTTATACTCAATGAATTTCTCCAAATCATTTTCGAATAAATCATCCAAACTTCCTTCATACTCAACCTTACCTCTACCTAATTCTTTGGTAGCAATATAGTTCAATGTATAGGATGCTTCTAATGTGTAAGTGTATGTTTTATATAGGTTGATGTAATCCAAAATAGATACACCACCAAAACTAAACTTCTCTCTATATGGTGACCAGAATGCCTGTCCAATTGGTGATAATCTTTTAGCGTTACCCTCACCACATACATTCTTTAATCGGTTATACAAATATGGAATATCAAAGAAATCGATGTTCCAACCTGTAAGAATTGTTGGATTGATTTCCTCATAGTAATTTAGAAATGCGTATAGTAAATTACGTTCATTATCAAAGATGTGAACTTTTACTTCTCTACCATCTTTGTTAAAATTGGTTGCGTTGTTTTTAACTTTACGTTCTTTATCTAATACGAATACATCATACAATTTAGTTGCTCCATCGTGTGCGGCAATTGCAGTGATTTCGTTTTTGGCTTCCTTTGTATTTGGTAGACCTGATATCATTTCTACCTCAATATCAAATGTTAAAACTCTATGCCCATTTG
>JACCDL011516514.1_pt1 | contig 15049 bp, 10 predicted proteins | sample 7441931 | NCBI WGS metagenome assembly JACCDL01 (sample SAMN15323437, study PRJNA562643) | freshwater metagenome | isolation source: river surface water | place: USA:Blue River Watershed | collected 2017-08-16 | reverse complement strand
CCACGCTGTCGCCCTCCGGCTGGAGGGCGGAATTCAGCGTCACCGGCACCGTCACCTGCACGCCGTTCGCCGCGGTGTTGTAGCGGCGCGAGAGCGCGTAGTCGTAGCTCGCCTCGCCGCGCTTCGCCTCGACGCCGCCGCGCAGGAGCACGCGCTCATGCGCCGACACGTTCCACTCGTTGCGCAACGCGAGGACATCGAGGTCCCGCCGGTCCCGCAGGTCGAAGGGAAATCCATCCAGCCGCCCCGTGCCGCGCCGATCCCATTCGAGCCGCCCCAGGGAAATCACCGCCTCGCCGCTCGCCTTCTCGGCCACCGTGCCCCGCCAGCGCGTCCACAGATAATTGCTTTCGTAGCTGCTCCGCAGCGCCGGGTCATTGGACTTCTGGTAACGGAGCGTGTCGCCGGCGTGCAGCGCGTTGACCGCGAGCGTGTGCCCCGGCGCCACGGCATACTCGAACTTCGCCGTGAGATCGTAGTAGCGCGGGTAGATCTCGTCGTCTCGCCCCGCCGCGCGCAACGCGATGTCCGGATATCCGCGTCGCCCCGCGAGCAACCACGAACCTTTGCCGCCTTTGGTCACGCCCTGGTTCATCGCGGTTACACCGGTAAGGCTCAGGCCGAGCGCCGTCCGCCGCGCAGTCGGACGCTTCGTTTCCATCGTGAGCACCGCCGCCAGCCGATCGCCGTATTCCGCCGTGAAACCGCCGGTAGTCAGATCCAGCCGGCCGATCGTCTGCGGATCCACAATCGAAAGCGCACCGTCGACGTCCTTGAGGTGAAACGGCTCGATCAGATCGAGCCCGTCGAGCCGCGCGAGCAGTTCGCCGTGCGGCGCGCCGCGCACCCAGAACTGCGCCGTGAAATCGTCGGCCGCCAGTCCCGGCAGCCGCCCGATGGAGCGATAGAGATCGTCGCCCAGCTGCGGCAACGTCTCGATCTCGGCCGCCGTGAGCGTCGCCGCCACCGTCGTCCGCTCCTCGGCCACGCCGTAGCGGCTCGGCGTCACCACAAATTCCGAGAGCGTGACCGGAGTCTCCCGGGCCACGGGCTGCGCCCACGCGCCCGCCGCCATCGCTCCCGCCGCCGCCCAGATCAGCCATGCACGACTCATGGCGCGAGCGCACAAGAGCCGCGCTCGCTTTTCAAGCCGTTCCCCCCGACGCGAACGTCAACGTCAGTCACCCGTCACCCGGCGCGTGGGCTCGGTGTTTTCCGTGCCGCCTCCCGCAGCCGCGCACCCGTTTCGCCGCCCGCGGCACGCGGACGTTCATTCGTCGGCCGGCTCCGCTTTCCGCACCGCATCCTTGCGTGCGCAGCCGCGTCTCCGCGACAGTCTGTTCCGCACAACCTCCTCCCGCCCCATGATCGCCCGCCTGTTACCCGCCCTGCTCCTGCTTTCCCTCGTCCGCCTCGGCGCCGCCGACTCCGCCGCGCCACGCTGGAACATCCTCTTCGTCTTCGCCGACGACTGGGGTCGCTACGCTGGCGCTTACGCCAAGATCGACGGCCGCCCCTCGCTGAACGACGTCATCACCACGCCCAACGTCGACCGCATCGCGCGCGAGGGCGTCACGTTCCGGCACGCGTTCGTCAACTCCCCTTCCTGCACGCCGTGCCGCAGCTCGCTCTTCTCGGGCCGCTATTTCTTCAACACCGGCCGCGGCGCGATTCTGCGCGGCGCCGTGTGGGACGAAAAAATTCCCACGTATCCGCTCATGATCCGCGACTCCGGTTACCACATCGGGAAGAGCTTCAAAGTCTGGGGTCCCGGCACGCCGGCAGACGCTCCCTTCGGCGGACAGAAGCACGCCTATCAACAGGCCGGCGGTGAATCGAACAACTTCTCCGAGAACGTCACCGCGCGCGTGAAGAAGGGCATGACCGTCGCCGCCGCGCGCGACGAGATGCTGAAGGAAGTCCGCGCCAACTTCGACGCGTTCCTCGCCGACCGGAAACCGGGTGCGCCGTGGCACTACTACCTCGGCACCACCACCACGCACCGCACCTGGATCAAGGGCTCCGGCAAGGCGCTGTGGGGCATCGATCCGGAAAAACTGAAGGGCAAGCTGCCCGCCTTTCTTCCCGACGTGCCCGAGGTCCGCGAGGACGTCGCCGACTACCTCGGCGAAGCCCAGGCCGTCGATGCCTACGTCGGCGCGCTCCGCGCGCGTCTCGAGGAGATCGGCGAACTCGATCGCACGCTCATCGTGCTCAGTGGCGACCACGGCATGCCCGGCGTGCCCTCCGGCAAATGCAACCTCTACGACCACGGCACCGCGGTCTCGCTCGTGATGCGCGTGCCCGGCGCGAAGCCCGGACGCGTGGTCGACGACTTCGTCTGCCTGCCCGATCTCATGCCGACGTTTCTCGCCGTCGCCGGGGTCCCTGCGCCCGGCGGCCTCTACGGCCGCTCGCTTCTGCCGATCCTGCGTTCCGATCGCGAAGGCCAGGTCGATGCCAGCCGCACCTGGGTGATCACGGGCCGGGAGCGCCACGTCGAGGACGCCCGCGAGGGCTACCTGCCCTACCCGATGCGCGCGCTGCGCACGAAGGACTTCGTCTACATCCGTAACTTCATGCCCGACCGTCCGCCGATGGGCGACGCCAAGGACGCGCTCCTGCCCGAGCACTTCAAGAGCGGCGTGCTCGAGACCAACACCCGCCTCGGCTTCGCCGACATGGACGCCGGCCCCACGAAGTCGTGGCTCATCGCGCACCGCGACGACCCGAAGTGGAAGTGGCACTACGAATTCGCCTTCGGCAAACGTCCGGCCGAGGAGCTCTACGACCTGCGCAAGGACCGTGACCAGGTGAAGAACGTCGCCGCCGACCCCGCCTACGCGACGATCAAAACCGACCTCAATCGCCAGCTCATGCAGACGCTCACGGCCGCCGGCGATCCACGCGTGACGGGCGACGGCCAGACTTTCGAACGTCCGCCGTTCGCCGGCCCGATCCCGCAGGACGCCGCGGACGGCAAGGCCGGCGGGCGCAAGAAGCAGGCCAAGGGCGGCGAATAGGCGCGGCACCGCGCGGCATCGCCGCTCGGACAGCAAAAAGCCCCGCAGGATATCTGCGGGGCTTTTGTGTGCCTGCGCGTCAGCCGCGCAGCACGGGAGTTCAGACGTTGGCGACGGAGCCGTTGGCGATCACCGGAATCTTGAAGGCGCCACGGCCCTCGCGCTTGCGCAGCGCGTGGTTGTTGGCGGCCTTCACGAACGGCTCGGAGCCGACGAAGATTTCCTTCTTGGCGTCGAACTTGAGCAGCGGGCCGACCGTCATCTTGGTCGTCTCGACATTCACGTCGTTGGCTTTCAGGTGCTCCATCGCACGGCCGAAAGCCTCCTTGGTGTTCGCATCGGCCTTGATGGCGGCCTCGACGTCCTTGGTGCTCTTCTCGGCGCCCACGAGATACGAGAGATTGCCGAGGTGGCAGAGCGCGGACGAGTAGTGGCACTCGTCGACGATGCCGTTGACGACCTTGCGCGACTGCAGCGCCTTGACGAAGTTCGTCCGGTGCTGGCCGTTGCCGCCCTTGGTGAGGCCCTGGATGCGTTTGTTGCTGTTGTCGTAGATGCCACCGGTGCCGGACTCGGAAATGTGCACGTAACCGTTCTCGCACTGGAGAACCGCACCGATCGAGGAGGCACGATAGACGTCCATCGCGCGCATGCCCGTCTTACGCGGCAGACCGCGGACTTCGAAGATCAGCGGCGCCTCGGCGTAGTTGAACACCGATACGAGGGTATTGGGCGTCTCGGCATCGTCGACGTAGCCGAAACGGCCGCCGAAGCTGATCACGTCCTTGGGCAGGCCCTGCGCGCCGAGCAGCCAACGGGCGACGTCCATCTGGTGGATGCCCTGGTTGGTGATGTCGCCACCGCCGTAATTCCAGAACCAGTGCCAATCATAGTGCACCGGCCCACGGGAGCCGTTGCGGCGCGGCGGGGTGAGCTCCGCCGGACCGGTCCACAGGTCGTAATTGATGTGCGCCGGGACCTGCTGCGGTCCGGTGGTCTTGCCGATGCTGTCGCGGGTCTTGTAGCAGGTGCCGCGGGCCCACTGAACCTTGCCCAGCTTGCCGGCGCGGACGTAGGCGATCGCCTCCATGATGTCCTCGGAGGAGCGGTTCTGCGTGCCGGCGACCACGATGTTCTTCGTGTATTTCTTCGCGGCCTCGACGGCCTGACGGCCTTCCCAGACATTGTGCGAAAGCGGCTTTTCAACGTAGACGTCCTTGCCGGCCTGCAGCGCCCAGATCGTCTGCAGCGAATGCAGGTGATTCGGGGTGCCGAGCACCACCGCGTCGATGTTGGGGTTCTCGAGCAGCTTCCGGTAATCCTCGTAGGTCTCGACCTTGATGCCATCGGCCTCGCCCGCCTTCTCGGCCTGAGCCTTGCGCTCGGCGAGCACCTTGCTGTCCACATCGCAGATCGCGACGAGACGAGCCGGCTTCAACTTGCCGCCGGCGTAGTCCATCATGTGGCCCCGGCCCTGCGCGTTGACGCCCACCACCGCGACGCGGATCGCGCCGTTGGCGCTGCCCGGCTTGGCGGCCGTCGCACCGTAGACCTTGGAGGCAGCGAGCGCAGCGCCACCGCCAATGAGCGTGGTCTTCAGGAATTCTTTTCTGGTCCAGTTATTCATAGGATTTCGGGGAGTTGGTTGCTGCACGGGCCGGGCAGCGCGGGGTCGATCAAAAAAGGCAGCGGAATAGTTCACGTGTCCGCAAACAGGTCAATCTCGCGCGAGCAATGTTCACCCACGGATACTCCGCAGCATGACGCACCGGCCGCCGGATAGGTGCGCGGCGGAAAGAGGTAGCTTCTTCCTCCGACCGGGACCGCCATCGGGAACGCCCGTAGGCCCCACCAGCGAAGTTTCCGGCACCGGGACGAAACCTCTTGAGCACATGAACCTCGGCCACCCACGCGCCCAACGCCGTCGTCGGCCCGGGTCACGCCAATAAACCGGCGCTTAATCCCAACGATTGAAACAATCGGAAAGACATGTCGTCATGAACCGACAACATGCCTACGGATCGCCTGCAAACCCAGCGCTTCGAGCTCAAGTATCTCGTTTCGGAGGAGACAGCTCGGAAAGTGCGCCAGTTCATCCGGTGCTACCTCAAGCCGGATGAGTTTGCCGCCAACCTCCCCGGCAACGCCTACCCGGTCCATTCCCTCTACCTCGATTCGCCGGACCTCACCACCTACCAGGCCGTGCAGACCGGCGAGAAGAACCGCTTCAAACTCCGTATCCGCTACTACAGCGACACAGATCAGGCGGTGCACTTCGAGATCAAGCGCCGCACCAACGAGGTGATCTCCAAATTCCGCGCCTCCGTGCACCGCTCCTGCGTGCAGGCCATCGTTGCCGGCGAACCGCCGCAACTCCGCCACCTCGTCAAATCCTCGCCGAAGCATTTCGCCGCCCTGCAGGAGTTCTGCCGCCTGATGCATACCCTGCGCGCCACCCCGAAATCGCATGTCGCCTACCTCCGCGAGGCCTGGATGAGCCCGCTGAACAACTCCCTGCGCATCACCTTCGATCGCGATGTGAAGTGCGAGCCGGAGTTCTCCACCTCACTCAAGACCGCACTGGGCACGGCCGTCGCACCCTTCGACGACCGCGTGGTCGTCGAGTTGAAATTCACCGACCGCCTGCCCGCATGGTGCCTCGAAATGATCCGCGCGCTCGGCCTGCGGCGCGGCGGCGCGCCGAAATACGCCCAAGGCGTCTACCTCCTCGGCGAACACCGGGTCTCCAATCAGGGCATCGGCCTCAAGGTGGAGCGCCCCGCCCGGAAGCCCGGCAAGTCACGCGTCGCACCGTCACCCGCAACCGCCGGAATCGCGGTTGCCTGAGCCGCCCCGGCGCTATCCGACGACTCTCATGAACGCGCTCCTCCAGGGCGATTACGGCATCGCGCCCACCAGCTTCCAGACGGTTCTGCTCGCGATGCTCCTGGCGTTCCTCATGGGCCAGCTCATCGCGTGGGTCTACATGTTCACCCACTCCGGCATCTCCTATTCGCGGTCCTTCGTGGTCTCGCTGATCCTGATGCCGGTGATCGTCGCCCTCGTGCTGATGGTCCTCTCCAACAACCTCGTCACCGCTTTCGGCCTCATGGCAGTCTTCGCGATTGTCCGCTTCCGGAACATCCTCCGCGACACCCTCGACACCTCCTACGTGCTCGCCGTCATCGTGCTAGGCATGGCGTGCGGCACGCAGAAATTCTCCACCGCCATCATCGGCACCTTCGTGATCGCCGGCGTGATGATCTACCTGTGGGCCACCTCGTTCGGCACGCGCCACCGCTACGACCTGATCCTCAACCTCCACTGGTCCCGCCCGGCCGCCGATTTGCCCGCCCTCGAACAACTCCTCGCCCGCCACGCCTTTCGCGCCCACTGCGCCAACCGGCACCTGGAATCCGGCGGCGAAGGCGCGGACCTCTCCTACCGGCTCCTCATGCGCGATCCCGCCCGCGTGCCCGATCTGATCCGTGAACTCGGACGACTCCCCGGCGTCGACCAGGTCTCGAGCATGAAGGCGGAGGACGAATCCGAGGTCTGACCCATGAGCGAAAGACTCGAACCCAGTCCCACGCCTCCCGCCCACCGGTGGCGCAACGTCCGCCTGCATTACGTGCCGGTCAGCGTTTTTGCCCTCGGCGTCGTTGCCGCCGCGCTGTTGTGGTCGCGCTGGGTCGCCCCGCCGACGCTCGTCGGTGAGGCCGAGGCAATCCGCACCGAACTCCGCTCGTTCAGCGCCGGACGCATCGTGGAACTGAGAACCGAACTGCTGCAGACGGTGAAGGCGGGTGACGTCGTCGGCCAGGTGATCGTCCACGAACCGCACGTGCTCGAGTCCTCGCTTGCCGTCATCCGCGCGGAGATGGACGTGCTGCGCCACACCACCCGCCTCACCATCGAGCAGCAGCAGCTCGATCTGATGAACAAACGCGTGCAGCTCGTCGCCACCAAGGGACAGCTCCAGCAGGCCGAGGCGACACTCGCCCGCGCCACCGCCCTGCACCGCGCCAAGCTGATCACCGAGGATGAGTTCGAACAGGCCCGGAACACCCGCGATTCGTTCCGCGCCCAACTCGAGGCCCAGGCGGAACTCGTCCAACGCGCCGAACTCGGCGTGCGCGCCGCCGAAATCGAGAGCCCCTCCGTCCCCACGCCCGCTCAGACCCTCCGCGCCACGCTGGCGCAGAAACAGGAACAGCTGAAACTGCTCGAAGCCCAGCTCGGCCCGCGCCCGCTCATTGCTCCGCTCGACGGTATCGTCACTCAGGTTTACCGCCGGGCCGGCGAGGCCGTCGACACCGCCGAGCCCATCGTCCAGATCACCGCCCAACGCTGCGAACGCATCGTCGGTTTTCTCCGTCAACCTCTCGCGCTCGAGCCCAAGCCGGGCATGGCCGTCGAAGTGCGCACCCGCACGCTCGCCCGGCGCTCGGCGGACTCGACCGTAGTCCAGGTCGGCCAGCACCTCGAGCCTCTCACGCCGACTCTGCTCGCGGCCATGCGGATGCCCGTCACGGCGATTCCTTCCGAATACGGCATCCGGGTCCACATCACTCCGCCACCGGGTCTCGAACTGCGGCCGGGCGAACACGTGGATCTCATCCTCCACGACTGAGCCTCCGCTCCGCTGTGCCCTTGGTCTTCAGGGCCGGCCCGCCCGCCAACTTGATCGCGCGGCGTCCGGCCTAGGTGCGGACGCAGGCCAAACCCCGCGCATTGTCTCGCAACCGACGCGGAGGCAGCCCCCACCGGCGCCGCTATGCTCGGCGGCGAAAACCCGCGCACGGGCGCGGCTCACAAACCCAAACTCCCCCTCGGTCATGAAAGACTACGCCTCTTCGGATCTGAGAAGCTTCGCCGTGCTCGGGCACGCTTCCGCCGGCAAGACGATGTTAACCGAGGCGATGCTCGCCTGCTCCGGCAAAATCGGCCGGATGGGCAACATCGCCGCCGGCACCACCGCCTCCGATTATCACGCCAGCGAAAAGCAGCACCAGATCTCGGTGCACTGCTCGCTCCTCCACACGGAATGGATGGGCCGGAAGTTCAACATCCTCGATACCCCCGGCTACTCCGACTTCATCAGTGAAGGCCTCGGCGCCGTCCGCGTCGGCGACTTCGCCCTCATCGTCGTCAACGCCGCGCACGGTCTCGGCATGGGCACCGACGCCGCCTGGGAATACGCCACCAAGTTCGGCCTGCCCAAGATCGTCGTCGTCAACGGACTCGACAAACCCAACGTCAAGTTCGACGTCGTGCTGGAGGACATCCGAACGCACTTCGGAAAAAACGTTTTCCCGATCGCCCTGCCGCTGAACCCCGGCCCGGGCTTCAGCCATGTGCTCGATGTGATGCGCAACGAGGTCTGCATCTACCCGCCCGGCGGCAGCGGCAAATATACCGAGCAGCCCCCCGGCGCGCTCGGTGAGCGCGTCCAGCAACTCCATCGCGAGCTGATCGAGTATGTCGCCGAATCCGACGACAAGCTCATGGAGCGCTTCTTCGAGAAGGGCATCCTCGCCGAGGAGGAACTGCGGGCCGGCCTGCACAAGGCAGTCCAGGATCAAGTCTTCGTCCCGCTCTTCGCCGTCTCCGCAGAGGCCAATGTCGGCGTCGCGCGCCTCATGGACTTCATCGCCAAGTATGGCTCCTCACCGCTCGACCGCGCCGAAGTGCCGGCGCGGGATGCGGGTGGCCTCCCCGGCTCCGTGCCGCTTTCGCAGCCGGAGCCGGTCGTGTTTATCTTCAAAACGATGAACGAACCGGGCGTCGGCGAGCTCTCGCTCTTCCGCGTCTACTCGGGCGTCGTCCGCGCCGGCGACGAGCTGCGCAACACCCACCGCAACGTCAGCGAACGCCTCGGCCAGCTCTACCTCCTCAACGGCCACGACCGCACCCCCGTGCCGCAGCTGCATGCCGGCGATCTCGGCGCCGTGATGAAGCTGCGCGAGACGCACACCGGCGACACGCTCTGCAGCCCCAAATTCCAAGTCGTGCTGCCGCCGGTCGACTACCCTGCCCCCAACATCCACGCCGCCCTCAAGCTCCGCTCCAAGGGCGATGAGGACAAACTCGCCGTCGGCCTCGCCACGCTCCAGCTCGAAGACCCCACGTTCCACTACCGGGTGGACGACGAAGTGCACCAGACCATCGTCTCCGGCCAGGGCGAGATCCACCTCCAGGTCATCGTCGAGCGCCTGCTCCGCCGCTTCGGCGTCAGCGTGGCGCTCGAGGAGCCGCTGATCCCGTATCGCGAGACGATCCGCGGCCGCGGCGAATCGCGCTACCGGCACAAGAAGCAGACGGGCGGCGCCGGCCAGTTCGCCGAAGTCTGGCTGCGCATCGAGCCGTCAGCGCGCGACAGCGGCGTCGAGTTCACGCAATCGCTCGTCGGCACCAACGTCGACCGCGTGTTCGTGCCCTCGGTCGAGAAAGGCGTCCTGACCGCCTGCCGCGAAGGCATCTACGCGGGCTACCGCGTGACCGACGTAAAAGCCGACTTTTACGACGGCAAGATGCACCCGGTCGACTCGAAGGACATCGCGTTCCAGGTCGCCGGCTACCACGCGTTCAAGGAGGCGTTCCACGCGGCCCAACCCTGCCTGCTCGAACCGATCTACGTCGTGACCGTGACCGCGCCCGAAGAGCATGTCGGCGCGATCCTCGGCGATCTCTCGTCGCGTCGCGGGCAGATCGTCGGCGTCGAATCGGAGGGACATTTCCAAAACATCCGCGCCCGCGTGCCGCAGAAGGAGCTCTACCACTACAGCACCGTGGTGCGTTCGCTCACGAGCGGACGCGGCCGCCACAGCGAGCAATTCAGCCACTACGCCGAAGTCCCGGCGGACTACGTCCCGAAGATCCTCGCCGAGCGCGCCAAGCGGAACGGCGCGCACGAGAAGTAAGTCCCCGCCGCACCTCCAACCGTTTCCGATCCCCCCATGACAACCTGGAAAATCGAGATCGTCGAACCGCACAGCGGTGAACTCGGCGAAGCCATCCTCCACGAGGATCACGGCTACGCCTTCGAAGAATACACCTACCCCGCCGGACATCGCACCGAGGTCGCCGTGCACGATACGCACGACACGCACTGGCACATCTTCACCGACCTCGACTCCGGCCACCGCATCAAGATCCCGCCGGAAAAATACCGCCGGCTCTGAGCGGCGCGGCACGTTCACCGGGCGGGCTCCCCAGGGCCCGCCTTTTTTCGTATCCGCATCGGCCGCCTCGCGTGGGACGCGAAAGCAAAACGGGACGACCCGCAGGTCGTCCCGTTTGTGGTGAGGCTCGGGAGCGTCGCGCGACGCGCGGCGCGCTCAGACCAATTCCATCTTGCCGGGCATCGGCACCGCCGGGAAAAGCCCCGGACCGGGCGCGGGCGTCTTCGGGAAGATGTCCAGCTTGGAGCCATTGAGCAGCCAATTCCAAGACACCTCGCGGCCCGTGTAGGCCGAGATGCGGCCGCCGATCGCGGTGAGCGTGCTGAACGCCACCTGCTCGCCCTCGTTCAACGGATTATTGCTCCGGATGCTGTTGATCAGGTCGGTGTGCTCGACGACGTAGGGATCCAGATTTGCACCGGCGAACGAGAACGGCTTCGCGCCCTTGATGGTGGCGACGCCCGACTGCGTGGAATCGGAAACACCCTTCGTGCCGACGATGCGCTCGGCGACGCGGGGCGTCGATTTCGGCGTGTGCCGGCACATGCTCATGACGCGGGCGCCGTTGGCGTATTCCATCTCGACCGCGAAGTGGTCCCAGATGTTGCCCTTGGCGTCGTCGCGCGTCTGGCGACCACCCATGCCCGTGAACTTCACCGGGGGCGCACCGAAGGCCCAGTTCATCACGTCGATATTGTGAATGTGCTGCTCGACGATCTGGTCGCCGCTCATCCAGTCCCAGTGATACCAGTTCCAGCACTGCCACTCGAAGTCGGACATCTTCGCGAGCTCGGGGAACTTCGGGTCATCCTTCTGGCGGAACCAGATGCCCGTGCCATTCCAGTAGCACTGGCCGCCGACCAGTTCGCCCATGTCGCCCTCGTGGATGCGCTTCAGCAGGTCGATATAGCTCTGCTGGTGGCGACGCTGCAGGCCCGACACGACCGCCAGGCGCTTCTCCTTGGCCTTCTTGGCCGCCGCGAGGAACTGCCGCACGCCGACGGGATCGACCGCCACCGGCTTCTCGGTGAAGATGTGCTTGCCGGCATTCACCGCCGCCTCGAAGTGCGCCGGCCGGAAGCCGGGGGGCGCCGCGAGAATCACCATGTCGATATCGCACGCGAGGACCTTCTGATAGTTGTCGAAGCCCGAGAACTTCTGGATCGGCGGCTGGTTGAGCTTCTTCTGCGCGCTGTGTTTCTTGATGTCGGCCTCGGCACTGTCGACCTGCCGCTGGAAGAGGTCGCCGATCGCAACGATCTCGACCCCCGGGGCGGAATCGAGGCAGTTGCGGGCGGCGCCGCGGCCGCGGCCACCGCAGCCGATCACGCCCACGCGCAGCCGATCCGAGCCGGCGGTCGCGCCCATGACGCGGTTGCCGCTCAGGCCGACAAAGGCCGCGGCGCCGGCCGAGGCGGCGGAGATTTTCACGAAGTCACGACGAGACAGATCACTTCCATTGGGGGTGTTCATGATACGTTTAGAAGGGTTGAGCTTCGGGACGAGGCAACGCCCCGCCCACCGGTCTGCAGAAAAGCCATGATCGCAGCGAAGGCGATGCTCGTCTGCGCGTTTCTTGCCGGAGTGGGCGCGGGCCTTGCGTGCGGGCGCACCCGCCGTGGCCGCGGCCGCTGACCGAACGTGGCTCCGGACGGGTGCCGGCGGCCGAGGCCCACGCAGCGAAGGGCAACACACCGGCAAGGATCGGATTCGCTAGGGTTGTTCCATCATAGGCCGTGAAGGTTCGCTAAGCTTCGCCTTGGAAAGGCCTGCCTACGGTCGACGCGCCGCCGCTCGGAATAAATCCCGGGCCGCACGGTGCGGCATCACGCCCGGCGCCACCTCCGGACCGGCGTTGCACGCTCCGCTTTCTGCCGGTGATCCCAACCGCGCCAAGTGGCTCCGACCGCGATGCGGTCCGAGAAATCGGTTTGTCAGCAGCGCGGCCGGAATGACAGTCCGTGGCATGCCGCAGATCGCCGTCAATCCCGCCACGGAACGCCGCATCGCCTCGTTTGCCGAGACCACGGACGCGGAACTGGATCGCGTGCTCCACCGCGCCCGGCGTGCGCAACGGGACTGGGGCCGGCAGCCGGTGCGCCAGCGTCTGCCGCTGCTGCGCGCGCTCGCGCGCACGTTGCTTCGCGAACGCGACACGCTCGCTGCGTTGATCACTTCGGAAATGGGCAAACCGATCGGCCAGGCCCGCGCGGAAATCGAGAAGTCCGCGGCGCTATGCGACTACTGCGTCCGCCATGGAGCCGCCCTCCTGTCGGCGGAACGTCCGCCCGCTGCTCCGCCGGAAGCGGAGGTGGTCTTCGACCCGCTCGGCACGATCCTCGCGATCATGCCGTGGAACTTTCCGGTGTGGCAGGTGATGCGCGCAGCAGTCCCTGCCCTGCTCGCCGGCAACGCCATGGTGCTCAAGCACGCCTCGAACGTGCCCGGCTGCGCGTTGGCCATTGCCGGAGTTTTTCGCCAAGCAGGTTTTCCGCGCGGGCTTTTTCAAACCGTGCTCGCGAGCGGCGCGCGCATCTCGGGGTTGATCTCGGATCATCGGATCCACGGCATCACGCTCACCGGCAGCACGGACGTGGGCAAAAAAGTGGCTGCGTGGGCCGGCGCAGCCTTGAAGCCTGCCGTGCTGGAACTCGGAGGCAGCGACCCAGCCATCGTGCTCGCGGATGCGGATATCGAGCGGGCCGCGGAAATCTGTGCGCATGCGCGGCTGCTCAACTCGGGGCAGAGTTGTGTCTGCGCCAAGAGATTCATCGTCGTGCGGTCGGCGTTGGCCCGGTTCGAACGGGAGTTTGTGGCGCGCATGGCTGCGCGGAGCGTCGGAGATCCGATGGATCCGGCAACGCACGTCGGCCCGCTCGCGCGCAGCGATTTGCGCGATCAGTTGCAGGATCAGGTGAAACGCAGCGTTGCGGCCGGCGCCCGCCTGGTGAGTGGCGGTCAGCCGACCGCGGGGCGGGGTTACTTCTACCCTCCCACCGTCCTGACGGGCGTGCGTCCCGGCATGCCCGCGTTTGAGGAAGAGTTGTTTGGTCCGGTCGCCGCGATCATTCCCGCGCGCGACGAGTCGCACGCCATCGCGTTGGCAAACCGAAGCCGCTTTGGTCTGGGTGCGACTCTTTTCACGCGCAATGTGCGGCGCGGCAAAGCGCTGGCTCACGCCATCGAAGCCGGTGCCGTGTTCGTGAACGAGTTTGTGCGTTCAAGCCCGGAACTTCCGTTCGGCGGGGTGAAGGAAAGCGGCTTCGGCCGCGAACTCGGGCCATGGGGGGCACGCGCGTTCACCAACGTGAAGACGGTGTGGATCGCGCAGAAGACGCCGGCCCGGTGAATTCTGGTTTTTCTGCTTCCGTTTTGTGCCGCACCGCCTACGGTCCGCCACCCTGCGCCGGAGAGGTGGCAGAGTGGTCTAACGCGCCTGACTCGAAATCAGGTGTAGGCTAAACCCTACCGTGGGTTCGAATCCCACCCTCTCCGCCATTTTGATAGTTGCCGTCCAGCAACTTAGGAAAGCAGCCAACCGACTTGCCAGTTGACGTGGCAAATCGGCCATGAAGCAGAAAGTTGAGTCCGCGTTCGTCATCTCCGAGTTCGCCAATCCCTCGGGCGACGTCGTTTATCGCGTTTCCGGTTGGCTCCACGGTAAGCGGATCCGCAAGAACTTCCCCACCCACGCCGAGGCACGTGCGGAAGTCGATGCCCTCGAACTCGCCGTGGCGCAGGACGAATCCGGGTTGCGCCGCGTGATCACACGCTTGAGCGAAGCCCAGGTTGCCGCAGCCGAGGCCGCTTTCCTCCGGCTGGGCGACGCGCCCCAAACCCTGGCCTTTTGCGTCGACTACACGCTGACCAACTACCGTCCCCCGCAACGAGAGAAGCTCCTCGCCGAAGCGGTGGCCGAATACCTGTCCGCGAAGACGCGCGAGGCCGAACGGGGCATCATCTCGATCGTTCAGGTCGCCAGCATCCGGAAGGAACTGAAACTCCTCAGCGCATACTTCCCGAAATCCACCGTCTCCCCACTTTCCACCGCACGCCTCGCGGAATTTTGCGCCCGCGGCATGCCTTCGCTCAAGACCTACAACAACCGTCGCGGCATCCTCAGCACGTTCTTCAAGTTCGCCTTCCAGCAGGACCGGGTTGCGTCGAACCCGGTGGAAAAGATGCCGTATCACCGCATCGCCCATCGCCGGGGCTCAGCCAAGACCCTTTCGGTCGAACGTTGCCGCGACTTGATGTCCTACGTCGAGCGCTACGAGGGCGGTCAACTCGTTCCGTTCTTCGCGCTTTGCCTCTTCGCCGGCATCCGCCCCTGTGTGCGCGCTGGCGAGATCATCAAACTCAAGCCCAGCGACGTGCGCCTCGATACCGGCGTGATTCATATCGAACCGGAGGTCTCCAAGGTGCGGATGAAGCGCCGGGTCGCATCTCGCCGCCTGGCTCCGCGCCTATCCGCTGGAGCGCTATCCGATCGTCGCGCCCAACCTCCAGCACGAGCGTTCGGCCATCGCGAAGACCTTCGGCCTCTCCCACGACATCATGCGCCACACGTTCATTTCGATGCACGTGGCCAAGTATCGCTCGATGGGCGAGGCCGCGCTCCAGGCGGGCAATTCCGAAAGCATCATTCGGAAACACTACCTCGACCTGAAAACTCCGGAGGAGGCCGAGCAGTTCTTCTCGATTCGGCCGACGGCTGTGCGCGTTGCCTCACCTGAATTCTTACTGGTGGGTGGCCGTTGCCTCATGAACGATCTTACCATCGGTGTCGCCTCAATGGCACACCATGCAAGCGATGATTACCCTGTCTGGCCGAATGGAAAT
>JACCDL010288831.1_pt1 | contig 15049 bp, 15 predicted proteins | sample 7441931 | NCBI WGS metagenome assembly JACCDL01 (sample SAMN15323437, study PRJNA562643) | freshwater metagenome | isolation source: river surface water | place: USA:Blue River Watershed | collected 2017-08-16 | reverse complement strand
TAGAGTCGCCCGAGTCTGAAGAAGAAATGCGCCGCATTGGCCAGTCCTTTGATTTGCCCTTGCTGGCTAACATGGTTGAAAAAGGAAGAACGCCCGTTTTGTCTCGGCAAGAGCTGGAGTCGATAGGCTACAAATTGGCCATTTTTCCAGTGACGGCATTGTTGGCAGCCGTTCATGCCATGCAAAGTGTTTACCAACAGTTTCAAACACAAGGCTCTTCCAGCGGTGGCAACACGCCTCTTTACGATTTTGCAGACCTCACCAAGCTAATGGGCTTTGAAGATGTCTGGGCATTTGAAAAACGATACGCTGAAACAAAATAATTCAATCAACAGGAGACAAAAACATGCCCTCTATTTTTCGCCGTCACTGGCTTCAAGCCGCTTTGGTAGGCACTGCACTGGCTTTTGCGGGAACCGCCATGGCGCAAAATTACCCCAGCAAACCCATTCGCTTGGTGGTGCCCTTCACGCCTGGTGGCGTAACCGATACGAGTGGCCGACTGATTGCAGAGCAGTTGTCAAAACGTTTAGGACAACAAGTGGTGGTGGACAACAAGCCAGGTGCGTCAGGCAACATTGGCACGCAACAAGTGGCCACGGCGGAGCCCGATGGCTACACCTTGCTTTTGGGCTTTGATGGCACCATGGTCATCAACCCGCATGTCTTTCCTAAAACTGGTTTCGACACGCTCAAAGACTTTGCACCCATTGGCAAAATTGGCGATGCCATTTTGATTTTGGTGGCCCACCCCAACTTCCCCGCCAAGACTTTGAAAGATGTCATTGCATTGTCTAAATCAGAAAAAGGTGGGCTGTCATATGGCACATCTGGCACGGGCGGCACACCCCACATCGCGGGCGAACTTTTGCGCCAAAAAACTGGCGCCAATCTTGTGCACGTGCCTTACAAAGGCGGCGGTCAAGCCATGACAGATGTTTTGGGTGGCAACATTCCTTTGGTCTACACCGCCATTGCCGGTGCAATTCCGCATGTGAAGTCGGGCAAGTTGTTGCCCATTGCAGTGTCCAGCAGCAAGCGCGCCAGTTCTCTGCCCGATGTGGCCACGTTTGTGGAAAACGGTGTGGCCGATTTTGAAGCCAGCTCTTGGGTGGGCTTGTTGGCACCGGCCAAAACACCGCGTGCCATCTTGACGCGCCTCAACACCGAACTGAATGCCGTCCTCAACGACCCAGAAGTGAAGGAGCGCCTAAACGGCATGGGCATCACGGCAGCACCTGGCACTGCAGAAAACTTTGGTGCCGAGATGTCCCGCGATCTGGCCAAATATGGCACCGTCGTGAAAGCCGCCGGCATCAAAGCCGAGTAAGTGTTGCGCGGTTTATAACAAGACCGAAGGGTCCTGACGAATTTCTTCGCGAGCCATGGCTTCCCACAAAAATGGAAAGCCATTGGCATCGGTTCTTTGTCCCGTCTTGGTTACCACACTGGCCAACAAAGGCGTGCCGCCACCCAACATTTCGACACGCCACGCCATGCGGCAACGCCACTCCAACGTAATGGCTCGAAGGTGAGCTTGGCGAATGCCATTGGCCACCAACAACACGCCATGGTTGGCCAACAAGGCCCACTTTTCCTGCCCCAACGATGAGGCTGCTGCGCGGCCCAATGCGCCATCTTCAACCGTACCGCCATACTCGTCGTAAATGACGGGGTCGGTATCGACCAGCGCAGAGGTTTGATCGTAAATGGGCGGTGTGCGTTTGACTGCCGACCACACAGAACCCCAAGCAGGATGGTTGTGAATCACAACTTCAACATCATGACGCGCCGCATGCACATCGATGTGCAGATTGATGGCGGGTGTGATGTTCCAATCGCCTTCAATCACTTTGCCGTTGGCATCTAAGCGCAAAATGTCCGACGCAGTCACTTCCGCCCAAGTCAATTCCCAAGGATTGGCCAAGTAGGTGCCGTCATCTTGCTTGACGGTGATGTGGCCTGCAATGTGATCGTTATACCCTTCTCGGTGCAACACGCGGCAAAGCATGGCCACTTGCTGGTGTGGCGTCAATTCTGGCAGCAAGGGACGACGACCTGGCCTGGGTGCGTATTGCGCCAGCAACTCAAAATTCAAATCATTCTTCATGGGCATCGTGATGGGTCTCTCTATGGCAAGTGTCTATCGTGCGAATTTGTCGAATGCAAGTCTGTTCAGGCATGTGCATGAGCACCGTGTGCAAATACAGAGGCTCTGTGCATTCTGCGCTGATGCGGTTGGTAGTCCAAGATGGCGTGGTGAATCACGCTACGGTTGTCCCAAATCATCATATCGCCCACCTGCCAGCGATGACGATGAACAAACTTCACATGTTGGCAGTGTGCATGCAAGTAAGCCAAGATCGCTTCGCTTTCTGCGGGCTCAATGCCATCAATGTGCGTGGTGTAAGTGGGGCTGATGTAGAGGGCTTTTCGGCCCGTCAAAGGGTGCGTCTTGACCATGGGGTGCAAATGACGCTTGTTCATATTGATCACTTGCAAGTAGCGCTCGTGCGTGACCGCACCATGGCGCAGTGCAGCGGTCATGGGGCCATTCATGTCATGCCATGCGGACAAGCCTTCCAAATACTGTTTCATTCGTGAAGACAAGGCGTCGTAAGCGGTGGTCATGCTGATCCAGCAAGTATCGCCACCACAAGGCGGCAAAATTTTGGCTTGCGTCATGGTGACGATGGGCGGGCTGGGTAAAAACGTTTCGTCGTGATGCCACATGTCGGCCCGATCGCCCAACTTGGAATCAATGATGGTGATTTGTTCAAAGCCCGCGCCCAAATTGGGATAGAAGGTGTGAACTTCGGGCTGCCCGAAATATTGCGCCAGCACCAAATGCTGCTCGGGTGTTAAGTCTGGCACATGCAAAAGGATGGCTTCGTGCTTGATCAGAACCGCTTCCAACTCTTTCAGCATGGTCTCTGAAAAGCCATTTTTTAAATCCAAGTTTTGCACTTCAGCGCCAATGGCTGGACCTAGGGCTTGAGCAGTCAAAGTTTGATACACACGCGTCTCCTTTTATTGATTCAATGCGCAACAACGAATTCAGCTGTCAGAATGGGTTCTGTGTGAACCAAGTGAAGCTTTTGTTTTTGCAATGGCTCAAAGTGTATGAATCAGTCCCGCTTTGCGATAGTCGCTTTTTTAGACAGAACGATGCGCATCTAAGTGACTGATTTCATTCATGTATTTAGAATAAACTTTCATTCAAGCAGACAACACTCGCATTTTGATGCCCAAGAATCGCAATTCCTCACAGGCCTTAGAGTGGGCATCTCCCAGAGAGTTGCCTACGTTGCGAAAGCGCCCCAATCAATCACGCTCGCGTGCATTGGTAGATGCCGTGGCACAGGCCAGCATGCGAATCTTGGATGAGGGGGGTGACGAAGCACTCACGGTTGCCAGAATTGCAGAATTGTCGGGTGCTGCAGTTGGCTCGATCTATCAATATTTCCCCAACAAAGACGCCATCGTGGCCATGCTCTATGAGCAAGTTCTAGACGAAGAGGCCAAACAACTTTTGCTGTTGCGCGAAAAATTGGTTGGCATGTCTTTGGCGCAAGCTTTGCGAGAAATTTTGGCCAACATCATTCGCGTTGAACTGCGTTTGTTCAAATTGAATCAGGCCTTTCATTTGCGTTATCACAATGCTTTACATCTAGGGATGTGGCGTGGCCCGTATCAATCGCCCGCTGAATTCATTGAAGCAACTTGGTTACCTCTGCTCAAAATTTATGAAGCCGAAATAACCACGCCACAACCTGAATTGGCGGCCTACCTATTGGGCCAGGGCTTGCGAAGCGTCATTCGATCGATGCTGGAAGACATGCCAGAGCAGCTTGAGTTGCCTGCGTCACTAGACAGTTTGGTCGCCATGGCCTTAGGCTGTCTTAGGCCAGATCAAACAGCCAACTGAGCGGATTAAATTTCTTACTGTTTGATATCAAAATGTCCCACGCGCATTTTGGGGTCAAAACCAAAGCGTGATTTCAGATGAAAGTCCGCATCGATGGGTTGAAGCCCTTTCAGGGTCACGATCACAACCAAATGAGGGTTTCTAAATTCAGGGAATGAAGAAAGTGATTGCTTGAGCAACACGTGGTACTGCAATTGGGTTGATGTCTGAATCTTGGGCCTCGTCGGTGTCATTTCTGAATTGCCAAATTGACCCTTCAATGTCAAATCAGGATCAAATATCAGCCTTGCCTCTAGCTGCCCCACCTTGTTGCGTACTTCTCGATCAAAAAATCTGGCCTCAGCTGTCCAAGTTCCCACAATTTCAGGCGCGTGTGGCTCATTGGATTTGGCATTGGCATTTTGAAAATACGAACTTCCCAAAAACAAGGGCAAACAAGTCTTCAGAAAGGTGCGACGATATCGCGCAAATTTGTCTGTAGGATGCATATCGACGAAAGTAAAAACAGTTCAACACTCAGGATTGTCAAACATGAGAAAAATCTTTGGTTTAATTTTATTTCTATTGAGCTCGCTTCAACAAGCTGGCGCACAGACCCTGAGCTCGCCAAAGACGATTTATGAAAACATAGAACGCATTGCTGTCAAAAAGGAAATCGTTGCTTCAAATCAACCAAGAGCTTTAGTATTTACAGAGTCTTCACCTTCAGTGCGACAGATGGCGACAGAACATCTCAACAGCAAAGAAACAGTTGCATTGATGCTCATCGATAAAGGCCAGATTGTCTATGAAGGCTATGCCAAAAGCACCAGCAAAGTCAGTCGGTTTGTCAGCATGTCGATGGCCAAGTCTTTGGTTGCACTCTCTGTAGGTGAAGCGCTTTGTGCAAAAAAGATTAACAGCTTAGACGACACTGCAGAGACTTACGCGCCCGAACTCAAGGGCCTTGCCTTGGGAAAAGCAAAGATCAAAGATATTTTGAAAATGAGCAGCGGGGTCAAAACACCGCCCAACTTTCATGGCGACCCCTATGACAAAGCGACTGACGATTTGCTATTTCGCAGAAGCAACATGCTCAACATCATCAACAAATACAACAACAACGATTTTGCGGGCTTGTTTGGCAATACTTGGAGCTACAGCAACATGGACACCGATGCGCTCATTTATATCGTCAAGGGTGCAACGGGCATGAGTTTTGGCGATTGGTTTCAGGCAACCATTGCTGCAAGAGCCGCTTTGGCCGATCAATCATTTTGGGCTTTAGACACCAACAATATTGAGATCGCACACTCTTTTTACTTCGCCACAATGCAAGATTGGGCAAGGATAGCGCTCTTCATTAGAGACATCCAAAAACAACCCGACGACTCGTGCATGAAGAAATATGTTCAGCAAGCCACTAAATTTCAAATGCCTGCTCGGGCGCCCGAGTTCAAAAATTATGGCTATCAATTCTTTGTCAACAACACCACCACACTCATGGATGACTTTTGGATGGTGGGTTATGCGGGTCAGCGGATTGGCTTCAATTTGTCTGAAGACAAAATCATTTTGAATTTTTCTTGGATTGGCAACCCAGAAAAAACATACGCGCTATTTCGGCAATGGACAAAGAATTAAAGTGTTGATGTGCGATCTATGACGAAGTCACATTGAAAATCTGAAGGTGCTGTCCCTTTGCACCTTTGTCGTCAATCCACTCTATTTTGAACTCGGCCGTTTGGGTGGCTCGCACAAAAAATTCAAAGTAGGGATTGGCAGAAACACCTGAAGAGGTTTCAACACGAAAGACTTCTTGACCGCCCAAGGTGCATGTCAGCCATTGAATGACGTTTCGCGGCACCAACTTGCCCGAGAAGTCTTGCAAATACCCGGTGTCCATCGGATGCTGAATGAGCATTCTGACTTTGACCACCTGACCTGCACTGATTTTGTCAGGCCACTGAACGCGCACCCTGTTCATGACGCGTCCACACAAGCAGATTCAGTGACCACAATCTCCATTTGGCTGTAACGAAACTCGCCATTGGACAGACGCGCCAAAGCAACGACTTCTTGTGTACCAGCCAAGCGCACACGCGTACTGACTTCTGCGCGGCCGTTCCAAGGGCCCAGTTGAAACAGCGCCATTTGCGTCACTGGATTGCGCTGCGACAACAAGTAAATGTGAGTCACATGGTCTTGGGCAGACATGGGACTTTGCACTTGGATTTGAACGGGCACCAAAGAGCCGTTGTCAGCTAAAAGAGGTGCCTCTAACGTCACATCTTTTTTGAAAATAGGCGCGCCCTTGACGATGGGTTGCACCATGTCTTCAAAGGTTTGCAAGCGGCCCGAATTCATTCGCTGTGCGTAAGCCATGCGTGCACCCAAGCTAGGCCAGACAAGGCCTGTGAGCAAGAGGCTTTGCAGCCCCTTGCGTCTTAACCAACCATCAGCGTTCATGCCATCAATGCCTCAGGCTTGATCAAGCCTTGAGTGTCAGGCCGTGATTTTTGAGTGGCAATGAGCGAATGCGTTTGCCCATGGCAGCCGAAATGGCATTGGCCAAAGCAGGCGCCAGTGGTGCTTGCGCAGGCTCACCCACACCGCCCCAGAAACCACCGGTCGGTGCAATGACCACCTCCACTTTCGGCATCTCGTTGAGACGCATCATGCGGTAATCGTGGAAGTTGGATTGCTCCACACGGCCTTCTTTGATGGTGTTTTCACCCCAGAAAATTGCTGTTAAACCATGCACCACACTGCCTTGGAATTGGGCCACGATGTTGTCGGGATTGACCGCATAACCAGGATCAATGCCAATCACAACGCGGTGAATTTTGACTTCGTTGCGTGCATTGACTGACACTTCGCAAACGCACGCAGTCCAGCTGCCATAGCCTTCTGTTTCGGCCACGCCGCGGAACACGCCTGCGGGCAATTGACTGCCCCAACCTGCGGCCTTGGTCACTGCTTCCAAAATGGCGCGATCGCGTTTGGATGTTTCGTTGTTGGGCAACATGTCCAAACGGTACGCCACAGGATCTTTGCCCGCAGCCTGTGCACATTCATCGATAAAGCATTCACGACCAAATGGATTCTGTGAATGGCCCACTGTGCGCCAAAAACCCACAGGCACATTGGTGTTGCGCTGTGCGTAATCAACCAAGGTGTTGGGGATGGCATAGGGGTGATCGTTGAAACAGGCCACCGCCTGACCGTCGACACCTTTGGGCAAAGGCAACTTGAGCAATGTGGCCAAGATGGAAGGCGCACTCACGCGAATGTGCAGTGCGTCCATTTTGCCGTTGGCATCCAAGCCTGCTTTGAATCGCATCAGGCTTGCGGGGCGGTACAAGCCGTGTTGAATTTCTTCTTCGCGTGACCACAACATTTTGACAGGCTTGCCAGGCATGGCCTTGGCAATCATGACAGCCTGGCGCGTAAAGTCTTGAGGGCTCTTGCGACCCAAACCGCCACCCAACTGAACTGGGTGAACTTTGACGTTGGCAGGCGGTACACCTGCAGTGGCCGCACTGACCGCCAATGTAGCTTCTGGGTTTTGACTAGAAGACCACACTTCGAGTTTGTCGCCTTGCAACCAAGCGGTACACACCATAGGCTCCATGGTGGCGTGTGCCAAGTAAGGTGTGAAGTATTCGGCCTCCACCACTTTGTTGGCTTTGGAAAGCGCCTCTAGCGTATTGCCGTCGTTGCGCGCGACTGCCAATTCTGGCTGCGACATGCCCGCCTTGAAATGCGCCATGATGGCGGCACTGCTCAAAGTGCCGTGCTCGCCCACATCCCAATCGACAGCCACTTCGCGCAGCGCTTCTTTGGCACGCCACCAGTTATCGGCCACCACGGCCACAAAGGTGCCCAAGTTCAAAACCTTGACAATGCCGCGACGATTTTCAACTTTGGAGGCGTCCAACGATTTGACTGTGCCATTGAACACAGGGCAAGCTGCAATCGCAGCATGCAACATGCCTGGCAGTTGGGTGTCAATGCCATATTGGCGCTTGCCCACCACGATGTCTGGAATGTCGACTCGGGGAATCGATTTGCCAATGATGGTCCAGTTTTTGGGGTCTTTGAGCTGAACCGTTTTGGGGGCTTCTAATTTGGCGGCATCGCTGGCCAATTGACCGTATGTGAAGCTGCGCTTAGAAGGTGTGTGCGTCACCTTGTTCAAGGCGGCTTTGCACTCACTGGCTGGCACATTCCATTTTTGAGCGGCGGCAGTGACCAACATTTCACGAGCTGTTGCACCCGCTTTGCGCAAGTACTCTTGTGAGTGGCGAATGGTGCGGCTTCCAACCGAAGCCATGTCGCCGTAAGCGCGTTTGGTACGAAGATTGTCGTGGGCGGTAGCGTACTCAATGCGCACTTTTTTCCAATCTGCTTCGAGTTCTTCTGCAATCATCATGGGCGCAGACGTCATACTGCCTTGACCCATTTCTGCGCGCGCATATCGAATCACGATGGTGTCATTGGGTTCGATTTCAATCCAAACATTGAGTTGTGGCTTGTCTGATGCCTCCACACGCTCAGGCAAAAAGAAACCCAAGGACATGCCCGCACTGGCTGTGCCAGACACTTTCAGAAAGTGCCTGCGGTCCATGCCTGATTTGTCAGTGTCTTGTTGAAGATCGCTGGGGGTGTTCATGCGCGACCTCCCTTCTTGGCCACTGAATGAATGGCGGCACGAATACGCGCATAGGTGCCGCAGCGGCAAATGTTGGTCATGGCCGCATCAATGTCTTGGTCGGTGGGCTTTGGCTTTTTCTTCAAGAGCGCAACCGCTGCCAACATTTGACCGCCTTGGCAGTAACCGCACTGCGGCACTTGATGGTCAATCCACGCTTGTTGGACCGCATGCAATTTACCTTTGTCTGCCAAGCCTTCAATGGTGATGACTTTTTGACCCGCGGCGACTGACACGGGGTAGGAACAAGAGCGAACGGGCTCGCCATTGAGCAGGACCGTGCAGGATCCGCATTGCGCAACACCACAACCGAACTTAGGACCCTTGATGTCGAGTTCGTCTCGCAAGGCCCACAGCAGCGGCATTTCTGGTTCGACATCGAGCGTGTGGCTCTTTCCGTTGACAGACAGCTTCATGAGAAAGGTCTCCTGAGGATTGAATTGAAGACTTACTTTGTAGCGGCTCTTATCAATTTCTCCTAGAGGGAATTAACCTATGTCCCTAGTTGGCACAGGGTTGTCCATGTCTCATTGGCGCCAAGCAAAATTATCTGAATCCATGCACAATCTGCGACACGTTTTGACGCGCTTTCGTCAATGGCTGTCCCTCACTGAACCATCAAATGACCCTACTCAATTTGCCAAAGCGGCCTTATCGAAGAATTGCCACGGAAGAGGCTTTTTCGCCGCCTGAGATGCTGGAAATTTACAAAAAAATTCTGGCCAAAGACAACGTTGATGTGGGCTTTAAAAACCTCATGGGTTTTTACATGAGCAGCCCCAGCGAACGCGCCCAGCACATCATGCGTTGCTTGGTCGATTTAGACCAACTGCGCCTCCAACACATGGACGAAGCAGGCGTCGACGTGCAGGTCATTGGCCTGACCTCTCCTGGCGTTCAGATCATGGACAAAGAAACCGCCGTAGCGTTTGCACCCGTCGCCAATGACATTCTGGCCGAAGCCACGCGCCGCCACCCCGACCGTTTGGTGGGCATGATTGCAGTGGCGCCTCAAGATCCTGCAGCTGCTGCCAAAGAAATTCAACGCGGCGTGAACCAGTTGGGCATGAATTCGGTGGTGATTAACTCTCACACCCACGGTGAATATTTGTCGGACACCAAGTTTTGGCCCATTTTCGAAGCAGCCGAGGCCATGGACACGCCCATTTATTTGCACCCGAATGCCATGCCCGCGAGCATGATTCAGCACTTCATTGAAGCAGGCCTCGATGGCGCCATTTATGGCTTTGGTGTTGAGACGGGTTTGCATGCCATGCGCCTGATTACCTCCGGCGTGTTTGACAAGTTTCCGAAGTTGCAAATTATTTTGGGCCACATGGGAGAGGCTTTGCCATTCTGGGCCTACCGCTTAGATTACATGCACGCAGCCACCGTCAAATCTAAGCGCTACCCCAGCGTGCAGCCCATTCAGCGCAAGCCCAGCGACTACCTGCGCGAGAATTTTCACATTACCAACAGTGGTGTGGCATGGGGCGCAGCACTCAAATTTACACAAGACTTTATGGGCCCCGACCGTGTGTTGTACGCCATGGACTACCCCTACCAATATGTGCCCGAAGAAGTGGCCATTTTGGAAAATCTCGACATGGCGCCGCAAGTGCGGCAAGCGTTTTTTGAAGGCAATGCAGAGCGCCTCTTCAAAATACCACCGGCCAAAAAATAATCAATCCAAAGCACAATCCCATTAGGAGTTCATCCAATGAAAAGCATTCAACGTCGTCATTTGGCCATTTCTAGTCTCGCTGGCCTTGCTGGCTTGGTCTTTGGCACTGCCAGCCTGAGCGCGATGGCCCAAGCCGCCTTCCCCGCACAAACGCTCAAAATTGTGGTGCCTTTCACGCCAGGCACTGGCATGGACACCATAGCACGCGTCGTTGCACCGCGCCTTTCTGAAAAATTGGGTCAGCCCGTGGTGGTGCAAAACCAACCCGGCGCCAGCGGCAACATTGGTGCAGATGCTGTGGCCAAATCTAACCCAGATGGTTACACCATTTTGATGGGCGCCAACACCATGCTCATGGCATCGCAAATGTACAAAAGCGTCAGCTTTGACCCCGTCAAAGATTTTTCTGCTGTGTCCATGGCTGCTTATGGTTCATTGATGTTGGTGGCGCACCCCAAGACAGGCATCAAGTCGGTGGCAGATTTGGTCAATCAAGTCAAAGCCAAGCCTGGCTCAGTCAGCTTTGGCTCGCCTGGCGTCGGCACCCCTCACCACATGGCCATGGAGTTGTTCAAACTCGAAACCAACACCTTCATGTTGCATGTGCCTTACCGTGGTTCAGCCGGTTATACGCAAGACTTGCTAGGCGGTGAATTGAACGTGGGCTTCTTGCCTGTGCACATTGCACAAGGCTTTGTTAAAAATGGCAGGCTCAATGCATTGGCCGTGGGCAGTCCCAAGCGCCATCCCGTTGCACCTGAAGTTCCTACTTTCGATGAAATGGGCGTGAAGCGCATTGACGTCGATCTTTGGTACGCCTTCTTTGTGCCCAGCAAAACACCGAGTGCTGTGGTAACCCGTTTGAACTCCGAAATGGCCGCCATCTTGCGTCAGGCCGATGTGAAAGATATTTTGGGCAAAGCTGGCTTAGATGCTGTGGCATCGACACCGCCAGAGTTGGCCGCCATTGTGGCCAAAGACTACCCACGTTGGGGCAATGTGATCAAGTCGAAACAAATTTCTGCTGAATAATTTTTTAAAACTGCACCTAACACTGCACCTAACACCGCATCAAACACTGCATGACACATCAGAAAATTAACATCGCCATTGTGGGCGGTGGCGTAGGGGGTTTGGCTCTGGCTTTGCATTTGCATGCGCGCGGTGTTGTTTGCCATGTGTTTGAAGCCGTCGCCGAAGTGCGCGAACTGGGCGTCGGCATCACACTCTTGCCGCACGCCATGCGTGAGTTGGCTGCCTTGGGTATTCAGCCCGAACTTGAAGCCGCAGGCATTGAAAACTACGAGAGTGCGTTCTTCAATCGACATGGTCAATTCATTTACAGCGAATTGCGCGGTCGCCATGCGGGCTATGCTTTGCCAGAGGTGGGCATTCACCGTGGCAAGCTGCACAAAATTTTGTTTGATACCGCCGTTAAGCGTTTGGGTGCAGACCATGTGCACACCGGCTATCGCTTCAAAAGCATTGTCCAGAATCAAGACACCGCCACCCTGACCTTCACAGACCCAGCGGGGAATACATTGCCCGCTGTAGATTGCCGAGTGGCCATTGCCGCTGATGGCGTCAACTCTGCCGTGCGCCGGACTTTTTATCCAGATGAAAAAATGGTGTTTACGGGCATCAATACGTGGCGCGGTGTGACACGCTTCAAGCCCATTTTGACCGGCAAAACCTACATGCGAATTGGCTCCATCGAAACCGGCAAGATGGTCATCTACCCCATCGTCGACAAGGTCGATGATGAAGGGCATCAGCTGGTCAATTGGATGGCAGAGATTCGAATGGAAGGCGTGACTCAAAACGATTGGAACCAAACCGGTAAGGTTGAAGACGTTTTGAAATTGTTTGCCGATTGGAAATTTGATTGGCTTGATGTGACACAGCTCATTGCCAACGCAGAGTCGCTGCTTGAATATCCCATGGTGGACAAAGACCCCATTGACCAATGGACGTTTGGCCGCGTGACTTTTTTGGGCGATGCGGCACACCCCATGTACCCTCGCGGCTCCAATGGTTCGGCACAAGCTCTGATTGATGCGCGCACTTTGGCCGATGAGTTGGCTAAATTCAATGCAGACCAAGACCCCCTGCCCGCCCTGTTGCGCTACGAAAATGTTCGCAGGCCCTTGGCCAACAAAGTGGTGCAAACCAATCGCACCACCCCGCCCGACTTCATCAACATCAAAGTGGATGAACTCACGCAAGGCAAGCCCTTCCGTCACATCGACGATGTGATCAGCCAGGAAGAGCTTCGCAAAATTTCAGACGATTACAAAAAGATTGCGGGCTTCTCATTGGAAGCCCTCAAACAGGGGTAGCGAATTCTGGCCCTGTATAGGTTTCAGGAATTTTGATCTTGCCAGCCTGAATGTCTTCAGACACTTTGGCAATTTTTTGACGCACCGACTCGGGAACATCGGCAGCCATTGTCAGTCTGACGGCCTGCGCATTTTGCAAACCTACTTTTTGAATTTTGCCCACTTGAAATTGGCCCGTTTTCAAATCGCTGACCGCTTGCACAACGGCCATGCTGACGTCGGCAATGGCAGATGCAACAAACACTTTGGGATCCGTTTGCACCCAATCGACCACATTGCCAATTTGACGAACACCTTTTTCGCGGCATGCCTCTACAGCACCGCCTCGACCTGCATTGAGCATGGTGAAAATACAATCGGCACCATTGGCGATTTCGGCCAAAGCAACGCGTTTAGACAAAGCGTTGTCGTCTTGATTCCCTGAAAAATTAGTCAAGACTTTGACATTGGGATTGGTTGCATTGACGCCAGCGACAAAAGCGGCACGCCCCTTCAGCCCTGGGCGCACCCGAATACCCGACATATGGCCGACAACCCCTGTGCGCGTAGTCAGCGCTGCCAGTACGCCCCCTAAGTAGGCAGACTCTTCTTGAAGAACTTCATAGCTGGCCAAATTGGCCGCTGTCACGCCCCCCTGAATGACGACAAACTTGACTTGCGGAAATTTGCTAGCGACTTCTGCACAAGCCTCGTTGTTTTGGCCGCCATGGGCGATGACCAAGTCGACACCTGAGTTGGCTAAAACAATCAGCGACTGCATCAGCAACTCCTTTTTGGGAGCGACTGAATCAATGTACTGTGTCTTAACACCCAACTCAGTACGCACCTTTTCTAGGCCACGCCACCCCGACTCCATGAAGCCTTTGTCATTCACTTGCCCCGCGAACAAAGCACCCACTGACAAAACTTTGTTTTGCGGCCAGATGGCTGCACAACCATGTAGCGCGGGAAGCGCCATGGCCCCTGCAGCGATTCCGAATTGACGTCTTGAAATAGGGGGCATGACATTTTCCTTGAAATGAATTGAAGTACCGATTATTGGGCTTCAATTTTGGCTTCGCGAATGGCCTTGGCCCATTTGGCTGTCTCGGTTTTGGAGCGCTGCGCCAATGCTTCGGGTGATGCGGGCGCTGTTTCAAATCCGAGCGCTGAGAATCTTTCCAAGATGGCTTTGTCATTGGCAGCAGCGTTGGCAGCAGCATTCAGTTTTTGAATGATGTCGGTAGGGGTGCCTGCAGGTGCAAACATGGCAAAGTACGCAATCAGTTCGTAATCCTTCAAGCCCAGTGCTTCATTGACCGTGGGCAATTCTGGAATGGCTTTGGAACGTTGCGTCGAAGTGACTGCCAAACCTCTGATTTTTCCAGCTTTAACCTGCGGCAACATAACTGCAAAGTCGGCGGTAAACATGTTGACCTGGCCACCAATGAGGTCGGTCATGGCCGCGGGGCCACTCTTGTAGGGGACGTGCGTCATTTGAATGCCAGCCATGCTGGCCAACATTTCGGAAGACACCAATTGCGAAGTGCTGGCACTGGCAAATGTCACTTGTGTGGGCTTGGCTTTGGCCATGTCCACAAACTCTTTCAAGCTCTTGACTGGCACATCGTTGTTAACGGCCACGATGAGCGGCACCGAGCCCATGTAGGCCACAGGTGCAAAAGCAGTATCTTGGTCATACGGCAATTTTTTCATGAGGCTTTTGAGCGCCGCATTGGTGCTGTTGGTACCAATCAAAATGGTGTAACCATCGGGCGCAGATTTGGCCACTGCATCGGCACCCAACATGCCATTCACGCCGGCTTTGTTTTCAACCACGATGGGCTGGCCCAAAACATCGGACATTTTTTGCGCAAAGGCGCGGCCAATTTGGTCGGTAGCACTTCCTGCTGCAAAAGGCACAATGGCCTTGATGGGTTTGTTAGGGTACGCTTGGGCATGGGCTTGCGAGGTCATGAGGCCCAAACCGCAAACTGCAGCCAACAAGACTTTGCTTAAATGTGTCAAATTGAATTTTTTCATTTTTGTCTCCCTAATTTTTGAATAACACCATTGAATCACAAGTTCAAATAATACGTGAATAATGTTCCATGAAATCTCCCATCAGCATTGTTGACGTTGATCGCACCGACACCTGGACCCGCTACAAAACCGGCATGTGCGATACCTGTGCGGCCAATTGTTGCACCATGCCCCTAGAGGTCAAAGTGGCCGATTTGGTTTTGTTGAATTTGGTCGACGCTTTTGAAGCGGAGCATGAAGAGCCCAAGCAAATTGCCAAGCGTTTGAGCAAGGCCGGGCTGATCGAACATTTCAACTTCAAAAACAGCATCTTCACCATCGCACGCAAAAGTTCGGGTGATTGCTATTTTTTAGATTCGCAAAGCAGGCGATGCACGGTGTAT
>JACCDL010511010.1_pt1 | contig 15058 bp, 15 predicted proteins | sample 7441931 | NCBI WGS metagenome assembly JACCDL01 (sample SAMN15323437, study PRJNA562643) | freshwater metagenome | isolation source: river surface water | place: USA:Blue River Watershed | collected 2017-08-16 | reverse complement strand
GCAAACTACGCGCCGAAGCAACTTCAACACTTGAAACAGCACGTGCTCAGGCTGAACAACTACTTGCTGCCTCACAAGATGATGCAGATGAACAATTAAAAGTTACTCAAAGCACCATCGCTAAATTACTTGATGATGCAACACGTCAGGCAGATGACGTAATCAAGAGCGCTAACAACCTTCGTGCTCGCACTGAAAAAGAAGTTGCAGTGCTACGTGCTGAAGCTGAAAAGCAAGTTGATGACCAGATCCTTGCTTCACAAAATGAAATTAATAAGAACCTTGCAAACGCAAATGCTGAAGCAAAGCGTTTGATCACCGAAGCTACTGGTGCCTCACAGGCAATGGTTGAAAAGACCAGCGGTGACACTCGCGCAACACTTTCTGAAACTCAAAGCCGTATCGACAACATGCTGCGCGAAGCACAACAGCGTGCAGATTCGCTAGTTGCAGATGGTCAGGCTAAGTACCGCGAATCAGAAAAAGATGCAAACAATGTCCGCAATGAAATTTTGGCAAATGCTAAAGCTAAGTCAGATGAAATTAAGCGCACTGCACTTCTCTACCGCGATCACATCATGGCATCTATCGAAAATGAACGTAAAGCTATTGCTGATCTAAATACTCAAGTTGGCAAGTTACGTACCGGTTGGCTAAACACCCAAACTGCAATTGCTGGCCTCTTAACTGATGTTGGCAACGAATTTGGCAAGCTTGAGAATTCAGTTGCTGATTCAACTCAGAAAATTGCAAGCAAGCGTGAAGATGTAACAGCAGCATTAACTGAAATGACTGCAAAGATTAGCGAAGAAGCTGCAGGCAAATAGTTTTTTAAATGGGTTCACTAACCACATCTGAAAAACAACGCACTTTACTAATTGGGTTTTTAGCCGGAGTTCTTGCTGGCCTCTTTGGCGTTGGCGGCGGATTCTTAATGGTTCCGCTTTATATTGCTTGGCTAAAAATCGATCAGAAAAAAGCGCATGCAACTTCACTTGGCGCAATAATTCCAATCGCAATCTCTGGGGCAATTGGTTATGCGGCAACTGGTGATGTTGATTGGAAATCAGCTGCTTTTCTTTTAGCCGGTTCATTTTTCGGTGCGATGTATGGAGCGAAGTTATTACACAGTATTTCTTTACCTAAATTACAAATAGCTTTTGGTTCGCTATTAATACTGTCGTCAGCAAGATTGCTTTGGTCGGCTCAACCAACGCAATTACTTGATGGAACTGCCGGAAAAATTCTTTTAGTTCTTGTCGGGTTATTTGCTGGAACTATGTCAGGGCTCTTAGGAATTGGTGGCGGCATCATCATGGTGCCAGCGATGATTATTGCAGCTGGATTAACTGCAGTTGAAGCACGAGGCACAAGCCTTGCAGTCATTGTTGGTTCAGGAATTTCTGGAACATATGCGCATTACAAACGTGGCAACATTCTTTTTCCAATTGCGATCCTAAGCGGATTGGCAGGCGTTCCGGCTACATATATCGGTATCTATCTAAGCCAGAATTTGCCTGAACGAATTTCGGTCGCAATCTTCGCCGCAATTCTAATAACGATTGCGATCCAGCAATTTAAGAAGTCATTTAAAAACAAGTAATCTGGTTGACGGTATCGTGTCCGAGCGGCCGAAGGTGCAACTCTCGAAAAGTTGTGTGCGTGTTAAGCGCACCGTGGGTTCAAATCCCACCGATACCGCGCTAACGCTTTGATTTAAAAAAGTCTGTAAGTATTTGCGCTGCCTCTTGTGCCAGCACACCTGAGATAACTTCTGGGCGATGCGGTAAACGTGAATCACGCACCACATCCCAAAGCGACCCAACTGCGCCAGCTTTTTCATCAAAAGCGCCAAAAACTACGCGACCAATCCTGGATTGCACGATCGCTCCAGCACACATCGTGCATGGCTCGAGTGTGACAACTAGTGTGCAGTCATCTAATCGCCAAGAGCCAAGATTTTTTGCTGCATCATTTAGGGCATTAACTTCAGCATGACCAAGTGGGTTATTCGTTACTTCACGAGTATTAAATCCACGGCCGATTATGTTTCCACCAGCATCAATAACAACTGCGCCTACTGGAACATCATCAGCTTCTTGAGCCTTGATTGCTAATGCAAAAGCCTCGCGCATTGCTGATTCATACCTGACGGTTTCCACGTGTTCATTGTGGCACGGTTAACCCCTTCCCAATTTGGCACACCTATTCGCAACTTGATAGGCTCATCAATAGGTCAAGAGCGATAGTGACAAGTCCCGGCTAACTATCCGACAACCCTTCACAACCGCGATGGGGTGCCCCGAGGAACAGACCAGGCCAAACAAATTGGCAAGCGCGGGTCCACAAAAAGGGCCCAACATGGGTAATCAACCGTTTACTCATGCCACTATTTGAAAGTAATAGGAGAAAAGCGTGACTAACGCTAACTTTCGACGTATCCGTAACGCTGTTGCAGCTGTTGCCCTAACTGCACTAGTTGCAGCATGTGCACCACAAAGTGACAGCGCAAGCACAACTGCAGAAGCAACAACTGCTGCTGCATGTTCTGCCGAATCACTACAAACGCTAACCACCGGAAAGCTAACGATTGCAACTGGTGAACCTGCTTACTACCCATGGGTAATCGATGACAAGCCTGAATCAGGCGAAGGCTTTGAAGCAGCAGTTGCGTATGCAGTAGCTGAACAACTGGGCTTTGCTAAGGAAGATGTTGTTTGGGTTCGCACCACATTTGATGGCGCAATCACACCAGGAGCGAAGACATTCGACTTCAACTTGCAACAGTTCTCAATCACTGAAGAACGTAAAGCTGCAGTTGATTTCTCAAGCGCTTACTACAGCGCACCACAAGCAATCGTTTCTTTCAAGGGAAGCAAGATCGAAGGCAAGACCGCGATCGCTGACCTAAAGGATGCAAAGCTAGGCGCTGCAGTTGGCACAACATCACTTGATCTAGTTAAGACTCAAATCGGTGTTGAACCACAGGTATTCAACGACAACGCAGCAGCAGTTGCTGCACTTAAGAATGGTCAGATCGATGGCCTAGTTGTTGACCTTCCAACCGCTTTCTACCTATCAGCTGTTGAAGTTGAAAATGGCCTAATCGTGGGTCAACTTCCATCAACCGGTGAAGGTGATTCATTTGGTCTACTACTTGCTAAAGACAGCCCAATCACTAGCTGTGTTTCACAAGCAGTTGACGCACTTAAAGCAGATGGCAGCCTAGATGCAATTGCTGCAACTTGGCTTGGCACTGATGCAGGCGCGCCTGTTCTTAAGTAGTGCTAACTTTTTAACACTATGAACAACGACAGCCCGGCTCGAAGCAATTCGAGTCGGGCTTTGTCGTGGTCACCAAGTGAGCGCGAACAAGCTCGCCAAAAAACAAGACAGAAATTAGCTCGCAAAAAAATTGGTGTGGCAACGGCTTCATCAATAGTTGTGCTTGGCACATTAGTAATCGGATTAGTCAGCTCTCCTGGCTGGCAGGTAGTTAAAGAAACATTTTTTGACTGGGCGTATGGCCGAGAAATACTTCACCTTGTTGCAAAAGGTTTAATCACTAACATCACGTTAACCATCGTTGCTTCAGTTGCGATTGGCATCATTGCTCTTGGGTTAGCACTTGCAAGAACTTCAAGATCAGCAGCCCTAACACCGTTTAGATTGCTAGCAACTGCCTACGTAGATATTTTCCGAGGCATTCCACTACTGCTTGTTATTTTGCTTGTTGGCTTTGGTGTTCCAGCACTTCGTTTAACGGGTGTTACCAATAGCGTGATTGTGCTTGGCACAGTCGCAGTTGTAATTACTTATTCGGCATATGTTGCTGAAGTAATTCGAAGTGGAATTCTTTCAATTCATCCAAGCCAACGAGCGGCTGCACGATCACTTGGCTTATCGCAAACCCAAACTATGCGTTATGTGGTTTTGCCCCAAGCTTTCAAGCGAGTTGTGCCACCACTATTAAATGACTTGGTTGCACTTCTTAAAGACACAGGTTTAGTTTCAATTCTTGGTGTGACTGATGCTGTGCGTGCAGCACAAATCCAAGGCTCAAGAACTTTTAATTACACACCTTATGTAATTGCAGCAATTTTGTTCTTACTAATAACTATTCCACTAACCCGCTACACCGATCGAGTTCTCAAGCGATCAATTGAAAAGCAGAATGCGCAAGGTAGCGCATGAATGTATTAGAAGTTACAAACTTACGTAAATCATTTGGCAACGAAGTTGTTTTAAATGATTTGAATCTGACTGTGCCTGAGCACACCGCCACCGTATTAATTGGTGCATCAGGATCTGGAAAATCTACTTTGCTTCGCTGCATTAATTTGTTAGAACAAATCGATGATGGCGAAATTCGTGTTGATAGAATTGAAATATCTGATCCACAGATAAATGAAGACGAAGTTCGCCGAAAACTTGGAATGGTTTTCCAATCATTTAATTTATTCCCACACATGACCGTTCTTGAGAACATCACTCTTGCACCGATTAAAGTTCATCAAATTTCAAAAGATGAAGCGATAGATCAAGCAAAGAAACTTCTTGCAAGATTTGATCTTCTTGATAAAGCACATCAATACCCAGATCGCTTGAGTGGCGGGCAACAACAACGTGTTGCAATTATTCGATCAATTGCAAATAAGCCAAGACTTCTTCTGTTAGATGAAGTTACTTCTGCTCTGGATCCAGTGTTGGTTAATGAAGTCTTGGCAATTGTTCGTGACCTGAAACAAGATGGCATGACGATGGTCCTGGCAACCCATGAAATGGGATTTGCTACCCAAGTAGCTGATGAAGTTTGTTTCTTGAAAGATGGATTAATTCTGGAACGCGGAACACCAAGCCAAGTTCTCGAAAATCCGCGGCTACCTGAAACCAAAGATTTCCTAAAGCGCGTGCATGAAGCAGGACGTCTTTAAAACCCATTATTTTTGGGTCTAAATGATGTCCACATTGTGGGTTTTTCACCTACTAGAGAACCGGTTCGCACATATCGGCCAGTCGAGGTAACTTAATAATTCAACCACCTGAAGGGGTGTTTTTCCTTAAACATGGGCATCAAGCAGTTATTCCGTTCACCTTTGCTTTGGATTGCATTAGCTATCACTGCTTTATTGGTAGGTACTAATTCTCTAAACACAAGTGGCGCTGCCAAAGAAGTTGATACCTGGAAAGTTATTAGCGACATTCAACAAGGTCGTGCGAAGTCGGTGACGTTAGTTGATGGCGATCAACTGATTAAAGTCACGCTAACTGACGACAGCAAAGAAGTTGCTGAATTTATAACCGGACAAGCACCTTCACTTATTGCATTACTTGACGCACAAAAATCTGCAGGAAAAATTCCAGAAGGATATGACGTAGTTGTTCCTAAACAGTCATTCCTTGGCAGCTTGTTTATGTCGGTATTCCCAGTCATTTTGATTATGGGACTTTTCTTATTCATGATGAGCCAGATGCAAGGTGGCGGACGCATCATGTCATTTGGTAAATCACGAGCCAAGTTGATTACTAAGGACATGCCTCAAACAACATTTGCTGATGTTGCTGGCGCGGATGAAGCAAAAGAAGAACTTGTTGAAATTAAAGAATTCTTGCAAGAGCCAGGAAAGTTTCAAGCTCTTGGTGCCAAGATTCCAAAAGGTGTTTTACTTTATGGCCCGCCAGGAACGGGTAAAACTTTATTAGCACGCGCTGTTGCTGGTGAAGCTGGCGTTCCATTCTTTTCGATCTCAGGTTCTGATTTCGTTGAAATGTTTGTCGGTGTTGGTGCCAGCCGTGTTCGCGATTTATTCGAACAAGCAAAAACAAACGCACCATCGATTATTTTCATTGACGAAATCGATGCAGTTGGTCGTCACCGTGGCGCAGGTATGGGCGGCGGGCACGATGAACGTGAACAAACTCTTAACCAAATGTTGGTTGAGATGGATGGTTTCGATGCAAACACTGGCGTGATTTTAATTGCTGCCACAAACCGTCCAGACATTCTTGATCCAGCGTTACTTCGTCCAGGTCGCTTTGACCGACAAGTTGCGGTTGAAACACCAGGACTAAACGGACGCTTTGACATTCTTCAAGTTCATGCAAAAGGTAAGCCGATCGCAGAAGATGTTGACCTAATGGCAGTTGCCCGTCGCACACCCGGTTTCACAGGTGCTGATCTGGCAAACGTTTTAAACGAAGCTGCAATTTTGACTGCACGTAGTGATGGCAAATTAATCACCGATGAACTCCTGGATGAAGCAATTGATCGTGTGATTGCTGGACCACAAAAGCGCAGCCGTCCAATGAGTGAACAAGAGCGTTTAATTACTGCTTACCACGAAGGTGGTCACGCATTAGTTGCTGCGGCTCTTCCTAATACTGATCCGGTTCATAAGGTGACAATTCTTCCTCGCGGCCGTGCACTTGGTTACACCATGGTGCTTCCAGAATCAGAAAAGTATTCAACTACTCGTTCGCAGATGCTTGACCAGCTTGCTTACATGCTTGGTGGCCGCGCCGCGGAAGAAATGATTTTCCACGATCCAACAACTGGCGCTAGCAACGACATTGAAAAAGCTACAGCTGTTGCCCGCAAAATGGTTATGGAATACGGCATGACTGAACGTCTTGGCGCAATTAAGTATGGCCAAGTAAATGGCGAACCATTTATGGGCCGTGACATGGGTCATCAACGTGATTACTCTGAAGAAATTGCAGCAGCAATCGACGAAGAAGTTCGTTCATTTATTGAAATCGCACACCACGAGGCATATGAAATTTTGGTTGCTAACCGAAAGGTTCTTGATTCACTTGTGGTTGAACTTCTTGAAAAAGAAACATTGGATCGCGATGAAGTTGCGCGGATTTTTGAACCGCTTAAGCGACGTCCAGAACGTCCAGCCTGGACTGGTTCAGTTAGGCGCAAACCAAGTCGTAAGCCACCTGTAGAAGTTCCACCTCGGGCAATTGATTCTGAGACGAGCAAAGCTTGACCATCGACCCAATCGAAAAATTAAGTGAACCGCCAGCGGTTGGGCCATTTGATCAAAAACGAATTGAAAATGCGATTCGTGAACTATTAATTGGCATGGGTGAAAACCCAGATCGTGAAGGCTTGCAAAAAACACCAGAACGCGTTGCCAAGGCTTACGCAGAAATTTTCGGTGGCCTTCACAAAACTGCCGAAGATGTTCTAACTACAACGTTTTCATTGGGACATGATGAATTAATTGTGGTTAAAGATATCCCGGTTTACAGCACCTGTGAACATCACCTACTTCCATTCCATGGCGTTGGCCATGTTGGTTACATTCCAAGTGAAGCTGGAAAAATTACTGGACTATCAAAGATTGCTCGCTTAGTTGATTTATTTGCGCGTCGTCCTCAAGTTCAAGAACGTTTAACAACTCAAGTTGCTGATGCGATGGTTAACATTCTTGATGCACGCGGTGTGATTGTCGTTATTGAATGCGAACACTTGTGTATGTCGATGCGCGGTATTCGCAAACCTGGTGCGACCACAATTACTTCTGCAGTTCGCGGACAATTGCGTGATGCAACTACTCGTGCCGAAGCAATGGCTTTAATCAACGGTAAGTAATGCTTATTCCAAGCGGGCTACCTAAAAAGTTAGCTGAACTAAATCGCACACTTGTCATGGGTGTACTAAATGTCACTCCTGACTCATTTAGTGATGGCGGAAAATTCGCATCAACCCAAACAGCAATTGAACATGGCAAACAAATGTTTGCCGATGGCGCTGACATTGTTGATATTGGTGGTGAATCAACTAGACCAGGTGCGGATCGTATTTCAGTTCAAGAAGAACTCGATCGAGTCATTCCAGTCATTACTGAATTAACCAAGTTAGAAATTCCAGTAAGCGTCGACACAATGCGAGCCGAAGTTGCTGCCCAAGCCGTTAAAGCTGGTGCTTGCATAATTAATGACGTCAGCGGTGGAAAAGCAGACCCAGAGATGTTTGCATTTTTGAACACAAATGATTTGCCGTACATCATGATGCACTGGCGCGGGCATTCAACCGAAATGATGAACTTAACAAATTATGACGATGTGGTTCTTGATGTTTGTGATGAACTGCAAAGCCAAGTAAATTCAGCTGTTTCAGCAGGAGTTGAACTATCTCGCATAGTTCTTGATCCAGGTATTGGTTTTGCAAAGACTGTTGATCAGAATTGGCCAATCTTTGCTGGCCTTGATGAATTACAAAACCTTGGTCTACCGCTTTTAATTGGGGCCAGTCGAAAGAAATTCCTAGGTGAACTTCTTTCTAAAGATGGCGTTGCTCGCGATATTGAAGGTCGCGAAGCCGCCACGACGGCAATCACTGCACTGATGGCAGCTCAGCAAGTGTGGGCAGTTCGAGTCCATGATGTTAAGTCTTCTAGTGATGCTGTGAAAGTGGTCAGTCGAATAATGCAGGAGTTATCAAATGGCTGAGTATCAAATTGAATTAACTGAAATTACTGGGTTTGGGTATCACGGATTACTTGAAAGTGAACGAGCTAACGGTCAGGAATTTAGTGTTGATGCGAAGTTAGTCGTGCAAAGCCCATCGGTTAACGATGACATAGCAAACACCGTTAACTACGCCGATGTTGCTCAAATTATTCATGATTACATCACAGGTGAACCTTTTGATTTGATTGAGACGCTTGCAGACGAAATTTCAGATAATTTAATCGAATTAAAACTAGTAAAAGCAGTTGAAGTGACTGTGAATAAACCTCAAGCACCAATTGAAGTGCCCTTTGGCAATGTTTCGGTAACGGTAGTCCGTAACAAATAATGTCGAAAGCCTACCTTTCAATAGGTTCAAATCTCGGAGACAGATTTGAGTTCTTGCAAAATGCAGTCTTTGAAATTTGCAATAATTCAAAAATTTCAAATGTTAAGGTGTCCTCAATTTATGAAACAACTCCAGTTGGTGGACCACAACAAGATGACTTTTTAAATGCAGTGGTTGAAATTGATACTGAGTTATCTCCAAATGAACTTCTAGCTTTTGCCCAGCAGCTAGAGCAGCAAGCTAATCGTGTTCGCGCTGAACATTGGGGTCCGCGCACACTTGATGTGGACATTTTGGATTATGAGAATGAAGTTTCTGGCGATCCTGATTTAACCCTTCCTCACCCACGAATAAGTGAACGCGCTTTTGTTGTCGTTCCATGGTTTGAAGTCGCACCAAATGTTGCGATTTCTGGTCTGGGCAAGTTAGCTGAACTGCATGAACAAATCGATCACTCTGGCGTGCAGTTAAATAGAGATATGAAGTTGCAGGTGACTAAATAGTGTTAGTACCAACAAAAATTATTTATTTGGTTTATCTTGCTTTGATTTCAACTGGTGTTGGCTGGATTGTGGCAACAATGTGGCCACCTATTTTTAGCCAGGCATTTGCAACTCCTTGGTTAACTGCCATAACTATGTGGTTAATCGCTGCTGCATTATTCATTTGGACATTTCTTGCCCGTAAAAAAATAAACCCTGAAAAAGGTAAGCCAAGACTTGATCCACTTCTTGCCGCCAGAAGCGCTGCGCTTGCAATGTCAGCATCTAGAGTTGGCGCTCTTGCACTGGGGTTTTATTTAGGTATTTTTATCGACAATCTAGTGTTTTCAGATTCGCCCGCTTCCAAAGAGCGTGCTCTAATTTCAGCGCTCACTGCGATTGCTAGCTTGGTAACCACAATTATTGGTTTATGGCTTGAACATATCTGCCGCATACCAAAACCCCCAGTTGAACCAAACGCAGTTCCATCTGCAGGTTAATAACCAATAGTCTTTAAGCATGACTAAGGTTGCACTGCTTCAAGTAAGCACAGATGATTCAGAATCTGTTGAGAGTCGAATTAATCGTGTAACCGAACTCACTCGAACTTGGGCAAGCAAAGCTGATTTCTTAGTTCTACCTGAACTTTGGCATGTTGGAGCATTTAGTTCAGAACTATTTCAGGACTATGCACTTCCAGCACAAAACGAATTAGTAAATGCATTTTGTGAAATTGCAAAAGAAAATAATTGTTGGATTCACTTTGGGTCTTTTATTGAACGTCATGAAAAAGGTATTTCAAATACCGCAGTCGTCATTAACAATTTAGGTGAAGTAGTTAGCCAATATCGCAAAATACATTTATTTGGTTTTGACCAAGGTGAAGCAATCATGCTTAGCCGTGGTGATAAGCCAGAAGTTATTAGTTCAACACCACTTGGGATAACTGGTATTGCTACCTGTTATGACTTACGTTTCCCTGAGCTTTTTCGTTTGCAAGCAGATCAAGGTGCCCAATCAATCGTTATTTGCTCTGGTTGGCCTTCTCCTCGAATAGAACATTGGAAAGTTTTAAATACTGCTCGCGCAATTGAAAACCAAGCTTGGGTTATTGCTTGTAATCAAGTTGGTCAAAATAATGAATACGAACTAGGTGGCAATTCCATGGTGGTTAGCCCAACGGGTGAAGTTATTGGACAACTTGGAACTGGTGAAGACGTATTAGTTGTCGATATCGATCTTGATTTAGTAAACAGCTGGCGGGATAAATTCCCAGTCTTAAAAGACCGAGTACTTTAATTGTTTTGATCGCGGCTGTTTAGCCTTGCTAGGCGCTCGTTGTATTCCTTACGTTCCCGGTCGCCATCACGCTGCGCAGCTCGATCTAAACGATTTGCAGTTCGTTCATCACTTCTGGCCCATTGCACTGCAACCAATATTGCCAACATCAACGTTGGGATTTCACCAATTGCCCAGGCAATTCCACCACCGATGTAATTTTCTCTGAGCAAATCAAAAATCCAAGGTGGCTGAACTTGGGCATACCAACTTTCACCCACAGGAGTTCGAGACTGCATGATTGCAAGGGCAAAAAATGTATGAAGGCCAAGAGCCATTAAGACCATCATTAATTTGCTCCAGTAAGGAATTTTTCTTGGTGCTGGGTCAATTCCAACAGTCATAAATGCAAATAGAAAACCTGAAAATAGGAAATGAATTTCCATAAAGACATGCCCTGAATGGCTACGCATTAGATCACCAAAAAGTGAAGTGAAATACATGCCGTATAGACCGAATGTAAAAATAATTAAAACACTTATTGGATGAGTAATAAGTTTTGCATACTTGCTTTCAAGCAAACTTAAAATCCAATCCCTGGCATTCTTTGTTTCATGATTGGATTGCGTTGGCAGTGCTCGTAGTGCCAATGTCACTGGAGCACCTAAGACAAGAAAAATTGGTGCAATCATGGAAAGCACCATGTGTTGGATCATGTGCGCACTAAATGAAATCATTGCGTACTTAGCAATGCCACTTGAACTAGTCCAAGCCAACAAAGCAATTCCTATAACAAAGGATGTTGTTCTGCCGCCCGGCCACTTAATTTCTTGACGTTTCAGTTTTTGAGCAGCTGATAGGTAAAGAATTAGTGCAATTGTTGAAAGCGTTAATAAAATCCACTCTGGATGCCATCCGAAAATATATTCAGCAACACCTGGAACTGGTGGAAACTCAAATCCTAAAATTTCTTCTGCCGCGGTTTCAAATGAAATTCCTGATCGAGAAAGCGCAGTATTTTGTAAAGCCACACCAAAGCCAATAGCCAAACTTAAAAAAATGGTTTCAATGCTTATGAATTTTGTGACCGAAATGTTGCTTCTTAGCTGTTTTCGAATTTGGCCAGCAATTGCCAATGCAATCATGAACAATAAAACTTTGACTATGACCAACCTGCCGTAACCAGTCATCCAAAAATCACTAATTGAATCTAGGCGACTGTAGGTGGCAGCTATTCCGGAAACACCCAATGCAACTACACACCATTTCGCCAGAGCACCAAATTTTGTGACGAGTTCTTGGCTTGTTTTTGAAATGTGAGGCAAAAGTGCAATTAATGTGCCAACCCAAATCGAAACGGCTAGACCATGCGTGATTGAAGAAGTGAGTGCAAGTGAATGATCACCTAACGATGCTGAGTGACTATTAAGAAGCGGGGTTGTGATTACTGCCCCAGCCATGAGAATTAAAACAATAAGCGAGTTTTCTGATTTAACAAATAGAGACAGTAATGCAATAACTAAAGCAAGAACTGCACTAATTAGATAGCCGCGAGAAGACGTTAGATCAAACAAGTAGGTGGAAATTGTTGCTGGGGTAAGTGTGGATCCGGGTTTTAAGCCAAGCACATATGCCATTTGAGTAATGGCAACAACTATTGAAATTATTACCAATAAATTCGCTCGAGCACTTATCTGATTCAGAGATTTGCGCAGATCGTTTGTCTTGATAAAAAAAGTTAAAGTAATTAATTTTCCAAGCATTAGTAATGCCAAGAAACTAAACGTAAGTTTTGAAATCTGCAAAGACCAAGTGATTAGGGGACCAGAATCTGGAATTCCTTGCGCAACTGGTTTCCAGTTACTTTCACCCAGAATTAAACCTGAGACTAAACCAATTATTGCTATGGATAGCAATAATGGTTTGTGAAACTTTCGGGGCACTTATTTACGTTTCTTTGTTGCGTAAATTGTTCCGATAGTTGCACTTGCAACAAATGATGCGAGCAAAATTATCCAAGAATTGGAATTTTCGTTAGTTTCTTCTTCGTCAATTCCACTTTGAGCCATTGGCAAAGCCGTTGCTTCGCTATCTACTGCAACTACAGTTCCATTGAAAGTGAATGCAAATTCGCCGGTTTGAACATGCCCATCATCTGCAGCTGCCCGCCAAGTTACTGTGTATTCACCGGGAGTTAAATCAGCTGGCGCGCTTGCAGATACTGTTGCGCCTTCAAAAGTTAATTCCCCTAATTCAACTTCGGTTCCATCGGCTTGGTTAAGCACAATTGCTGTGCCAACTTCTAAAACTGGATCTGAAAACGTCAGAGAGATTACGGCTGGAGCAACATCGATCTCAGCCCCGTCAATCGGTGAGGTGTTGACCAATTCGGTATGCGCACTTGCTGAGGGAGTGACAAAAAAAGAACTAAAAAGTGCCAAAACAACAGCCAAAATTAAGCGGGTAAATCTCATAACTCAATAGTAATCAGTGAAATTTCTGCTCCCCAAAGGTCTAGAATAGTGCGCTCGGGTAACATTTTCCTGTGTTGCTTTCAGACAAAGACATTAAAGCCGAAATCGGATCTGGCCGCGTTGGCATGGAACCATACGACGTAGCAATGGTTCAGCCATCAAGTATTGATGTGCGCTTGGATCGCTTCTTTCGCGTATTTGAAAATCACCGCTATCCACACATCGATCCATCAACTGAACAAGCAGAACTAACTCGTGAAGTTGCAACTGTTGGTGAAGAACCGTTCGTTCTTCATCCAGGTGAATTTGTTCTGGGTAGCACTTATGAAGTGGTAACACTTCCAAATGACATCGCAGCTCGTCTTGAAGGTAAATCAAGCCTTGGTCGTCTTGGTTTATTAACCCACTCAACTGCAGGTTTTATTGATCCAGGATTCTCAGGTCACGTAACACTTGAGCTTGCAAACGTGGCAACGCTGCCAATCTTGCTCTACCCAGGTATGAAAATCGGTCAGGTTTGTTTCTTCAGAATGACTTCTGAATCAGAACATCCTTATGGCTCAAGTGTTTATGGTTCTCGTTATCACGGACAGCGTGGACCAACACCAAGTCGTTCACACTTGAATTTTCACAAAACAAATATCAAGTAATTATTTTTGAACGCGCGATAGTAATAGCGTGGCAACATCAACAACTTCAGCTGGTGCTTCAACGCCTTGTTCTTGACTGCGAACTGTAACTGCATCGTTAAGCATTACTGAACAGAACGGACAAGCAACAGCAATCTTGCTCGCACCTGTTGCCAAAGCTTCATCGCCACGATTTTGATTAATGCGCGTTCCGATGTTTTCTTCAAGCCACATGCGACCGCCACCAGCACCACAACAGAATGAGGTTTCTTTGCTTCGTTCCATTTCAACTAAATTCACGCCAGGAACATTTGTTAGTAGTTCGCGTGGTGGCATATAGATCTTGTTGTGACGACCTAGGTAACAAGGGTCGTGGTAAGTAACAGTTTCATCGCTTGCTGTAAGCATGGTTAGTCGCCCGGTACTTACTAATTCATTTAGTAATTGAGTGTGGTGAACAACATCGTAATTACCACCAAGTTGTGGGTATTCACGAGCAATTGTGTTCATGCAGTGCGGACAAGTAACAACAATCTTCTTGGCACCAACTTCGTTAAGCACTTCAACGTTTTGTTGCGCTTGCATTTGGAATAAGAATTCATTTCCAGCACGGCGTGCAGGATCACCGGTACAAGTTTCACCTTCGCCTAGAACCATGAAATTAATTCCGGCGGTGTGCAGAAGTTCTGCTACAGCTTTAGTTGTGCGCTTTGCGCGATCATCATAAGCACCAGCACAGCCAACCCAGAATAGGTATTCAACGTCGGCAGGAATCTTGTCTTCACCTTCCATGCCAAATACTCGAACTGGGAATTGAACTTCTTCAATCCAGGCAGTTCGACCATTTTGGTTCATACCCCATGGATTTCCCTTTGTTTCAAGATTCTTAAATAGACCACTTAGTTCAGCTGGGAATTGCGATTCAATTAGAACTTGATTGCGTCGCATATCCATGAAGTGATCAATATGTTCAATGTCGACCGGACATTGTTGAACGCAAGCACCACAAGATGTGCAAGACCAAAGTGCATCGTAATCAATTACTGCACCTTCATGACTGCGATGACCTTTTTCGTCATAACCGTCTGTGGCGTAAAACGGGTCATCAATTCTTGAACCAACTAGTGGACGTGCAGCCTCTGCTTTAACCGCGTCACTTAGTTTCTCTTGGCCAGCTGCATCTTCCCCAGCAAGAATGTACGGAGCCTTGGCGAATAAATGATCGCGAAGATCCATAATCATAAGTTTTGGTGAAAGTGGTTTACCGGTATTCCATGCAGGGCATTGGCTTTGGCAACGACCACATTCAGTACAACTTAGGAAATCTAGATTGCCTTTCCAAGTGAAGTCTTCAATCTTTCCGCGACCAAAAGTTGCCTCGTC
>JACCDL010245883.1_pt1 | contig 15059 bp, 13 predicted proteins | sample 7441931 | NCBI WGS metagenome assembly JACCDL01 (sample SAMN15323437, study PRJNA562643) | freshwater metagenome | isolation source: river surface water | place: USA:Blue River Watershed | collected 2017-08-16 | reverse complement strand
GTATGCGTCGCATTCAGGGCGTTCTCGAAGTCCTCACGGGCAGCCGCGAGGGTCCGAACGTCTACGGCCGTCAGGCCGAGCAAACTTGGGTCTCGACCGGACGGATGCTCGCGACAGAAGTTTGACGCAAACGTTCGACTCTCAGTCGAGCGCGCCCGGATTCATCACGCCGACTGGGTCGACCGCCGCCTTCAACTTGTCGAATAGCGCCGCCGTTTCGGGTCTGAGCACAGATCGGTATGGATAGGTTTTACCCAGCTGGTTAGATGCAGCGCCAAGCTCGGCAAATAGCGCGACCAACTCCGCACGCATCTCAGCCACGAGTGCACGAGCAGCAGGTTTCACCGGCGGCGCACCCAACTTCTGCTTGATGCTCTCGCTCGCATAACGCTGGTGCACCGGCAACCACTCATCGTGCCAATGAAAGACGGGCTCGAAACTGAAGGCATGGTTGCTGATCGCAATCAGCAGATGACTCATCCAAACACCTTCCGCCTGCATCCGCTCTCGATAAGGCACGAGTTTCTCGGCACTGGCGCGAATGATTTTCTCGGCATCCGAGTGGGCCACTTTGGCATTGAGCGCCGCCCAACGTTCGCCCTCACCACCCACCACCCCATCGAGCGGCGGAAAGAGATTCGCTCGGACAGCTTTCGGAATCGAATTCGGAATCACGGAGCCGCTCTGCTGCAAAGCCGCCTGACGACAAGTCTCGAGATCGGCCTCAAGCGCAGCCAGACTGCGCGCCGCGCACGTGACGTGCAGGGAATAGGCTTGCTCGGGCAAGAAACGTCGTCCGGCCGTGACGAGACTCAAACCCTCTTTGAGTCCACGCCACCATGAAGTCTCGCTGCGAACCACGTTCAAGAGAACATTGGCATCCGACAGCAAGCCTTCCGAGCGCAGGTTCTTGCGCGTGGTCTCGGGGTCGAAAACGTAGGCCTCTTCCGCCGCACCGCTGCGACCGATGGCCGACAACGCGCGCGCAGCAGCTTCGATACTGTCGAACACGAACGAGGCGTGACCGGTTTCTTTGGGTGCTTCGATCAGTCGTAGCGTTGCGCGAAGTTTGACGCCGAAAGAACCGGAGTCGTGCAGGAACAAGCCACTCAAATCGGGACCGCAGGTTCGGTAGAACGGCTTCGCAGCGGCTGTAAATCCACCCTGCCCGGTTCGTACGATCGATCCATCGGCGAGCGCGACCTCAAGCCCGAGGACTGCATCGGCACCCGTGCCATAACGTGCAGTGCCCAAGAACAACGCTCCGTTGGAGAGACCGCCACCGACCGTCGCCTGCGCTCCAGAGAAGGTGCCAAAGAACGGGAGGCGCAGACCCAGCGGTTGCAAGGCGTCGTAGATCCGCTTCCAGGTCACGCCGGCTTCGACGGTGATGTACATATCGGCCGCATTGATCTCGACGATCGCATCGAGAGCGGATGTATCGAGCATGACCGTACGCTCGCGCACAGGGACGTAGCCACCCGTGTAGGACATGCCACCGCCACGAACCACGATGTGGTAGCCCGCTGCGGTAAGTTCCGCGAGCGCTGCCGCACATCGAGCAGCATCACGGGGCCGAACCAGTGCGCAGGCTGTCACACCGCGCGAGTAAACATCGGCTGAGCAGGCCTCGAGAGTGCTTGGGTCCTGGAAAATTTCAGACGGATCCAGGCTGTTTAGCGTTAGAGTCATATACGCAATCCTACTGATGTGAAACTCGCTCGCAGTCGGAAAACTGGAAAGAACCATCTGGAGGTCGACCCATGCCGTCGTACAAGACGATACTCGTTGCGATCAAGGATCTCGACGCCCGCACGATGCCCGCAGTGCGCAAGGCAGCTCAGCTCGCCAAGTCGCAGGGTGCGACACTCGAACTATTCCACGCCTTGTCTGACACGATTCTAGTGGATGCACTCGAAGCGAAGCGCATCAGCCTCAAAGACTTTGAGGCGGAACGACTTGCAGCTGCGCTGAAGCGCCTTGAAACATTGGCCAAACGCCTGCGTAAACACGACATCGAAGTCACCTGCGCAGCGGAGTGGGACTATCCCCCGGCCGAGGCCATCGTGCGTCGCGCCATGCGTATCAAGGCCGATCTCATCGTTGCCGAGCGCCATGCCACACGACATGTGGCGGGCTGGATGTTGGCCTATACGGATTGGGAGCTGCTACGCAACGCACCCTGCGCCGTGCTGCTCGTCAAGGTGGCCAAGCCTTACCATCGACCCGTGATCCTGACGGCCATCGACCCGTTCCATGCACACGAAAAGCCTGCACGCCTCGACGCCGCGTTGCTCGCAGCCAGCGGCTCGGTTGCCGAATCTCTCAAAGGCAAGTTGCATGTCGTTCACTGCGTGCCACCCTCCACGATGGTGGCGACCGGTTGGGCTTCAGGGCCTGTCGTCGTCGATGCCGGTCGAGGCACGAAGGCGTTGACCCGGGCTAAACAAGCGCTCGCCGCCGAGGTTGCACGCCATCCACTGCCCTCGCACAAACTCGCCGTTCTCGAAGGCGCAGCGCGCGAGGCGGTCCCGCAGGCAGCGCGTCAGCTGAAGGCGTCGCTCGTTGTCATGGGCGCCGTATCACGCTCGGGCCTCAAACGTTTGTTGATCGGCAACACGGCCGAGGCGATTCTCGATGCCCTGACCTGCGACGTGCTGATCATCAAACCCGGTCGGTTCCAAAGCAAAGTGGCACGCCGCAGCCGTGGCGCGCAGCTGATCGCCTTACCGAACGCGATGACCGGCTGAACCTCAGAACGCGTTGAGCCCCGTCAGCTCTCGGCCGACCGAGAGCTGATGGATCGTTTCGGTGCCTTCGTAAGTGATCACGCTCTCGAGATTGAGCGCGTGACGAATGGCTGCATGCTCGGTCGTAATACCCGCGCCGCCGAGCAAATCTCGCGCCTCGCGTGCCACGTCGATAGCAGCGCGGCAGTTGTTCCACTTCGCGAGCGACACCTGCACGGGCGTCAGGATGCCACGATCTTTTCGGTGCGCGAGCTGCAGTGCGAGCGACTGCCCAACAGCAATCTTGCGAGCCATCTCGGCGAGTCGAATCTGCACCGCCTGGGTGGCGGCGAGCGGCCGCCCGAACAACACGCGCTCACGTGTGTAATGCAACGCTTCCGACAAACAGGCTTGCGCCGCTCCAAGAACGCCCCAGGCGATACCGAAGCGCGCTTGCGTCAGACACGATAGCGGCGCTTTGAGGCCCACGCTGCTACCCGGCAAGAGACTCTCTTGCGGCAGCACGACATCATCAAAGAACAGAGCACCCGTCGCCGAGGCGCGCAGCGACATCTTGCGTTCGATTTCTTGGGTGCTAAAACCCTTCATGCCGCGCTCGACGAGAAAACCTCTGACACCTTCGTCGGTGAGCGCCCACACCACCGCCACATCGGCGATCGGTGCGTTGGTGATCCACATCTTCGAGCCGTTCAATACCCAGTCGCTGCCACGCTTGCGCGCCGTGGTGTTCATGTTGAGCGGGTCCGAGCCACCGTGCGACTCGGTCAAACCGAAGCAACCGATCGCCTCGCCCCGCGCCATAGCGGGCAACCAACGTTCGCGCTGTGCCTCGCTGCCGTAGGCGTGGATGGGAAACATGCAAAGCGATGACTGCACCGAGACGAAACTGCGCAGCGCAGAGTCACCGCGTTCCAGTTGCTGACAAATCAGCCCGTAGCAGACCGCATTGAGCCCAGCGCAGCCATATCCCTCGATTGAGGAACCAAGCAAACCCAGCCGAGCCAACGGCAAGACAAGTTCACGCGGAAAATGATGGTCGGCAAAATGACGACCAATATCAGGCAAAACTTCGGCGTCGACGAAGCGCGCCACAGAATCACGAACGAGGCGTTCGTCCTCCTGCAGCTCGTCTTCAATGCCCGTCAGATCGAGCGGATCGTGCGCCATGGTGCCCCCCCGTGACTATCAGACCAAAACCGTGTCCGACACAAACTATTCGCCGACGACCTTACGTGCCTGCAAATCTGCGATGCTCGCTGCGTCGAAACCCAGCGCACGCAAAACTTCGACACCGTGCTCGCCCGGCTTGGCGAGATCACCGCCTTGCGAAGGCCGGCGACCATCCATTTCGAGCGGCAAGATTGGCAAGCGCGTCGCGCGCCCATCAGGCAGCGTCGTCGCGCCAAGACCACCGCTCGCAGCCAAGTGGGGATCGTCGAACATTTCTTCGGGTTTGCCAATGGGCGCAAATGGCAGTCCCGTCTTCTCGAGGATCGGCACGAGTTCGGCCTTGGTGTAACCCTTGAACAGCTCGCGAACCTTGGGCAACAGCGCCTCGCGCTGCAAGACGCGCTGCGAGTTCGTCTTCAAGGATTCGTCGGCACCGAGATCGGTGAGCGCGAACGCCTGACAGAACTTCTGCCACAACCCATCACTCACGATACCGACGAAGACCTGTTCCTGATCTTTGGTTTCGAAGACATCGTAAATAGCCCAAGCCGAGATGCGAACCGGCATCGGCTTTGCGGGTTGCCCCGTTACGGCCATCTGCGCCATGTGCTGGCCCACGAGGTAGACCGTGGTTTCGAACAGCGAACTGCTGACCTTTTGACCCTTACCCGTCTTGTGACGTTGTTCGATCGCCGCCAACACACCAATGACACCGAACATGCCGCCGGTGACGTCGATGACGGAAGTGCCAGCACGTAACGGTCGTCCCGGTGGCCCGGTCATATACGCGAGCCCACCCATCATCTGCGTGACCTCATCGAGCGCCGTGCGATTCTCGTACGGGCCCGACAAGAACCCCTTCTCGGAACAATAGATCAAGCGAGGGTTACGCGCCGCGAGTGCCTCGTAGCCAAGACCGAGCTTGTCCATCGCGCCAGTGCGGAAATTTTCGACAACCACATCGGCTGAATCGCAAAGACGCCGCGCAATTTCCAAACCTTCGACTGACTTGAGATCGAGGCAAATACTCTTTTTGTTGCGGTTGTACATCGGGAAATAACCCGCGCCCGAACCCAACAGGTTGCGCGTCGAGTCACCGCCGATAGGCTCGATTCGCACCACCTCAGCGCCAAGTTCAACGAGAATGGCACCCACCGCAGGCCCCATCACCATATGCGTGAACTCAACGACTTTGATGCCGTGCAACGGCAAGCTGGCAGGATCAGGCAGACTCATTGACGTACTCCAGCCGCAGGCGTCGCCGGTTGGAAACCCAACGGCAGCCCGGCATCAGGGGTGAAACCATACAGCTCGTCGTTCGGCAGCGCTTCTTTGAGAATGCGACGAACGTCCAACAGCTTCGGCAGATCGATACCCGTGGGCAAACCCATGGCCTCGAGCATGAAGACGAGATCTTCGGTGACGATGTTGCCCGAAGCGCCGGGCGCAAACGGACAACCCCCGAGCCCACCCAACGAACTATCGAACGTGGTGATGCCGACCTCAAGACCGGCCATGACATTGGCGAGTCCGAGACCGCGCGTGTTGTGCAGATGCAGACCCGAGAGCGCATGCTCACCGACAGCCGCCCGGACGCGCTTGACCAAATCTTTGACCTGCGCGGGGTTCGCATAGCCCGTCGTGTCTGACAATCCAACCTCGTCGCACCCGGCCTTCATTAAGGCTTCTGCCAGCGCGACCACGCGCTCCGGCGGCACCACACCTTCGAGGGTGCAACCAAAAGCCGTCGAGAGCCCGCCTTCGAACTTCGGTCGTTGATCGAGCGGTAAGCTACGGATCAGCTCGGCGATCTGCCGCGACTCCTCGATCATCTGTGCGTGGGTGCGTCGAACGTTCTTCAGACTATGCGTCTCAGAGGTCGACAGCGGAATCGTGATTTTGTGCGCACCGGCCGCGATGGCCGCCTCAGCGCCTTTGAAATTCGGTACGAGCACCGCGACGGTCAAACCAGGAATCGTGCGAGCGAAGGCCACCACTTCCGCGGTATCGGCCAACTGTGGCAAGAGCTTCGCGGGCACGAAGCTACCAACTTCGATTTCGGTGACACCAGCCGCCGCTTCAGCAGCAATCCAGGCCTTCTTCGCCTCGAGCGGCATGATGTTCGAAATACTCTGCAGGCCATCGCGCGGGCCCACCTCGCTGATCAGAATCATGCTCTCGCTTTCTCCACCGTCGAATAAATCCAAGGACGTTGCAGTCGATCGCGCGCGACGAAGGCGTCGATGTCCGCGCGATGCTTCAACGTGAGATCGATACCATCGAGACCCTCGAGCAACATCTCGCGTGCCTCACTCTCCAGCTCAAATCGCTGGATGTTCGCCCCGGCGCGCACTTCGCAAGCCTCGAGATCCACCTCGAGCTGATGCACCGACGGGTCCGCCATCACGAACTCGGCTAACTTCGCCACCTCCTCCGCGGCGAGAGTCACGGGAACGATGCCATTTCGAACACAGTTACCGCGGAAGATCGGTGAGAACGACGGTGCAATGACGACTCGAATACCGTACTCGTGCAACGCCCAAACAGCGTGCTCACGACTGGACCCGCAACCGAAGTTCTCGCCGCCGAGCAGGATCTTCGTTCCGGCATATGCCGGCTGGTTGAGTACGAACTCGGGATTCGGCTCGCGACCGCCGATTGCGGTGTAGCGCCAGCCGGCGAATAAGCCATCTGCCAGGCCAGTCTTCGACACCGACTTCATCTCTCGCGAGGGAATGATCGCATCGGTATCGACGTTCGCCCGCAGGATCGGCGCTGCGACTGCGCGCAAAGAACGGAACGGATCCATTCAAACCACCTCACTGGTTAGGCGACGAAAATCGATCAAGTGCCCGGCGACCGCACTGGCGGCGACCGTCTCGGGACTTGCGAGATGCGTTCGCGTCTCGGGCCCCTGTCGACTTTCGAAATTACGGTTCGTAGAGGAAACCACTCGCTCCTGCTTGCCGAAGCTTTCGCCACCGGCGAAGAAGCACATCGAGCAACCGGACTCGCGCCACTCGAAACCGGCGTCACGAAACACTTGGTCTAGCCCTTCGGCTTCGGCCGCTCTTTTTACCGACATCGAACCCGGCACGCAGATCGCGCGCACCCCGGCAGCGACGCGCCGACCGCGTAAAATCGCCGCGGCACGCCGCAGGTCGCTCAAGCGGCTGTTGGTGCAGGAGCCGATGAAAGCCGCATCGATCTTTAGCGACTCGAGCGGGACGCCCGGCTGTAGATCCATGTATTGCAATGCGCGCGAATACGCCTCAGCGGTGGTGCCACTCTCAGCCTGAGCTGGCACCGACGCTCGAATCGGCACCGCATGCTGCGGGCTCGTGCCCCAGGTGATCATCGGCGATAGATTCGACACATCGATGACGATTTCTTTGTCGAAAACAGCGCCCTCGTCGGTGCGTAGCGCTCGCCACGCCTCGACAGCCTGCCCCCATTCGGCACCAACGGGTGCGTGAGCTCGGCCACGCAGATACTCGAACGTCTTCTCGTCGGGCGCGATGAAGCCGGTCACCGCCGAGAATTCGGTTGCCATGTTGCACAGCGTCAGTCGCGCTTCGATTTCGAGCGCCTCGACGGCGGGTCCGGCGTACTCGACGGCATAGCCATTGCCGCCCACCGAGCCATGCGCTGCAATGAGTGCGAGCGTCATGTCCTTGGCGGTGACGCCCGCAGGCAGCGCTCCCTCAAAACGCACCCGCATCGTCTTCGGTCGCTTCACGCGCAGTGTGCCCGTCGCCAAGGCGTGCTCGGCCTCGGTCTAGCCGATACCCCACGCGAACGCACCCATCGCACCCTGTGTGCAGGTGTGACTGTCAGGACAGACGACCGTTGCCCCCGGCAGCACGATGCCAAGCTCAGGGGAAATCACATGCACGATTCCCTGCAGCGGATCCCGTACATCGAAAAGGTGGATTCCCGCGGCCTGCGCTGCCTCACGGGTTTCGACGATGAAGGCCGTGCCACCCGGCATACGCGTCTCGTCTCCGCGACCTGTCGTGGTGTCGACGATGTGATCCATCGTGCAAAACACCCGCGATGGGTCGAGTACGGGGCGTCCGGTGTCCTTCAGGCTCTTGAGCGCCACCGAGCCGGTACGCTCGTGAAGAAAAATCCGATCGATCGCAAGCAGTGCGACTCCCTCGCCGAGCTCGCGCACGAGGTGGGAGGACCAAAGTTTGTCGAACAGGGTTCGAGGGGTTGCTGAGGCAGTCATGTCAACTTCGAATTATGCCCCGAGGAGCCGCCGTTGGGGTCTGGACAGCCCCCCTTTCCAGTCTCTCGTCACCCTCTGGCGGCCACTCCCTGACTGCACTACAGTTGGGTCATCCTAATCGCGTTCATTGAGGCGCTTGCAACATGCGACTGCTGCGTTCCGCTCCCCTTTTGGCCACCCTGCTTTGCCTATTCGCGGTCAGCGCCGCGCGCGCTGCGCTGCCCCCGGTCGAATCGTTTGGCACAACCCCCATCATCGACAATGTGACGCTCTCCCTCGATGGGCGCTTCATCGCATCCTCGTATGCGGGTGACAAAGTCGCGATCGTCATCCTTGATCGCAGCACCAAAAAACTGACCCAGCGGGTCGACTTCGACCAGAGCTTGAAGTTGCGCGGCATGAATTTCGTGAGCGATCACGTGCTCATCGCGCAGTTCTCGATCACGTACACGCAACGCGGCAACACCGAAGAAAAGGCCGAAATCGGCGCGGTCTTTGCGATCGACGTGCGCGATGGCTCGTCGCGCCAGTTGCTCGAGGCAAAAACCAACAGTCGCATCTATCCCTCGAGCGGCGGATTCCTCTCGCGCAAGGGCGCTGCTCCCGATGAAATCCTGATGAGCGCATTGCTGCTCGAAAACGCGGCGGCCGGTTCCTCGCCGGACGAAGCCTCCAACAGCGTTTTGAGTGTGAATCCGCTGACGGGCAAGTGGCGCGTCATCGAGAAAGGCAGCCGAACGACGAACGGTTGGTTGATTGACACCGAAGGTCGCATCGTCGGCCGAACCGAGTTCAACCGAAAAGAACAGCGTCGCACGATCCGCATCAAGGATGGCGACGACTACCGAATCATTTACGAACACACGGATCCGGACTTCAACACCATCGGTCTCGCCGCAGACGGACAGTCGGTGCTCGCCCTCGGCGCGCGTGGCGGTGATCGAGTGCGCTTGTGGAGCATTCCGTTCAGTGGTGGCGGCCCGCAGCCGCTCTATCAGGATCCGGAGCATGACGTCGAAGGCGTGGTGCGTGACATCTACGATCGCCGTTTGCTCGGCGTGAGCGTGGGCGGCTTGGAGCAGCGGGTTCACTGGCTCGACTCGGGCGCCGAAGCACGCGTGAAGTCACTCGAGGCGGCGCTTCCCGGTCGTCGCATCCAGATCGCCGGATACACCCGAGACGGCAAGACGGTCTTGGCCTTCGCGGGCAGCCGTAATCACCCCGGCGTCTACTACCTGATCGACTTCGCGACCAATCGCGCCGAGGTCGTGGGTCAGGAATACCCGCAGCTGGCCAAGGTCGCTCTTGGCAAGGTGAGCAACATCACCTACCCCGCCCGAGATGGCTACAAAGTCCCCGCGTATCTGACTCTGCCTGCTGGCAAGGACGCGTCGGCTAAAGATTTACCGCTCGTCGTGTTGCCACATGGCGGCCCGCGCGCGCGTGATTCGGGCGTCGGCTTCGATTGGTGGTCGCAGTTTGTGGCCTCGCGTGGCTACGCCGTGTTGCAACCGCAGTTCCGCGGCTCGACCGGCTTCGGTCAGAAACACGAGCTCGCCGGCTATCGCCAATGGGGCCAGCTGATGCAGCACGACGTCACCGACGGCGTGAAGTATCTAGTCGAATCGGGCATGGTGAATCCGGATCGCGTCTGCATCGTTGGCGCGAGCTACGGCGGCTACGCGGCACTAGCGGGCGCAACCTTTACGCCCGATCTGTATCGATGCTCAGTCAGCGTTGCCGGCGTCTCGGATCTCGTTGAGATGCTGCGCTGGGTGGAGGATCGCGGCGGTATCGAAGATCCTGCCGTGCGCTTCTGGCGCAAGCACATCGGCAAGACCAGCGACCCGGATGTGGCGGCGTTTTCGCCGGCACGTGCCGCCGACAAGGTCACCGCCACGGTTCTGATGATGCACGGCGTCGACGACACGGTCGTGCCCTACGTTCAGACCGAGTACATGGAAACCGCCATGCGTCGCGCCAAGACGCCGCACGAGGTATTCAAGCTGAAGTCTGAAGATCACTGGCTCTCGCGCAGCCCGAGCCGCATCGAGATGCTCGCGCAACTCGATCGATTCCTCGATCAGCACATCGGCAGTCAGTACAAGGTGACGGTGGAAGAACAGGTGGCGCAGCGCTAACGGGGGTCGGTGCGCGACAGAGATGGGTTATGTCGGTTCGAGATGGTCGGGACGCCGAGATTTGAACTCGGGACCCCTTGCACCCCATGCAAGTGCGCTACCAGGCTGCGCCACGTCCCGACCGAACCGAAAGTGATGATACCCCGCCGCTGCCGGCGCGGCGAGTCAATCAGCGCCGCAACAGGCGCAGGATGTCCTCAAGCTCCATCCGCATCTGGCGGACGATCTGCTGACTTTGCGTGACGTCGCTGCGCGCTTCTTCGCCCTGCAACTTGTTGCGCGCGCCACCGATCGTGAACCCCTGCTCATAGAGCAAGCCACGGATCTGACGAATCACGATGACGTCTTGCCGCTGGTAATAGCGGCGATTGCCCCGTCGCTTGACGGGCTTCAGCTGCGGGAACTCCTGCTCCCAATAACGCAGCACGTGCGGCTTAACGCCACACAACTCCGCCACCTCACCGATGGCGAAATAACGTTTCCCCGGGATCGCCGGTAGTTCGTCGTTATTCTTGGCTTCCAACATACGCTTCGACTCGAGCCTTCAACTTCTGTCCCGGACGGAAAGTCACCACGCGCCGAGCGCTGATGGGTATCTCCTCACCCGTCTTGGGATTGCGCCCAGGGCGCTGGTTTTTGTCACGCAGGTCGAAGTTGCCGAAACCGGAGAGCTTCACTTGTGCGCCGGTCGAGAGGGCCGTACGCAGCTCTTCGAAAAACAGATCAACCAATTCACGCGCTTCGCGCTTGTTGAGGCCGAGCTGATCAAACAGCGCTTCGGCCATCTCTGCTTTGGTCAGTGCCATGTTGTTGTTCTGTTCCGCCCGATCGAAACTTCGTGCCGACGACTCACTCACGGAAAGTCGCCTGCAACCCCGCCACTAGAGACCCCTTGACCGACTCGATCAATCGGTCCGTGTCTTCGTCCGTCAGGGTGCGACCTTTGTCCTGCAAAATCAAGCCTAAAGCAACGCTTTTTCGTCCTTCTTCGATTCCGCGGCCGCGATAGATATCGAACAGGACGACTTCACGCAAAGCACTTGACGAAGCGCTTAAAACGCGTTCCCGGATATCGGAATACGTGACAGCCTCATCGACAACGAACGCCAGATCACGGCGAACCTGCGGATAGCGCGAGGGTTCTTCGAAGGTCTGACGAGTCGGCGCGAATGCCACAGCCACGTCGAGCTCGAACAGTATCGGTGCCGAGACGAATTCCAGACGGCGCACGTGCTCCGGATGCAACTCACCGAGCCAGCCGATCGGCTGATTGCCGCGCAAGATGCGTGCAGTGCGACCCGGATGCAGGCACGGCGACACCGCCGCTTCGAAGCGGATGTCGTGTTCCGGCGCGGCGAGCGACAACAACGCCACGACGTCCGCGCGGACATCGAAATAGTCGACCAGTTCGCGACCGCCACCCCACTGCTCCGGCCAGCGCGAGCCCATCGCGAGCCCGGCGATACGATCGGATTCCGGCGCGCCCACCGGGAACACGACGCCGTGCTCCATCAGACGCAGGCGCGATTGTTGACGTCGCTGATTCTCCATCGCCGCCTTGAGCAAACCTGGCCACAACGACACGCGCATGACGGCAAGATCGCTCGAGATCGGGTTAGACAGCGTATGCGTGGCTACGTCCGGGAACAGCGCTGCTTGGAACCCGGGCTCGACGAAAGCGAAGTGAATACCCTCGTGGTATCCCCGCGCTGCGAGCGTATCGAGCACTCGTTGCTCGGTCGCGGCCTCGGCTACCAAGGGTTTGATGAGCTGATCGACCGGGGCGGGCTTAGTCGGAATGCGTTCGAAACCGATGAGTCGTGCGATCTCTTCGATCAGATCACGCTCGATCGACAGATCGAAGCGATGCGAGGGAACGACGAAACTCAACGACTCGCCGCTCGTGCTTTCGCATGTAATGCCGAGGCGCTGCAGCAACGCGGCAGCCTCGCTTGCGCTGACCGAGAGACCAAGTAGCCGCTCGATTTGCGGCACACGCAACGACACGGCCGGATAACGCTTCAGGTGTGCGGCCTCTTCGACCGTGACCACAGGGCCCGCCTGACCGCCTGCCACCGCTTGCAACAAGCGAGTGGCGCGCTCGATCGCCTGGGCACCGACCTCGGGATCGACGCCACGCTCAAACCGTTGGCTGGCATCGGTCGTCAAACCGAAACGACGACCGCGCCCCGCAATCGCCGACGGCGCGAACCAAGCAACCTCAAACAGCACGCGACGCGTCTCCGCTGACACCGCCGTGCGCGTACCACCCATGACACCCGCGAGCGCCACCGGCCCCGCCTCGTCGGCGATGACCAGCATGTCGGGCTGCAATTCGACGGTGCGTCCGTCGAGCAATTCACAGCGTTCACCCGACTTGGCCAAGCGTGCGGTCAGACCACCCTGCACTTTGTCGAGATCGTAAGCGTGCATCGGCTGCCCGAGCTCTTGCACGATGTAGTTGGTGATATCGACGACAGGGCTGATGCTGCGAACACCGGCGCGGCGTAAACGCTCGCGCAACCAGATCGGCGAGGCGCGCGTGTTATCGACATCGACGATGATTCGCGCGTGAAAGCGCGGACAGGCCGCAGGCGCGCCGAGTGCGATGTTGGGCCGCTCACTGCGCGATGCCGGCACCGGCGTCGTATCAGGCACAACCATAGACTTGGATGCCAACGCCGCCACTTCGCGCGCGATGCCGCGCATCGACATCGCATCGCCACGATTGGGTGTGACGGCGAGCTCCAACACGGTGTCATCGAGAGCGAGATACTCGCGTAGGTTAGCGCCTACGGGTGCATCCGAGGGCAACTCGATGATGCCCTCGGAGAGTTCGCTCAAACCTAATTCTTTGGCTGAGCACAACATGCCAGCCGATTCGACGCCACGCAGTTTGGCTGCCTTAATCTTGAGATCGCCCGGCAACTGCGCGCCGACCGTCGCGAGCGCGGTTCTCAAGCCGGCACGCGCGTTTGGCGCACCGCAAACGATCTGCAGTAGCGGAGCACCCTCGCCCAGACTCACCGCGCAAACGCGCAACTTGTCGGCCTGCGGATGCAGCTCGGCGCTGAAGATCTCTGCTACGCGCACTCCCTCGAACGGCGGCGCTGCCGTCGCAATCGATTCCAGCTCGAAACCCGCCATGGTGAGGGCGCTGCCGAGCGCTTTCGGCTCGAGCTCTGCATCGACCCACTCACGCAGCCATTGCAGCGAGATCTTCATGCGGCACCGAACTGGCGCAGGAAGCGCAAATCACTTTCGAAGAACAAACGCAGGTCACTCACACCATCGCGCAACATAGCCAAGCGCTCGATGCCCATGCCGAAGGCATAGCCTGTCCAACGCTCCGCATCGACCCCGGCTGCTTTGAATACGTTCGGATGGACCATGCCGCATCCGCCGACCTCGAGCCAACCGGTGTGCTTACACACACGGCAGCCATCGCCGTTACAGAACACGCAGGACATGTCGACTTCGGCCGAGGGCTCGGTGAAAGGGAAATACGACGGGCGCAAACGGGTGCGCAGATCGCGTTCGAAATAAGCCTGCAGGAACCCCTGCAGCGTCGCCTTCAGGTTGGCGAAACTCACGTTTTCATTGACCACGAGCCCCTCGACCTGATGGAACATCGGTGAGTGGGTCATGTCGTAATCGCAACGGTAAACGCGCCCCGGCATGATCATGGCGAGCGGCAGGCGGCCCTTACGCAACTCGCGGATCTGGACCGGGGAGGTATGCGTACGCAGCAGACGACCGTCGGGAAAGTAGAACGTGTCGTGCATCGCTCGGGCCGGGTGATCAGCCGGGATATTCAGCGCTTCGAAGTTGTGGAAATCATCTTCGATTTCCGGACCCGTCGCGATCTCGAATCCCGATTGCCGGAAAATGTTCTCGATACGCAACCGCGCGCGCGTGACCGGATGCACTCCGCCACGCTCTTCACCACGACCGGTCGCAGTGACATCGATACGACCCGCCGCGAGCTGCGCCTCGACCTCGGCCGCCGCCAGATTGGCCTCGGCTGCCTCGATCGCTGCCTGCACAACCTGCTTGGCTTCATTGATCTTCGCGCCCGCGGCCGGCCGCTCAGCCGCCGGCAACGCACCCAAAGATTTGAGCTGCTCGGTTAGGAGACCTTTTTTGCCCAGCCAACGCACGCGCACCTCGCCGAGCGCGGCGAGCGTCGTGCTCGCCGCGACTTCGTCGAGGGCTTGTTGCGTGAGGGTCGCGAGATCGCTCACGACCGATCCTTACGGAGTGCCGAGCGCTGCCTTGACCTTGACCACCAACGCGCCGAAAGCATCCGCATCGTGCACCGCGATATCCGCGAGCATCTTGCGATCGATTTCGATGTTGGCGAGCTTGAGGCCGTTGATCTTGCGGCTGTAGGACAACCCGAACTGCCGGGCCGCCGCATTGATACGCTGGAGCCACAAAGCACGGAAAGCACGCTTCTTCAGACGACGGCCTTCATAGGCGTATTGACCCGCCTTGATGACCGCCTGCTTGGCAGCGCGGTAAACCTTGCGCCGGGCGTTGTAGTAGCCCTTCGCTTTGCCTAAAACTTTCTTGTGGCGGCGACCCGCGGTCACGCCACGTTTGACTCTTGCCATGTTCGATTACCTCGGTAGCGAATTCTTAGAGATGCGGGAGCAACTGGTCGAGACGACCGACATCACTCTCATGCACCAGACTCGAGCCGCCCGAGCGCAGTTGGCGCTTGGTCTTGCGCGGCTTGTGGCCGAGGTTATGGCGACGGCC
>JACCDL011076078.1_pt1 | contig 15067 bp, 13 predicted proteins | sample 7441931 | NCBI WGS metagenome assembly JACCDL01 (sample SAMN15323437, study PRJNA562643) | freshwater metagenome | isolation source: river surface water | place: USA:Blue River Watershed | collected 2017-08-16 | reverse complement strand
GTACTTAGTAGTCAAGTGCGCGATGAGTGCCATTGGCTTGTACAAGAAGCTGTATGAGTTCAGTGACAAGAAATGCATTTTGGTATTTGATGACTGTGACAGTGTCTTGCTAGATGATTTGAGCTTGAACATTCTCAAGGCAGCTTTGGATTCGGGTAAGAAGCGTACCATTCACTGGAACACGGACAGTAGACTGCTACGCCAAGAAGGTGTGCCCAACAGCTTTGAGTTCAAGGGTGGTGCTATCTTTATTAGTAATATCAAGTTCGATCACGTTAAGAGCAAGAAGCTGCGTGACCACTTGGAAGCACTAGAGAGCCGTTGCCACTACTTGGATCTAACTATTGATACTACACGTGAGAAGATCCTGCGCATCAAGCAGGTTGTACGTGACTGTGGCATGTTGGATGAATATGGCTTCACAGATGCAGAGAAGGCAGAAGTAGTAGACTTCATTGAGAGTAATAAGAATAAGATGCGTGAGCTGAGCTTGCGTATGGTGCTTAAGGTTGCGGACCTGCGTAAGAGTATGCCCGCTAACTGGCAAAGCGTAGTAGCAGTTACCTGTATGCGCCACTAAGAGCGCAGCAACGGTAAGGACCAGCCAACGATTCGCTCCCGGTAACTGGTCTCTGAAAAGGTCCTGTAAGTCCGATTCGCTCCCGGCAAGACCTTTTGGACACCCCAGGACTAACCCTCCTGGGGGTTTTTTTTGATTTGAATTTCCAAATGGTCGAGAGAGTGTGCGAGGGGGGTCGGGGTATATATTTTATAAACTGTTGCATTTTTACAACAGCGCATGCCTTTTTTTCCACCACCCATAGGTGCAAAATCACCACCATGAATCTATAAGTACTTCTTTTAAATTTTTCGCGCACCAATTTTTTTACCCTGCAGGTACCTCTCGGACTATATATTACTATGAAGAATCCCCACCTAATAACCAGTATCGTTAACAGTGGTTCAGTTACTGTCTTTACCAGTCTAGCAATGACCTATATAAACAGTACACTAACGCTAGATCATTGGTTACCCAATTGGCTCATCAGCTGGGCCATTGTCTGCACTTATGTATATTTTTGGGCGCCGCGTGTACACCGTTTGGTCTACAAGGATACTCTATGAAAGAATTTGATACACATGAATTTGAGCAGTTATGCCGCCAGGAACGAAAGCGTATACGCACCTTGCAGTTAAATGATCAGTATACACAGACTATCCAGTATAATGGAAGACAATACTACTATGATCCCGACTGGGACTGTTTTTACCCCGTGTATGCTTGGGAAGAACTCAGCTACTGGGATCGGTACGGTTGGCTATGGACTATACTTGTTCTTACTTGTGTGTGTCTAGCTATAACACTAGTCAAATCATAAAAAAGCCCTAACGTATCAGGGCTGGGTTTTACGGGCATGTCCCGTTATAGAGTTTCAAATTTTACTAACAGTCATGTGTTTGGTGGATTCTCCAAATGACACATTTGTTTGGTGCGCTTGTACATATGACTTGCCTCCCACTGTTATGGACAGTTTCCTGTCACTCGTATTTACTCTTGTAGTGTCAATTCAGCTGTTAAACAGGGTCAGTTGCGTTGGCTAGAATCCATGCTCTAGCAGCTTCAATTAAGTCTAGTAAGCGTGGGTTTAGTCTATCAGTATCGTGTAGTTCAATAGCTTCACGTATGATTGCTACAAGTTCTTGTGTTTTTTCATCCATCATAGTATCTCCAGTTAAATATTTAGCCATGATAGAATTCTACATACTCACGCTGAATCCTAGATTACCTGAAGTTTTTCACTATATAGAACAGCGTCAATTTCACTATGAAGTACACTTGAATCGTACACGTTTTTGGGTACCTGATGGCCTAGAGCTTACAGAGTTCTTACTGAGATTTAGCGAGTCATGTCCTAGAGTAGATAGTCTTTTAGATCTTACAACAGGATTGCCCAAATCCAACCCATAACTAAACCCAAGTCAAAAGCTGCTACTAGTATGGCTGTTAGTGTCAGTACATAGTACGTGTGATCTTCTATGATAAACTTATACTTGCTCAAGTCCATTTTAGTAAGAATAGTGTACGATTGCGTTCACGGCGGAATGCTATGCAGGCCTGCCAATAGTCAACAGTCGTACCTGCATGATAAGCCCATTCACTATAGTGACTTCCACAATAGCGATTAAGCCAAGATTCCATTAGATCAACAGCGGCAATCCAATCCAACTGTTGATAGGGATTGTGTACAACGGGCCAGGGTGCAGTAGCTATGTATTCAAAGTCATGCAACTCTGGAAGATAATAACTTCTTGGCATACACATATTTATTGAGCCAGGGCTAACTGAACGCAGAATCTAGCGTTGCGCCGTTACCGCTTCGCGGCTAGAGAATTTGCCGGCGCTTCGCGAGTGCGATTTTTTTGCGCAGCTTCGCTGTTATTTTTGCGCTTCAGCTTCGCTTGTTAAATACACTATGCGATTAATTAATCAACTGTTAAGCCTTGCTCCAGCACCCTTGTTCTACATAGGAGCAGTTGTCAATGTCATCATGCCTGCCAGCATTTGTACTGCATGGCCCTATGAAATGGCTGTCATGTGGTTTGTCATGGCTCTAGCACACACTGGCAACTGGCTGGTATTTTGGGAACGACGTCGCTACACTAGGCTAACTCGCCCAGACAAACAGCAGTGATAGTGGCCGTCTAGTACGCTGCAGATCAACCAATAGAGGTCATCAATATAGTCAAATCTGTCGTAGACGCAGACTATGTTGTCAGCACTGACAGTGCCTTTGGCACCTTGAATTACCACACGCCATAGGCCGCTTGGTACTTGACTAGAAGGATCTGGGCCTGCAGGTTCACAGGCCCATAGATAATTGCCTTGTTGGCTCCACTGCATTGCCTGTTAGGCCTGTGCTTCACCCCAACGTATAATCAAGTTAGCAGTTGTAGCTGTTCCTGCAACCTTGTATATGTTAATGGCCAGCACGTCTGGACCGTTAGGGAAAGTACCGCGTCCACCAATAGCAGTTGAGGTAAGTTCTTTAAGTGCATCCAAGGCCAAGCTATCACTGTTACCTGGATTACTTACGAATGAAAACACCTGTTCGCCTGGTAAGGCATAGTTCGCACCAAAGGCAAATGTTACAGTTCCTGCAGCATTCAGTGTGGCTGTTGACGTTTGTGTGAATACCACACGATAAACAGTTGTAGCACCAAATGTACGTGTTGATACTGCTGAAACTGATGTGCCCGCTGGGAAGCTGGTAAAGCCTGTGCTGACTCGTGTGCTTACGTTTGCTCCACTTGATATCCAACTTGCACTGGTAAAGAACAAGTAGTTGGTCTTGGCATAGCTGGCCGCACTACCTGCAGCAGTAACAGTCACAGTGATGTCGTTGCCACCGCCACTGGTTGAGTTGGCATTACCTGCACTGCTCATAACAATACGTGTATAGCCTACACTGTTAATTGTGGTATAGTTGCGAGTAATACTGCTGATTGTTTGACTGCCTGTAATATAGGTTGCAACACTGAGTCCGTCACCTGTTAGTATACCACTAGCGTCATATTCTGTATTGGTAATTAAGAAATCTGTACGTCCTGTACTGATTGCTCTAGCATAGTTGGCTGTGTCTGCTGATGTTACTGTAACTGCTACAGTATTGCCTGATCCAGCTGTACTAGACACAGTACCCAGGCCTGACATGATAACGCGAGCGTAAATTGCTCCACCAATTCTACAATAGCTTTGTGTAAAGCTGGATACTGTTTGTCCGCCTGTGATGAATGTAGTAGCACTAAGTACGTCATTGACTTTGATAGCTGTTGTATACTCTGCGTTAGGCACTAGGAAGTCTGTACGACCTGTGCTGATAGCACTGGCATACGTACTGGCCAACACGTTGGTTAATGTAGTTGTGACGTTGGTTCTAAATCCGCTGGTTGTTCCCGCAGTACCACTCATAACAATACGTGTATAAGCAGTTCCGTTGTAGGCACGAGTAATTGAGCTAATAACTCTTCCTACAGCAAATCCTCCGTTGGCAATGGCATCTCCCACGTTCATGGTATTGTTTACTATGTAACTGTCGTAGTCAGCATTAGTGATAAAAAAGTTATTGCGTCCGTTTACATAGGCATAGTCATAAGTTGCACCAAACAAGCTGCTAAGAGTAGCGTTGCCCAGTGCTGTTACTGTTGCTGTTACTGCACCAGCTGTAAATGCCTGTGCAGTCAAGCTGTTGGTAATTGGTGCAAATGATTTAGCAGTAATGGTTGTTGTAAACGCACCTTGTATTGTGGCTGTGCTGGTTGTTGCGTTGCCGCCCCATGAAACAGAACCACCAGCAGCAATCTGCGCAAAACTTGGTTGTCCACCTGCTGCTTGTGTTGAAAGTCCAGTCCAGGTAATCTTAGTAGGATCTTCTGGATAGTTGCTTGGATTAATAATACCTTCAACAACAATGCCGCCACCGCCTGACACTGAGTCACTTACACAGGCGATACTTGATAATAATAATTGCGCTCTGTTTAACAGTTCTTTTTCACCCAAGTCACCTGTTTGTGCGTTTGAAACACTAGGTGCTAGGCGCATTAAGAACGCTGTTTGTTTATCAACACTAACAGGAATAGCAGTAGACGCATAGTTAAAAATGTATCCACGGTCACTATCAAACTGCCCGTCAATCATAAATGCTGAACCCCAGTGACTAATGTTTGGAGTAATAGTATTACTGATTAATATAACACCAGAACCGCTTGAGTGTGTTGCTGCATCAGTTCCAGTAAATGTACGCTGACTACCTGATTGGAATACAACTGTTTGAGCTGCACGAGTACAACCTGTTAAACTTGTTGTTGTGCGGCCAGTATAACGAATCATTTCGCCGTCAACAATAACTGTTCCGCTGTTAGGGAACCAATAGGTATCGTCCATAGGCAATGTTGTGTCATAACTGGTTACGTCAGCACTTAGTCGTCCTCTAGCACCTTCATTAATAACTTCATAGCGCACAGGCTGGTTACCGGTACGCATGTAGGCTTCTGTGTTTACGTTGCTGTTACGGAAACGATGTACAAAAATGTAGTTACCATCGCTACCTCTTAGCATAAAGTCAATAAATCCTGCTCCGTACCAAGTGTGTTGAATACCAATCATCTGCATTTTTGTTACATCTAAAGTATAACCGCTTGGTCCAGATCCGTTACATGGATCAATGTTCCATTGTTCTTGTGGAATAATAATATCTTGTACTTTACAAATCTTGACATTTACACCATTACTTACACCTCGATAGTCTGGTGTAACATACATTGTTGTGTCATCAAGAATTTGTGAAACTACGTGTGTCATGCCGCGTATAACAACACGATCACCTGCTGTTAGTTGACTACGGAAACGTGTGTTAGTTCCTGTTACAACGTTTGAGTTACTGGCAATATTAATAACTCCAGCAACTTGGAATGTTGAACTACGACGCCCAACTGCCATTTTCATTCCGTCATATTGATAAAACATTCCGTTTTGTTCGTCAAATATACCTGCACGTACTGTTGATCCGTGCCATGTACGTACTGACATTTGGCACGGGTTTCCTAATACTGCTGTTGTAGCGCCTAGTGTTTGATAAGCTACCATAGCTAGTCTACGTTCTGTAATAACATCTGACACAACATAAATGCCGTTATAACCACTAGTTACTGCACCGCTAACAGTAATTTGAGCTCCTACTTGACATCCGTGATCCACATCGTCAGTAGTCAAAGTGATTACGCTGCCAATGGCAGTTCCAGTTGCTGTCATGCTTTGAATATCGTAACTTGGTGCAAATAGCGCACCAGTGTTGTACATAACACCTTTACCTGATTGATAACGAATGTATTTTTTACTTTGACGTACCGCTCCAGCGCCGTGGCTTGCTGATGCAGTACCTAGCTGTACACCGCCGTCAAACGGTCTGTGAATAAAGAAGCTGTCTGGACGAGCATAAACAAAACCAGTTAAGGTGTTGGCAATTGTTCCTGCTGTACGTGCTGTATAACGAATAGTAGTGGTACTTGGAACTTGTTCAACAAAGTATGCACCTGCGGCCAATTGCGCTCCAGTATCAGTACTTGTAATTTGTGTAGTAATTGTGTCGCCAGGAATAAATCCGTGTGGACTTGCGAATGTAATTTGAATAGTAGCAATAGCACTATATGTCAAAGTAGATCCACTGGCAATTTCTGCTGTAGTTACATCGCTGATTGTCAACGCACCAATAAATGTTTTGCTTGGTGTACTGATTGGTGTTCCTGTTGTACTTACTGACTGAATAATTCCGCCAGCATTTACTGATGCAATATTAATTTGTACATCTTTAGTAGCATTGACCACAGTAAATGTTGCACCAGCACCGCCGCCACCATTTAGAGTAACAGTATCACCTGTAGTATAACCGCTACCACCTGAGTTAACGATTGCTGAAATCACTTCTCGATTTGAAACTGCTGTAATTGTAACTGTAGCATTATTGCCACCACCAACAATGGTAACAACATCGTTAACTGCATATCCAGTGCCTTTGTTACCAATGTTTACACCTGTAACTGCACCACCGCTAGCTGTAATTGCATAGAATGTTAGTCCAGTTCCGCTACCACCAGTTGTTGAAACATTATTTGCACTGGTATAACCTGTACCACCAGATGCTATAGAAGTTCCTGTTACCCCGCCAGCAACATCAGCAGTAATATCAATAGTTAATCCGGTTCCAGTTCCGCCTGTTACAGGAACTGCTGTGGTTGTAGTATAACCTGTTCCCTGTGTTGCTGTTGATATATTTGTTGCAGCACCTCGTGTATAACCACTCAGTACTGTAATTGTATTACCAACTGTATAGTTACTGCCTGCATTGTTAACCGCTACCGCTGTAACAAATCCATATTGATCCAATGTAGCGTCAACTGTTAATCCAGTTCCACTACCACCAGTTGTTGATAGATTAGTATAAGATGCTAGATTATAGATAGAACCAGTGGTTAATGAACCTTGATCAAATGTAGAAACAGTATTCTTGGCACTTGCGGCAGTTACGTTAATAGTTGCATTATTAGTTGGTGCAGTTCCGCCTAGACTTGTTCCTAATACGGTAAACTGATCACCGGCAGTATATCCACTTCCTGGATTGGTTACAAGAGTAGTATAGGATCCGGCACTTCTACTAACAGTGAATTGCGCACCTGTACCTGAACTCCCAGTAGTTCCTGACAAACCAGTATACGATTGTGTACTTCCTAAAATTTGACTTGTAAGAGCACCATTTAAACTTACTGTATTTCCTTCAATGGCTGTTACTTGAATACTTACACCGTCGCCTCTGTCAATAATCATACCAGCATTAATACCAGTAGTATCATCAACAACAATACTGGTAGCACCTATATTTGCTGTACTTGTAAGTGTAGTTGTTGCTCCTGCGGCGCCCACTACGGCAGTAACTTGCGCACCTGATGGGATGCCTGTTCCAGTAATAGGAGCTCCAATTGGAGGAGCCACACCAGTGAAACCAATAATATCTTTGCCCGTTGCTGTAACTAGACTAGTTGTTACACTTCCGCTTGATCCTGCAGAATAAACTGAAAATGTTGGGTTACCAGCGCCTGCACCTGTGTAGTATGCGGCTTTTCTTAACTGTGTATAAGTACTGGCCAGTTGTTGTCCGTTACTTGTACCTACTTTTGATTTAGCATAGTAGGTGAATGTTGTTGAACTTGGTACAGTGTTTACTAAAAATGTTCCTTCTGCACGACTAAAACCAGTAACGCTGTTAGCAAGAGCTTTAATAGTGAATACAGAGTTTACACTAAATCCATGTGGGTTTTGAGTGGTAACTGTGATTAAACTTGCACCAATATCAGCAGTACTGGCAGATGCATCAGTGGTAACGTTTGAAACAGCGATATCACTACTTGGAATTTCATACACACTAGGATAACCACGCATAAACGAAATTGTTTGCCATTTAGTTGGTTGTAGTCCATATTCAAAGTCAGCGTCCAACATTGACTGCGGAATACCAACTTTGGTACGCTCCATGGCATCTGTATTGATTGGGTTTAGTCTTACTGCTTGTTCTTTGGCTTCGACAAATATTTGAATATTGTCGGTTACCATCATATCACTTGTGTCAATATCAAAAACAAGTGTGGTAATTTTTTCTACGCCATATAGTGCTGCAGGAAAATCGCTATCAACATTTTCACTGTATGTAATCTCTGCTTTTAGCGAAGGATCTGCAAAGTTGTACATGATGATATTTCTAGTAGTGTTTGTTACTAGAAGAATATCTTTAAGTTTGTAAAATCCTGGAAATTTAACGTAGCCTCGCAGACCAGCTACAGCAGGTAAACTAGATAAACCGTTGGTGATGACATTAATGATAATGTCTGTTAGTGTATCAATTCTTGTAATTCCACCAGCTTCAGGAACCAATGCATTATTGATTACTTGTGTCTGAATTGCTTGTAAACTGGTATAAGCAACATTTTGAAATACAAAGTTTTCAATTAAATTCTTAATAAATGTATGTGCTGCTACTTCTGGTAATCTGTCGCCGTCTACTTGAGGTATACCGTTTTCAAAATATTTGCTGGCATTGTGTACTGTTTGTCTATTACTGTTATGTCTTAAATCGCTGATATAACCTTCTAATACATAACTCACATCACGTCGACATTTTTCTGCGTTATATGTATAATAAACATACGGTGCAATCTCATTGTCAATGTTATATTGAATATACGCAATAACTTCTTCTTGAATAAACTTTTTATTTGCGTTTAACAAAGCAACTGCGTTTGGGTATGAGTCAACAGCGGGAGTTGCACCTGGTGTAAATTTATAATTTGTTATCTGTTTCTTTGCCATCTAAATATTTCCTTGTTTAACTCATTCCTACAGCAAAAGCTATAGAACGTGTATCGACATATTGTTTGTTTGCAGCATGTGTTGCTTGTGTTGGGGCAGTTGCTATAACAACATTAGAATTTGCTGTTATGTTACCGCTTGCAGTAATTCCACTATTTACCGTTACATTGCCATCCACTGTTAAGTTTGATAGTGTTCCTACACTAGTCAAACTAGAATTTACAACCGTTGAGTGTAATGTTGTTCCAGTTAATGTTCCTGCGTTTGCTGTTACGGTAATATCGTCAACACCGTTAAAACCAACACCGTTAATTGTTCTAGTAGTTTGTAAAGCTGTAGCTGTACTTGCATTTCCTACTACGTTACCTGTATGCACTCCTGTGGTATTACCAGTAACGTTACCAACAACGTTACCAACAACGTTACCAACAACACTTCCAGTATGAGTTCCGTTAGTGTTGCCTGTTACATTACCTGTTAAGTTTCCTAATATTGTAGGAGCAGTAATTGATCCGGTTACTACTACTGATGTAAAGACTGGGCTTACTTTAGGAACGACAGTCCATGTTGTTCCAGTCCACACCCACGATTTTGTTCCAGTTAGCGTTCCAAGATCAGTTGGAGACGCAGGATTTGATGAATAATCTGCTGGAACACTTGATTCACCTGTGTATGATGCATCGGTAGATAGAACGTATTCTGTAAGGCTAACACCAGTCTGTTGTATCCAAATTGTATATGTTGTATTTGCAGCTAGAGTTACAGTTGCTGGTGCAAGTGCATTTCCAGCTAGAATGTTACTGCCAACAGTGAGTCCCGGAGTTCCTGGACCAAGATGACCGTAGGTAATCATTTGACTTACATCGTTACCTACTGTCCAAGCTGACCCTACTTGTATTGCAAAAAATGCTTTAGGGTCTACACTAACATATTTTGTCAAATACAACGCTGTAATTGGATCAGATCCTGTGGTAAAGGTTACATAATCTTTGTCTACGTTTACGACTGTATTATGTAATTTTAGTTCACCAGGACTATAAATTTGTCCAACTGTAGGGTTTATAGGAAAATTAAGTGCCATGTTTATCTCGTCTTTTTATTTAGTTGGTCCATTTATGCCAGTGATGCAATATTCTTAATCACAATGTTGCCGCGCATTGCTGGATGCAGAGTACATTGATATCGATAAGTTCCTGCGGCGCCTGCACCAATCACCCAATAAAGTGTTCCTGTAACTTTACCTTGCGCATCAATACCTTCTGCAAAACTTCCGTCAGTTCCTACCCAATAGAACGAACCTAAAGAAGTGTTAGTTGCTGGATTTAAATCAGTGCCGCCTGTTGTTTGTAAAGCAAACGGATGTCCTGGAACTTGTAAGTTAAATGCAATAGTAGTTCCACTGAGCGCATATAGTGTAGGGTTATCTCCTGGAATATGGCTTAAGAACGTATAAGCAAGAGTACTACGGAATAGTACTGCATACATGGTTGCAGCTGGTAATGCAATTTTATCTATTGTTAAGTTTGATCCGTTCCATACTGCATTTGATGCATCGGTTAAAAAGTTTAATCTTGTTAGTGTATTATTAACAGTGACTACACCTGCATTGGTTGTTACGTTTATAGCGCCAGTACCTGCTACAACACTAGTAATACCAGTGACAGTTGATGAGATTGTAACACTTCCACTTGAAGCTGAAACTGATATACCAGTTCCAGCAGTAAGACTAGTTACACCGCTGTTTGTAATTTGAACTGAACCTGCATTACCGCTTAGATTAATACCAGTCCCAGCAGTAACACCAGTAACACCTGTGTTAGTTATTGTCAGTGTTTGTCCTAGGTTAACGTTAGTTGATGAAACACTTACACCGGTTCCGGCTGCAAATTGAATATTGCTATGTACCAATGCACCATTTGGAATGTTTGTTAAACTTGCACCGCTACCTGAAAATGTAGTAGCAGAAACTGTACCAGTAACTGTTAAGGTACTGCCGTTCCATGTTAAGTTTGCTCCAGTATCTTCTAGAACTTGTCCAGTTGATGCATAGTAAGCTAGACGATTTGATGAGCCAGTGCTTACACCTCCAGCAGAGCCGCCGCCTGATGTGGCACTAATTGTTATGCTATCTGATGTAGCATTTGTTGTAATTGAAATGTTTGGTCCAGCAACAAGTGTCAACGTATCTGTTGAAGAATCTGCAACCACTGTACTTTGTCCAGAAACTACAATATTTGAAAAACTATTGCTTTGAACTGAGCTGGCATTGATAGTTAATCGTTTAGCTTCATTGTCTGTTGATAGTGTAATATTTGTACCAGCAGCGATTGTTAAATTTTGTGTCGTTGATTCCGCTACAACGGTGTCTTGTCCTGCAACTGAAATACTGTAAAAACTATTTGTCACATCAGCCGCGTTAGCCAATGCAGTCCACGCTGTTCCGTTCGCTACATATACATGATTTTCACTTGCAGAGTATGCTAGAGCGCCTGAATAGGTAGAAGCACTAACAGCGCCTTGTAATGTAACCAAGTCAGCATAGTATGATCTTATTAAACTATTTGCTTGAGAAGCTACAATTCTTCCAGTAATACCAAGCGTATTTGATCCCCAAGTAACACCAGATATATCATCTACAGTAGTTCCTGAACTTGGATAGTATGCTAGATTACCAGCAGTACCCGAACTAACAGTTCCTACACTGGATGCTGAAATAATTCCGTTTGAAATAGTAATTGTAGTGCCATCTACTTTAACTACGCCCGCTGTTGACGTAGATGCAACAGGTAATGCGTTTAGATCTGTTAAATTAGCTAAAGCCCTCCAACTTCCTTCGTGTGCTGCATATAGGCGTCCATCTGCATGATTATGAGCTAATGCGCCTTGATATCCAGCTGCCGCAGGAAACTCACTTGATGTCATGTAGTGGAATGGAATTATATTTGCTACTGGTGCTGCTGTAATAGCAGCTTGAAATTGAACGGTACTGGCAAAAGTTGTTGCACCTGCAACAATACCACCTGTGAATGTACTGCCGCCGCCACCTAATGAACCATAAGGTGAACTAGCGGGTTGAATCCATTGACTACTGTCATCGTCTTCGTAATATACATAAAGATTGCCGTCTAAAGAGTTAAACCACAAACTACCCGCTGTAGGATTTCCTGGAGGAGTTTCGCTTACTTCTAAAGAAGTGCCGCCAGTAGTTGAACTGCCATCGATTTTTAAATTCCAAACGGTTCCGTCCCAAATCCAAACGGTGCCGTTTGCACTGACTTCTTGATTTGGATAAGGATTTGCTGGAAAATTTAAAGCCATAATTTTTTAACCGTAAGTTGATAAGTCGCCTGTTACAACCCAGCTGTCTGCAACTCTTAATAAACTAAATGTAAAGAATTCTTTTTTGTTTGCTGTGCCAGAAGGTTGAGTATTATTCCCCCAATATATGTTTTGACTTACACCGTCAATACTAACTGCTTCAGGAATAAATGCAGTTCCGCCTTGTTGAATTATAAGTGTTACAATGTAGCTTCTTCCGTTAGTGGTTGGTAGTCCGGTAAAGTTAGCAGTAAAGTTTCCAGCTACATTTGTATGATAAAATACAGAGCTTGTTGCACTTAGATTGTGTACTACTGTTCCAGTAGCACCGGTCAATGGAGTAACAATCTCAGTTAAGTTCTGTATAGTAGTTACACCAGTAAGCACAGGACTTACAAAGGAACCAGTACTGGCAGCACTTATAACTCCATTACTATCAATAGTAATTGTTGACCCGTCAGGTTTAACTCCGCCTAGTGAGTTTGTTGTTGCAATTGGTAAGCCTGATATTAAAGACATGTATTAAACTCCGTGATTAGATAATGATCCAACAACTGTCCATGCGTTGTTTACTCGTAAAAGTGTAAACTGAAAAACATCGATTCCTCCAACGGTTGCTGTTGGAACAATACCATTAGCCCAATTTAATGTTTGTGTAATTCCGTTAATTTGAATAATACTTGGAATATAAACTGGATTATTTTGATTAATAACTAATGTAACTGTTGTTGATCTGTTGTTTGTTGTAGGTACATTAGTAAAATTAGCTGTAAAGTTGTCGGCAACATTTGTGTGGTAAAATGTAGTTCCAGCAGATGCAATGTTATGATTAACAGTGCCAGTTGCACTATCAATCGTGTTCATTGATGTTGCAGGAAGTTGAGCAACTGCGTATCCTACAAAACTTGCATTGACAAAAGAAGGTGTAGCAAACACAGCACTTATCACCCCGTCATTGTCAATTGTAATTGTTGTTCCGTCTGGTTGTACTGCACCAGGTTCAGTTTGACTAGCTGTAAGTAGCGTAGGTTCAATAGTAATAGCACCTATTGGAGAAGCTACTGGTTGTATCCAGTGACCACCATTTGCATCAACATAATATATGTAAACAACTCCATTGTTGGTGTTGAGCCACTGTGTTCCTGCTTGTGCGTTTGTTGGAGGTGTTGCACCTATTGCCACACCAAACGAACCGCTAATATTTGACAAATCGGCTCGTAGAAGTTGAAAACCGCCCTTAGTCCTACCATCAAACAATCTAAGAGTTTTATTTGATTGGTCGTAAAAAATCTCACCGTTTTGCGCCGTTTGTGACGCAAGTGATGTTGTATTAGTCGAAGTTAATCGTAGAGAACGCGAAGTTTTCATTAGTCACACAAACCTTTGCTATGACTAGTATTTATGCTATTATTGAAAACCAAGAAGACGCAATTATTCTTTGCTGTAATACTCGTAATTTACGCTGGTTTCATTTTCTCGACGTATTTTCGCCCCGTTTTTCAAGTGGAAACGTTTTGCCATCTCTGTTTGAGGACTTAGAGTTACGATATTTTTTACATCTTTATATTCAGTTTTCAGCCAGTCAGCTGCGGCTTTTATTAACTGTTGTCCAGCGCCTGGTGCGTAACTCCATATTGTGTAAAATACTGCGACATCATGTGTTTCTGCAAGAGTAACAAGATCTTGTTCATCTTTAGGAATGTCTTTAAGCCACTGCATACAAGTAGCTGCTAGTACCTGTTCTCCTGCTTTGAGAATTAATATTTCTGCTAAATCGTTAACTCTTTGCTCAAGAGGAATATGTGGACGCACCGGATCGTCCTTAATTACCTTGACGTAAGGATCGTTAATATCGGTGATATGATGCAGTTCCACAATGATTCTCTAACAGTATTATATGCGTATATTTATTATAACACTAAGAAAATCTTATTACAAGATGATTACACTATGTCATCGCTAGGTAAATTGTTCAAAAGTTCTCGTAATTTTGTTGACTCTACTTTGGCTTGTACTTTTGGAGCAGGAACAAGACTATTTGGGTCAACTTCACCGGTTGCGGGATCTACTACTGTTTGACGTTGTTTAATCTGATTTAACAAGCTCGACCCTGCACTTTGCGCTCCAGATCCATAGCCTTCTTCATCTGCCAAGTCTGTAATACGCAAACTATCAATGTTAAACTCTAAATCAATCTTTTGTCCAACTCCGCTTGAACTACGTGTTTTCATCAACTGAATTTGGTAACGACCGCGTTCACGCATAGCCCTGCTAGTAAAAATACCAAATACGTTATCAGCGGTTTGAATTTTTGACAAACCGCCACTAATATGTGAATGGTCAAATTCTACCTCCTCAACAGCACCGCGGTTTAACTGTGCCGCAGTAACACACAGACATTGTTTCTCCATAGCTAGATTTCGCAATTCTTCACTAACGTATTTGTCTTTGACAAACAAGTTTTCTGCAGAGATCTTTTTACCAATGGGCATAAGCAAGTCCAAGTAGTCTACTAATAGTACATCTACTTTACGTTCCATTTTGATTTCATACTCTTTCATGTAGGAACGTATGTCATTTACGGTCTTCCCAGACGGCATATACTTGACTTGAAACTGTCCTGATTTTTTACCAATCATTTTAACTTTCATTTCAACATCGTCGATATTTTTAAACACCTCTTTTGTTGGCATGCCAGTTAACATAGCATCCATACGCATGGATACCAATTCTTCACTAAGTTCTAGACTCAGATATACAACATTTAAACCCTGTAGTGCCCAATTCAATCCTAGATTAGCTAAGAACAAACTCTTACCTGCACCACTACCGCCT
>JACCDL010255426.1_pt1 | contig 15084 bp, 12 predicted proteins | sample 7441931 | NCBI WGS metagenome assembly JACCDL01 (sample SAMN15323437, study PRJNA562643) | freshwater metagenome | isolation source: river surface water | place: USA:Blue River Watershed | collected 2017-08-16 | reverse complement strand
CCTTGGTTATATTCTCTATTGCTAGTGGTGGCCTAACAACGTATAAAAAGGGTTGGATTGCCCTAAAGAATGGCAATCTAAATATCAATGCCCTTATGTCGGTTGCGGTGACCGGTGGGATGGCAATCGGTAGTTGGCCTGAAGCCGCTATGGTGATGTTCTTATTTTCAATGGCTGAAGTAATTGAGGCTAAGTCCCTTGACCGTGCTCGTAATGCGATTAGTGGCTTATTAGATTTAACGCCAGAGATAGCTACTGTGCTTCAAGCTGATGGCAGTTGGTTGCCAACTCCAGTCAAATCCATTACCTTAGGCTCAATCGTTCAAGTTCGCCCAGGGGAGCGTATCGCGTTAGATGGCGTACTCACAAGCGGGAATTCAACAGTCAATCAAGCGCCTATAACGGGTGAGAGTTTGCCAATTGATAAGGTGCAAGGCGATACTGTTTTTGCGGGAACCATTAATCAAACAGGTTCTTTTCAGTTTAAGGTGACAGCAACCTCAACAGGCTCTACGCTTGCCCGAATTATTCATGCGGTAGAGGCGGCTCAGGGCAGTCGTGCCCCAACACAGAGATTTGTTGATCAGTTTGCGAAGATTTATACGCCAACTGTTTTCTTAATTGCGGTATTGGTGGCTGTCATTCCTCCGTTGGCTCTAGGTATGTCGTGGCATGACTGGATTTATAAAGCGTTAGTGATGTTAGTCATTGCTTGCCCATGTGCTTTGGTCATTTCCACGCCAGTGACGATTGTTAGTGGATTGGCTGCTGCCGCACGTAAAGGCATCTTAGTAAAGGGCGGCGTCTTTCTTGAGATGGGACGCCATATGAAAGTTTTGGCACTGGATAAGACAGGAACGATTACCTATGGCAAACCTAAGCAAACCGATTTAATTATTTTGGGCGGTGAGGCCAAGCATACGCATCAAGTTGCTGCCAGCTTAGCGGCTCGTTCAGACCATCCCGTATCTTTAGCGATTGCCGATAGTGCTGCGGAAAACAATCTTTCATTAATTGAAGTGGATAAGTTTGAGGCCATCTTGGGCAGAGGAGTTCGAGGCACTCTTGAAGGGGTTACTTATCAACTGGGCAATCACCGCCTGATTGAGGAGCTAGGCTTATGCTCGCCTGAAATTGAAGCTCAACTACTTCCGTTAGAGCAACAAGGCAAAACCGTAGTGATGCTTACTAACTCATCACAAGTATTAGCATTGATAGCAGTCGCTGATACAGTGAGGGATACCAGCAAGCAAGCCATTAAAGACCTTCATCATTTGAGCATCAGAACGATGATGCTTACTGGTGATAATGTCTATACGGCAGAGGCTATTGGCCAGGAAGTGGGTGTTGACGTAATTAAGGGCAATTTATTACCTGAAGACAAACTTAAAATCATTGATGAAATACTAAACAAAAATCCTGATGGCAAGGTTGGCATGGTTGGTGACGGCATTAATGATGCGCCAGCTTTAGCAAAGGCAAGTATTGGATTTGCCATGGGAAGCGCAGGAACTGATACAGCTATTGAGGCAGCAGATGTGGCATTAATGGATGATGATTTAAGAAAGATACCTAGCTTTGTTAGGTTATCCCAAACAACGGCCAATATTTTGTATCAAAACATTACCTTGGCGCTTGGCATTAAGGCGATATTTTTTGCGCTGACTTTTACAGGACAGGCAACTATGTGGATGGCAGTTTTTGCTGACATGGGGGCTAGCTTGTTGGTAGTGGCTAACGGATTGCGGCTATTGCGTAATTAGAGTGTTTTAAGCAACGGTTAAGGGTTAGTGGACATGCTCAATCCTGGCAATCCCAGATCAATTTATCGAAAAAATCAAGCTAATTGTGATTTTTATCAACTTGCGAGATTGACAGACGCCAAAAATAAGATCTCAATGGAATATGCAGACATGATTGTTTTTGAAAATTAAGCATTCAACAGAAGGAGCGCTATGATGAAAAAGCTAGGATGGATTGCTGGTTTAAGTTTAGGTGTTTTATTGAGTACGCCCGTTTTAGCGCAATCAGCAGGAACGGGTACTAGGACTACGCAGACCCAACAAAAAAATGTTGATGTTGCAGAGTTTGACAAGCAGGCGGCTCAAATCCAGGAGAACTTTAAAAAGATGCAAGAGCAGATGGATAAGATTCGTGCCACTAAAGATCCTCAAGAAAGACAAAAGCTCATACAGAATCACTGGAACACAATGCAAGGCAATATGAATATGATGCAAGGCATGTGGAACTCGGGAATGATGGGGTGTTGTGGTGGCAATGGGGGCAAGATGGGCGGCCACATGATGGGTCCGATGATGGATTGGAATGGAATGAGTCCGTATTACTCCAAGTTAACTCCAGAGCAGTTAAAGCAACGCCAATACATGATGGAACAATACATGGGCATGCAACAAAATATGATGAATCAAATGATGCAACAAAATTATATATGGATGGATCAGCCCAAAAAGTAAATAGTGGGAGGCTAGGCTCTTGTACTTATCGTGAAATGATTGCCTAGTATCATATTAAGAAATATTCGGATCAGCAGATGAATTGTCCGTTGGTCCGCCTAATCCAATAAAGCCAATTATCAGCCTATTTTTATGTATTTTGGAAGGTGTGCACGAATTAAAGAAGTGTGTAAAAATAAGACTGTGAAAAGATTAATAATTCTCGCTGCTGTGTTTTTTATTGGGCTGCAAACGTCGTTTGCAGTAGTTGCGAGCTATTGCCTTCATGAGCAGTCCACCATTTCTCACCCGGGGCACCATGAGCATGACCATAAAGTGCCCACAGAAAAGGTCGGGTCAAATTTAGCTAATGATTCTGATTGCGGAACATGTCATTTAACCCACTCGTCCTTTTTCAACGAATCCAGCGTAAGTTATCTTTATCTAAATAAGCTTCACTTTGTAATAGCTATCGATCTGCATTTCCCCGATCTTAGTATCCCTCCGCCATATAAGCCTAATTGGATTCCTCTCGCTTAAGTTGGCGAGAACCATCCCTAAACTCAACTAAAAAATTCTCGTCAACTCTCAATTGTTAAATCAAATGGAGTTGTTATGTTTCGAGAGAAAATGCCGTTGTGGCGAAATTTTTCTGTTTGGATGCTTTGCATTCCATCGATATTCTGGTCAATATTTGCCTATGCCGATGATGCAAAGCTGAATAAGCGCGAATTAAAGTCCCTGTATGAAATAGCTTGGGAGCGTCAGCCTGAGTCAAAATCGTATCAATTCAGAGTGGATGCTGCATTAGCGAAGCAAAAGATTGCAAGTAGCTTCTTGGCTAGCCCTGCATCTATTGAGATCGCTCAAAAAACTGATAGAGCGAATAGCAATCAAGGTGCAAGCGAGACCATTGCGGGTCTGGGCATCCCGCTTTGGTTGTGGGGTGAGCGCGCCAATTCTATCGGGTTAGCGGATGCTGAATATAAGAGATTGCTTTCTCAGTATCTTCTAATTCAACTGAAAGTGGCCGCTGAAGTTCGCGATGCTTACTGGTCATATAAACGATCTAGCGTAGAGTTAGATTTGGCTAATGGTAGATTTCAAAACGCAAAGGCACTAAGTTTTGATGTAGAAAAAAGATTTAGGGCTGGAGACTTATCGCGTGCAGATTTGCATCAAGCTAATGGCGCATTAGCCAATGCAGAAGCAAGTCTAGCTGAAGCTCAAGCCAACTTTATCAATGCAGAGCAAAAGGTTCGCTCATTGTTGGGTGTTGGTATGGTGGAAAAATCTATCAAGACCGGATTATTAAATCAGCTTGCTGAGCCAATCCCAAAGGTTCCGGATAATTTATCGAGTCTAGATTTCAATTTACCAGTAGTAGCAGCATTACTTGATCAGCTTGAGGTAGCTAAGAAAGCAGTTTCACTAGCTAAAGCGCAAACGCGATCAACACCGGAATTGCAACTTCTGACAACAAGAGGGCGGGATGTTTATGGTGTTCCATTTCAACAATCCATTACTCTAGGAATACGCATTCCGTTTGGTTCGGATTCTCGCTATCAAAATAAATTAGCAACAACAACTGCTGAAATGGTAGAAGCTGAGTCGCAGTTGGCGCTTGAAAGGGAGAGGACTCTCTCGAATATTGAGTCAAGTGTTTTGCTGGTAAAGACTGCTCGACTAAAAGCCGACTCATCTGAAAAAAGAGCCGTATTGGCTAATGAAACACGATCTTTTTTTGAAAAGTCGTTTCGATTTGGTGAGACGGATTTACCTACAAGATTGCGTATTGAGTTAGAGGCATCGGATGCAAGCCGACAAGCTGCTGTTGCAAAAATTAATTACGCAGTGGCCATTTCAAATTTACGCCAAGCCCTTGGGCTGTTACCGGAATAAGGATTTATCGATGAATTATTTAAAACGCAAACTCATTCTACTTTCCGCAGTTCTTTTTCTGTCAGCTGCGTCTGTAAACTTAGTTATTGCTGGTCCGGGCCATGATCATGATGCTGGTCAAGCAGTTAATTCCGTTGGGGTAGCATTGCCCCGTTTTTATGCAGAATCTGATATGTATGAGGTTGTTGGTGTTTTCGATGAAAAGCTGATTCGACTCTACATAGATCATTTTTTAACCAACAAACCTGTGAAAGCTGCACAAGTCAATATTGACCTAGACGGCCAAAAAATTGAGCTCAAAGAAGCTCCTGGCAATGTCTATGAGGGCCCTCTTGCTAAAAACTTAAAGGGTGATCTCGTGCCTGTAACTATCACCATTATTGATGGTGATGTAAGCGACATTATTGCAACTACGTTTGTCAATCAACACACCAACTCTACAAAATTTAGCTGGTGGTTGGTTGCTAAGTTGGCGATCGGTGTATTGGTTCTGCTTGCGATTTCCTGGCGCTTTTACTCTAAACGCGGACAAATCATCCCGAAAATACAAAAAATACTTATGCAAATTAAGGATCGCAAATGATTATCTTTATTACATTATTTAAACCTATTTTGATTGCGGCCGCACTATTTTTTTTCAGTTTGTCATACGCAGGATCTGATCATGGGGATGAAAAGAATTCAACTGCTGCACTGAGTGTTGACACTCCCAAAAGGCAAGCCAATGGCAATCTTTTTATACCCAAGTTAGCGCAAAGGCAGTTGAAGGTTGAGACTGAATTGACTCAAGAGGGCGATTTTCCTAAAACACTCGATTTGGCAGGCAAGGTCATGATGGATCCAAACTATGGCGGCAAGGTTCAAGCGATTGTTGCCGGAAGAATCACACCAGGACCTAAAGGATTTCCATTGCCCGGGCAAAGTGTGACGAAAGGTGATGTGCTTGCTTACGTAACGCCAGAGGCTGGCCCTAGCGGTACCCGTTCTTTAGCTGAAAGCCGTTTAAAACGATTGCGGGAGTTAAGTGATACCGTACCTCGCAAAACGATTGAGGAGGCTCAGGCCGCGGTTGCCAATGAAGAATTGAGAGCGCCTGTTTCGGGGATTATCTCGACGATGGGCATTGTTTCTGGGCAGGTGGTCGAGGCAAGGCAATTAATTTTCGAGGTAGTAAATCCAAGTCGATTATTGGTTGAGGCATTAGCTTATGACGGCACTATGCTCAAAAATATATCTGGTGGATTCATTGAATATTCTGGAAAAACTATTGAACTTCAGTATTTGGGCGGAGGTCAATCTATGAGAGAGCTCGCACTTCCCATTACATTTTCTGGGAAAAATGATGATTTGCTAGGAATTCCTATTGGTCAACCGCTTAGAGTGTTTGTTAGTACTGAGACCAAATATAAAGGCTTCAAAATTCCATTCTCGGCAATTGTTAAAAATGGTGCTAATCAAAACATTGTCTGGATTAAGAAGTCGCCAGAAGAGTTTGAGCCAAAAGTAGTCTTATATGAGCCGCTCGATGGAAAGTATGTCGTTGTCACTTCAGGATTGTCTGCGCAAGATAGGGTTGTAAGTAGCGCAGCTTCCTTAATTAATCAAATTCGCTAAGGGCTACTATGTTTACCTGGCTATTAAACTTTAGCTTGAAAAATCGTCTGATTGTCATCTTGATTGGATTAATCATCATGGCATACGGAGCATTTGCGCTCCAGAGCATGCCGGTAGATGTTTTTCCAGACCTCAATAAGCCAACCGTAACTGTAATGACTGAAGCTGGTGGAATGGCCTCTGAGGAGGTTGAGCAATTAATTACATTTCCATTGGAAACGGTAATGAATGGTCTTCCGGGTGTCGAGTCAGTGAGATCAATTTCGAGCGCTGGACTCTCTTTTATCTACATCACCTTTAATTGGAGCACGGATATATATCGAGCCCGTCAAATGGTGAGTGAGCGTTTAAGCACAATGGAAAACACGTTACCCGATAGGGTTGTACCGCGAATGGGACCGATCAGCTCCATCATGGGCGAAATTATGCAAATTGCAATACCAATTGATGAGGCTAAGATTTCTCCAATGCAAGTTCGCGAGTATGCAGACTGGGTTTTAAGACCTCGATTAATGGCGATTCCTGGAGTTGCTCAGGTTATTCCAATCGGAGGTCAGGTCCGTCAATTTCAAGTCCAGCCTAATACGCGGCGAATGTCCGAGCTAGGGGTGACGGTATCGCAGCTGGAGGGGGTTCTTAGGGGGCATTCATCGAATACTTCTGGGGGCTTCATTGAGGTTAATAGCAAGGAATACCTGATTCGTAACATTGGCAGAACTTCTAGCTTGGATGATTTGAGAAACTTGGCAGTGACAACAAAGGGTGGTCAGCAAATTTTGCTAAAGCAAATAGCTGAGGTTACATTTGCGCCAGCAGTTAAGCGAGGTGATGCTGGTTATGAAGGGGGTCCCGCAGTTATCTTGGGAATTCAAAAGCAACCATCGGCCGACACAATCGATTTGAGTTTAAAAATTGAAAATGCACTGAATCAATTAAAGCAAGGCCTTCCTGAAGGGATGAATGCGCCCAGAATGACGTTTAGGCAGGCTACATTTATAGAGGCATCTATCAATACACTTGAGGGAAAACTGATTGGTGCTTCAATCTTTGTAGCAATTATTTTGTATCTGTTTTTGGGTACATTCAGGCCAGTTTTTATTTCATTGACTGCAATTCCAATATCGATATTAATCACTGCGTTAGTTTTTAAATACTTTGGTCTTTCCATTAACACTATGACCTTAGGAGGGCTTGCTATTGCTATTGGTGGACTAGTGGATGATGCGGTTGTTGATGTTGAAAATATCATTCGCAGACTGAAAATCAATACCGATAAGCCAGAAGGTGAGCGTGTCAGCATTATTGAGGTAGTGCGGATGGCATCACTTGAAGTGAGAACCGGGATTATCTACGCAACTGCCATCATAGTATTGGTTTTTATTCCCTTATTTGCACTTTCGGGAATTGAAGGTAAATTGTTTACCCCTCTTGGGATAGCGTTTATAGTTTCTACGCTGGCCTCTTTGATCGTGTCGGTAACGGTTACGCCAGTATTGAGTTATTACCTATTGCCAGCCATGAAACAGGCTAGCCATGGAGATACCAAAATCCTAGTTTGGCTTAAATCGCATTACCAAATAATGCTCAATCGATTTTTGGTGGCGCCAAAAAGATATATTGTTTACGCCGCTTCCTTGGTTCTCGTTTCTGGGCTCAGCATTTTTGTAATGCCAACTGCTTTTTTGCCTCCGTTTAATGAAGGGACATTATTGGTAGGTTTGAGACTCAATCCGGGGGTTGCCTTAACCGAATCTTCAGCGATTGCGCGGCAAGCTGAAGTACTTATTCGTCAAATCCCTGAGGTGACCTATGTTGGCAGAAGGAGTGGTCGCGCTGAGCTTGATGAGCACGCGGAAGGCGTACATGTTAGTGAGCTTGATGTGGGACTTAAGCCTGCAAAAGAATTAACAAGATCTATGGCTGATATTCAAGATGACATTCGAAAGAGATTGGTGAACTTACCTGCTGCGATTGCGATAGGGCAACCTATCTCACACAGAATCGACCACATGCTATCAGGAGTGCGTTCACAAATTGCCATCAAGATTTTTGGTGATGACTTGGATATTTTGCGCAGTCAAGCAGATTTATTACGCTCAAAATTATCTGGAGTTTCAGGTCTCGTAGACTTAGAGATTGAAAAGCAAGTATTAGCTCCGCAAATTAAAGTACGAATTAATTATGACCTTGCATCGCAATATGGAGTCTCCACATCTCAAGTCATGGAGGTATTGCAGTCAATAGTAGAAGGGGAGCGCCTTTCTCAAATCATCGAGGGAAGTAAACGTTTTGGGCTTGTGCTGAAATTGCCAGAGACTTCTCGAACGCTTGATGGGTTGTCTGATGTTTTAATTGATACTCCACTCGGAAGAATACCGCTTTCAAAGATTGCTTCCTTGGAGGATAGCGATGGTCCCAATCAAATTAGCAGGGATGATGGGAAAAGGCGAATTGTCATTTCTGCAAATACATCAAATAGGGCGTTATCTGACGTAGTAAAAGATATTAGGGTTGTAGTCGATAATTTCCGTATGCCCGAAGGTTATTTCGTTACGTTAGGAGGACAATTTGTCGCTCAAGAAATGGCCTCTAAGTTGATTGGATTTTTATCAATTGGCTCATTGCTAATGATGTTTGCTGTACTCTATACAAAGTACAAATCAACCCTTTTTTCTCTCATGATTATGTCCAACATCCCATTGGCAATGATTGGCGCAGTCATTGGTTTATGGCTATCTGGTCAGCCACTGTCAATTGCCGCCCTCATCGGATTTATCACGCTAGCTGGTATCTCGGTGCGAAATGGAATCTTAAAAATAAGCCACTACCTAAATCTGATGAGGCTAGAGGGTGAGGCATTTAGTAAGTCAATGATAGTAAGAGGTTCAATTGAGAGATTGTCACCAGTTTTGATGACAGCGTTAGTTACAGCATTCGCTTTAGCGCCTTTGCTTTTTGAGGCGGAACGGCCGGGAACGGAGATATTGCATCCTGTGGCGGTTGTAATTTTCTCTGGGCTTATTAGCTCAACCTTATTAGATACCTTTTTAACGCCGGCTATGTTTTGGCTCTATGGAAAGAAAGACGCTGAAAAATCATTATTAATTACAAATGCACAAGAGGGATATTAAAAATGAAAATTCGATCACTTATATTAACGTTCGTTATTTTTCTATCGACTACATCTATTGCAAATGCTGACGGGAGGCATGATCATGCCCCTCTATTTGGAGGAAAAATATTTGTAGTCAAGGATATTGATGTTGAGCTTGTCGCAAAAAATGATTTAGTGCAAATTTATGTGCGAGATCATGGAAAGCCTATTGACATTAATGGGGGAAACGCAAAGCTGACATTACTAAATGGAGCAAGCAAGCAAGAATATGAGCTTGCTGCAAATAGGGAAAATTTTGAGATAAGAGGAAAATTTAATATAGAAAAGGGTACTAAGGTAATTGCAATTATTAAATTGAAAAATCAAGTCATTACGGCTAGATATGTTTACTGAGACACCACTTTTTTGATCTAGGTTTTAAGACGGTAGATAGCTGGAATGATTATATGGAGTTCGGGTTCATGGGAGAGTAATTTATTCAGGATGAATAAATTACCATCTTAGCGCCATCTTCAATCCTCACCACAATAGCGCCAGTCTTTTTTTCTTAGGGCTAGTGCGTCATTGAAGTTTCCATATGTGCCTGCAGTCATCCATGATGAGTAGGCATTACTTATTTTGTATTGCGCTTTATAGCTGGTTGAAGACATTTTCTTTGTGCTTTCTACTTTTGATAGAAATCTTGCTCGGCCTGCAAATAAGATTAATCTCCTTTTAGCAAAGTTATTATTACTACACATAACACCACACACCGATCCTTAGGCGACGTAACCTCTTGATATCAAAGAGGTCTGTTATGGTTATCTGCTCTCATAATCCTTTGGTCCCAGGTTCAAGTCCTGGTGGGCCCACCAGAAATGAAAATTCCAACCCTCGGGTTGGTATTTTTTTTGAAACAAATTTGTCGGTTTTCCCGACAAACACCTGCTGACACCACTAACCCGACATGGGACCCCACCCAACCCCACGAAGACCCCTGTTTCGAAGGACACCCCAATCCTACCCGCTGCAAGCCATTATTGAGCATTGTGTTCCGCAGATTAGCCAGGCTTTCTAAGTAGTAGGTGGTAGCTCTATATGCTGACGGAGCAGGGCAGATTTATCTTTAAGTGGATTTTTGTTAGTCTAGCGTAATGAATAGATTCGTTAATCTCCTTTGTTTATTGCTGATCTCATTTTTACTACCCATGAGTGTTCTAGCAGAATCTCCGCTCATGCCAATCCCAAATCTAACAACGGGCAGATTAAGTTCGATTTGTAATCAATTATTAAATGATAAGAAACAGGCTGTAAGTTTTAATCAAGGCTTGTGTGTTGGCATTATCTTGGGAGTTGAAGACAATGCTCATTACGACAAAAAAATTTGTGTTCCTAAAAATGTGGATATTAAAGAACGGATTCGAGTCGTGAACAACTATATTGCCACGCAACCAAATAGAACGAGTGAGGCTTTTGCTTCATTAACTTTTGATGCGATGGCTCAAAAATGGCCATGCTCGGTAAAGTGACTGCTACCCATAACCATAAGTCATTTTATTGAACCAGAAAATTAAAATAGGTGTTTGGAAACGGCTCATTCTTTAGAGTAAAGTGCCACCATTCCTGGGGGTAAGGGTTGAATCCATGTTTGACCATGATGTTTTGAAGTAGGAGGCGGTTAGCACGCTGTTGCGGGGAAATTCCAGCGTAATCGGGCCATGATTCTGGTCCGAAGAAATCGAATCCCGTGCCCATATCCAATGGCTCAAAGGGAGGATTTTTAGACACAATGGTCAAATCGACCGTGCTACCACGACTGTGGCCGGATCGTTCGGCGATATATCCTTGCGCAAATAGAAATTCTTTGGGAACTCGCGGGTAATAAGTTGACTTTGTTTTGGTATCGCTAAGATCCTTAGACCAAGCCACAAAATCATCAACTGCTTGCTGGGGACGATAGGCATCGAACACTAAAAGTCCCAGGCCAAATAAGCTCAATTCTTCCTGTACCGCTTTTAGAGCAGTTGCAGCGGATTTGGTCAGAATTACTTTGTTCGCTCGATAGCCATGAATGGGCCTGCCCACAAAATTATTTTTTCCAAAATATCGAAGCTCTTGCTGAATAGATGGAATTACTTCATCTACATATACGAAACCTTCTGGTAAAGCCCAGACATTGCCCATCAAGAGGCATATCAAAAGCCCAAGAATATTTATTTTGAGATTTTTTAATCGGTTCAAAATCATTGGCATAAATAATCGAAGAACTTAGGTATAAAGGATCTGTCAGTTTTACCTAAAAACACTTGAGGACATAGTCAACCCATATTAAATCTCACCCAGCGCCAAGTCCACCAGTGTTTTGGCTTAGAGCTGGATCAGGCTCTGCTCATTCGGCATTGTTTTTCCAGGCATTCTTAAAGCAAGGCTTCGAATTGCTCAATACGTTAGGCGGTGTCAGACTTATCCTAACGGCTAAAGGGAGGAATTATGCTGCTAATTAACGCAATAAACTTTGCGAGGACGGGCGGCTTTATTGCCCTCAATCCCAAGGCAGGTCTAACAACCCAAAAGCAAGCCCTTGAGGCTGCTGTCGTAAAGCGTGATGAAAAGCCAGCGCACAGAATGGTTCTTCGGAGCGCACTCTTGGCACTGGCACTGCTGTGCGTTCATACGATAGTATGGGGTCAAAGCTGTGAACCAACATTGGCCAAGCTGCGTAGCGGTGAGCAAGCGCTTATTGCCGGTTACTCTGATTTTGCTCCATTTACTGTAGTTGCATCAGACGGGCGGGTTACAGGTATGGATCCTGAAATCATCCGCGCGATCACTGGCCGGCTAGGTATCAAAAAAGTCGAGTTCAAGATGATGCCCTTTAGCCGACTCCAACCAGCGCTGCTAGACAAGACGATCGATGTAATCGCCAATCCTTTTTGGAGCACGCCAGAGCGCGAGCGCTTATATGCCTTAACCATCCCACACTATGTTCGCGGAGGGATTGGGTCTCTCTGGGTTGACGGAACTGGACCCTTTGATTCCGCCGCGAGCATGGCGGGAAAACGGATTGCTGTCATCAATGGAACCCTACCTGAAAAATGGGTGCTGGACAATGTTCCGACGGCTACGATTATCCGCCTTAACGGCGCGCTCACAGATCTGGAAGAAACCCTCGCAAATAAACAGGCTGATGTGGTTTTAGGTATGTACACGCACGAGGAGGAGTTCGCCAAAAGAAAGGTAGGTCGTTTGGCATATCGCGCACACCTGATTCAGCCCATGCAGGCTGTGTTCCCTCTGCGTAAGGAGTGTAACGAGTTACGCCAGGCGTTTGATGACACGCTTAAGGCCATGTGGGCAGACGGCTCACTTCTTAAGATCAAAGACGTTTGGCTTAAGCCACTTGGGATCGTGCCGGCTAAAAAACTTTAGGCCAAATTTTCCGATGGTCACAAGTTGATAATTTCGTTATCGCCCAAGCTCGATTCAATCGCTTTCCTCCCTTGATGAGCCAGCTTGGACCTGGTTGTAGCTACGCAATATTAGGAAGTTCCTGCGGCGTCTGATAGTACGTTACTTATCGAGAGAAATGAGCAGGGGAGATAGTGTCCGCCCAAGATATCCTAAACATAGGGGCTTCAGCCCGGTGAATGTGAAGTTACCAAAGATTGTTACCAAGCCGAGAATAGACCCTATTCTTGACTATGAGGCGCGCATTACACTCTAAGTTATTAAGGGGTACCCCTAAGCGAATTTTCTATGTACTGACCTCACCCACCCGGTACCCCCCATTTTTTGAATGGGTCCCATCCAGGTCACCCTTACACATTAATTTGCTCAAATGATTGGTAATTTTTGCAAATCTTGTCTAGTCTTCTAGGGTTTTGATAATGGCAATAGCGAGTTGTGCCTCATCAAAGAGGTTAAGTCGCAGGTAGGATTTTGGGCGGCGGCCTCGAGTTTTGGACCCATTAAATAGGTTTACGTGGTCACCAATATCTCTTAAGTAAAGTAGGGCTGCACTCTTTTTGCTCCGCTCTTCGCGCTCTTGCCTAGATTCGCCTTTATTTCTATATTGCGGATGATCCGCGCCTCGTAAGACTTTACGTTTCCCAACGATCCCGCCGTGTAGGCGACACCGATTGGCTTTGCTACTTCGTACCGGCATATTCAAACAAGGCAAGCCCGAGCGTTTGCACTTGGCACCGCATAGTGGGCGATTCGAATATTTAAAGGATGGAAGTGGCATGTCTAGAATTTGACAGATTTTTACACTGTAATAACCCCCTCAAAGGAAGGCTTAAAAATATTAAGCACTCAACCTCATGCAAAGGAAGAGTAGATTTCACCCAAATGCACGCTTGCCGCACGATAGGGCTGCGAATCTGTGCGTCCTTAAAGCCTATATTGGTAGGGCTCCGGTAGCTACCCCACACATCGCACACTTTATTTATATATAAATAATTAATAAAAAAGAACCATGGGCGTACTAGAGCTCGAATAGCGTCTGTAGGATTTGTGTTTCGTGTGTGCGATCCGTGCGAACGTCGGTAAGTCGTTAGATTGATTGGAAATATTATTACACACATGATTAAAAAATGGTTTCTTTGTAGTGGCGGGCAATCTCAGTTTCACTCATAAAGCTGTATGTATTAAATCTCTCGGCGGTCGTGAATAAACCCTTGCGCGTGCCATTGTCAAATTTTGCTTTTTTGGCAAGCTTCTTGTATCCCATGCGTTTGAGTATCGTCGCTACCGTTTTGCCAGAGCATTTAGAAGGTCTAGACCCGCTGTTATATTGCGCTGCCAAACTCTCAGTGCTAATAAGATTGTGATTTTTGGCCTGAGCCTTAAGAAGTGCATTTTCAACCCATTGTTCGAGGTCTGATTTATTGCTATCGAGCATGCTCATCTTGGACTGGCTCATGGGTGCCGGGGCAGTGGGATCAAATGAACTAGTATCTAGACTCAGCAAGTAGTTCATTAAGGCCGACTTACCCCCATTCATTATCCATTTCACAAACCTCTTGCAGATTTCATCGGGCAGCTTCTTATCTGGTCCTTCAGCCACAAAAAAACGCCTGTCTTTATTGTTTAGATAAACGGCATCGGGGTGGTTACTCAAGAACACATACTTAATCAGATTGGGCTCTGAAAACTTAGACGTGTTTTTGACGTTGATATTGTTTTCGGTGGCGGTAATCCATCCTTTAATGCGATCTGCTGTGCTGCGTTTATCCGCGCTTGATACTTCGTCAGCAATTACAAAGATTTTTTGGGACTGCCATTCGGTAAATTGGTCGCTAAATACTTCGTTGCCGACAACCTTAAAGTGCCTTGCGTTAAAGAGGCTGCCAATGGTCTCAAATAACAATCCTTTGCCGACCCCTTCCTCAATTGACCAAACAACGAGCGAGACGAGGAACTTACTGCCTGGCTCTTGAATCATCTTGGCTAGCCACTTTACACAGTACTCACGCTCTTGAGGATTTGGTATTACGAATTGAATGAGTTCCAGAAAGGGACCCACATCTCCCGGGATTGGTTCGGTGGTAAATCCACGCCAGGTATTAAGTGAGCCGTCCTGTAGGGTCGGTGGCTTGCCTGGAGCAAGAACTAGTCTAGTAACACTTCGTCGCTTTGGGCTTTTGAGCCATCCTCTGCCTAATGTAGTGGCCTTAGCATACTCACTAGGTTTGTAGGAAACGTTGTCGTAGTGCATGCAAAACTTAGGCGCTGGCACATAAATGCCGTTTTTGATATCGTAAATTTCCCGCGTAAAGTTATCCCAAGCGTAGTCTTGATTAACAATGTCAATTGCATCGGGTGGGGGAGTGGACTCTTCTTCGCTTACCCAGGCATTTTCTATGCAGGTAGTCTGTAGTGGGGCACCTTTGATCTGTGACCAAAATGCGTCGATTTTTTCCTGAGTGATTTCTTCGTCTCTGGCATAGGAGTTCTGGCGGATGTTTGCCCAGTAACGGTCTTGGGTACGGTCATTATTCTTCGATCCAAATTTCCAGT
>JACCDL010907991.1_pt1 | contig 15089 bp, 13 predicted proteins | sample 7441931 | NCBI WGS metagenome assembly JACCDL01 (sample SAMN15323437, study PRJNA562643) | freshwater metagenome | isolation source: river surface water | place: USA:Blue River Watershed | collected 2017-08-16 | reverse complement strand
GTAATGCGCGGATTGGTACTAAGCAAGCTAAAGGGCTTAACGCTTAGTTCTTGACCTAGGAAAAGGGTAGCAGGGGGGAGTGACAAAACTTCTTTCAAAGTCCTGGAATAAGTCATCAAGAACATCCGTTACACACCCTACGCGAGTAGTCGCGTGAAGATAGTCAAGTAAGCCTATTAGATTGCTTGTGGATAACTTCCTTAACAAAGTTATAAATCCGTTAGCAATTTAATTTGATGAATATTAAAATTAGATTTATCTTTAAAGAAAATTAAAGATAAAAGTAACTGTGATCGATTCCTGTGAATTTGGGCGTGTCTCAGATTTCAGGTTGAAAAATGTTGGCGCATAGCCGACACTTTTACGAAATCAGCGAAGTACGTTGATTAGGCGATACAAACAGGCAATTAAGCCATTTGAAAGGTTTTAGATGAACGATATTAAGTGCCCCAAGTGCAACGAGGTATTTAAGGTGGATCAGGCGGGCTATGCCGACATCCTTAAGCAGGTCCGTGATGAAGAGTTTGCCCAGGCACTAAAGAAGGAACTCGAACAAGCCGAGCTTCTTAAGCAGAGTGAGATCAAAAATGCTCAAGCAGAGAAGGACCTTGTGATTGAACGCCTACAGTCCGCACTCAACAATACTGAGACTGCAAAGGAACTTGCTGTTACTAAAGCGGTACAGGAAGTCGAGACCCAAAAGAACAATGAATTGAGGATCAAAGAAGAGGAGCTTGCCTACTACAAGGATTACAAGCTCAAGCAATCAACCAAAATGGTTGGAGAAAGCCTCGAAGAACACTGTGAGATTGAGTTCAATAAAATTCGTGCAACAGGTTTTCAGCGTGCCTACTTTGAAAAAGATAACGCTGTTGTAGAGGGTGGCAAAGGAGACTACATCTTTAAAGATTTTAGTGAAGATGGTACTGAATTTGTCTCAATTATGTTTGAAATGAAAAACGAGAGCGACAACACAGAGGATAAAAAGAAAAATACAGATTTTCTAAAAAAGCTTGATAAAGATCGCAATGCAAAAGGATGCGAGTATGCGGTCCTTGTTACAGTGCTTGAAGCTGAAAATGAACTTTATAACAGCGGTATTGTTGATGTCTCGCATCTGTATCCAAAAATGTACATTGTGCGACCAAACTTTTTCATTCCGATTCTCACCGTAATCCGTAACGCGGCACAAGGGGTTGCTTCTACTAAATCTGAGCTAGCCCGGATAAGGGAAGAGAACATAGATATCACCAACTTTGAGAGCGATCTACTTGGATTTCAGAAAGCCTTCTCAAGAAACTACGAACTGGCATCGGGAAAGTTCAGTGAGGCAATCACCAGGATTGATAACGCAATTAAGCAGCTCGAGAAGACCAAAGAAGAATTGCTTGGCGCTGAAACCAATCTACGATTAGCCAAAGACAAAGCCGATAGCGTCTCAATTAAGAAGTTGACCAAAAACAACCCAACCATGGCAGCAAAGTTCAAGGCCCTGCCACCCCTAAAACCAGAAACTCCGGGTGAGTTGCAAGATTCTTCGAGAGAAGAGGAGTAATCAGCCCCCCTTTCCTGATTGCTCAACTGAAGCCCTGCCCCCACCCACCCCCTAGGGGCAGGGCTTCTACCCCCCCCAGCAAAAATGTCAGTGACGGTCAGTAACTTTTCCACCTGTCAGAAGCTCAATTGTCTACAAGAAAGGATGCGGTGAGCACCGACTCAAATAACCAGCAAGCCCAAGAGCAAGAACTCTGGGATCGCATCAGCACGACCGAAGGTCCGGCAAGAGCAGAAGTTCTAGACGAACTGAGCTACCTGCTCTATAAAAGAGATAGTTACAAAGAGTGCCTACAGGTTGTAGAAACCTCAATTGAGATCTACTACAAGCATGGAGGCGTCGATAGCTACCTACGAGAATTAATACACGTATATGAAGGTAAAGCTTTTTGCCTGAGTAATCTCAAGAGATTACGAGAAGCAGCTGAAACCTTCGAAGAAATAGCCAAACTCCATCAACTCAACAATGATGAGAATGGATACATAAGAGCCAAACGAGCAGCAGCCCGTGAATGGTATGAAGTTGAAGAATGGGAGAAGTCACTAGCTGGCCACATGTCTGCAAAGCTAGCAATCGACCCAGATGCCACACCATTTTCGATGGGAATTGATCTTCTCAATATCGGAATGGCACATGCAAAGCTAGGTAACCACGAAGCCGCAATCGTGAATTACCTAAACGCTCGCCTTCATTTCAAAGAGGCCAAAAACCCTGAATACGTTAATTGGTGCGATAACTATCTAGCAGTAGTTTTCATCAATGTGAGAAATGGCCCAGAAGCCAAGTACTACGCGCAGCACTACTTCAACTACAGCAAAGTAGCCGAAGATCTAACGATGGAAGGGTATGCCCGCTATAGGTTAGGTACCGGATACCTACTCTGTGGTGAATTCGAGGAAGCGGAAACGCAACTCGTCAGATCTCTCGAGCTGCTTACTCTCGAAGAGGATAAGGACTGGCCCATCATCGTCGATGCCAACAAGGAGTTGGCCAAAGCCCTGTTTGCTCTTAACCGGACTGAAGAAGCAAATACCCGTCTTGATCGGATCAGGTCTATTGAAGACACAATCAATGGTGATGAAAGAGCTGCTTAACTCACCTGCCAATGCAGCGATTGCAATCACAGCCGCAGCAGTTATGCCTATAAACACGCTAAAACACTATTCATTCACTCTTCAGATCCGTAAGGTATGCGCATGAGGCACTGGTGGGTCAATCAGAATCAAACTTACAAGTTTGAGGTTCCTGGTGGATTTCTGTGGTCACCCAAAACTCGTGCCGATGGAGGGCGTAACCATTTTTACGAAACCATGGCACAAGTCCAACCCGGCGATTTTGTTTTCTCTTTTTGTGACACCTATATAAAGGCAATTGGTGTCGTTCAAAGGCGTGCAGTCACTGCCCCAAAACCTGAATTCAGAAAAGCTGGTAGCAATTGGTCGAATGTTGGTTGGTATGTTGAAGTAGAGTTTTCTGAACTTGAGAACCCAATAAAACCAAAGGACTTCATAAGTGAAATTCGTCCATTGCTTCCCGATAAATATGCACCTCTACAAGCAAACGGTAATGGGCTACAGGGCATATATCTGACAGAAATTTCTAGAGAATTTAGCGATTTATTGGTTCTTTTGTCACAAGTGAATCTACCAATTCTTCAACATGAGTTATCGCCGCTACCTGAGGGGGAGTCAGAATATGAAATCAATTTCGAAATTGAGGCACGCAAGTTAGATGGAGATCTGGAAAAGATTCAGCTAACAAAATCTAGACGCGGACAAGGAATTTTCAAAGCGAATGTTCGGCTGGTTGAGAATCAATGCAGGATTACAGGTGTATCAAATATCAAGCATTTACGTGCAAGTCATATTAAGCCGTGGTCAGTTTCGAATAATGACGAAAAACTTGATGGTTACAACGGTTTGCTTCTTTCACCTCATGTGGATCATTTGTTCGATCGGGGATTCATTTCATTCAGAGCAAATGGAGATTTGCTCGTATCAAAGGGGCTAAACGAAAACATTTTGAATAAATGGGCAATTTTGAATCCAGTTAATGTGGGTTCATTCAGTTCTAATCAGGATAGTTATTTAGAGTTTCATCGCGATGTCGTGTTTCAAGGATGATGATGACAAACAAAAACTCAGTTGCTCTTCAAGATTTAATGGGTGTACTTTTTCGCACAAAACCCGAAGATTTATTGCTCGATAATACCTATGGTCTCTGGTACGTGCTTTCAAATAATGAAATGGGAATTCGGACTAGAAACAGCACCAGTCATGTGTGGCTACGAATCATGGGGGTTAAAGTTGTTGAAAAAGATGGAATCCCATTTGACCCAGTAGTCGAACCAATTTTTCTTCGCACTTCGCACCCTGGGCAACCGCCTGACTGCCTAGAACATAAGTCACATCCACACGCTTCTGCGAACGGATGCACTCTCTATCGAGACTCCTACGTTTGGATCAAAGTCGACAGGACTATGGAGCCGAATATTCGGGAATACGAAAAAACCTTCAAGCTCGATAGGCAAGCGCACCTTTGTGTCGAGGAGGATCCACTTTTCATCAAATCATTCTTGTTTTGGCTATCAGAGCAAGGTGCAAGATATGACCTAAGTGGTGCGGTTTAATGGTCTTTGATCCGTGGTTTGAAATGAAGCGAGAATATGAGTCGCTCAAAGGTCCCGGAAAACTGTGGATCGAAGAAATTGAAAAGCTAGCCCAGCAAGTTGTTAGTAAAAAGATTTTTGAAAGGCTCCCTCCATCTATTTTTGGTTTCCCAGCTTGGGAAAAGGATGAAATAGTCCAACTAGTTATTGCAGAACGGCTAATTGGGCGGAATCAGGCTCGTTATGTTTTTGACACAGCAGACTCGATAGAGGACGCTAGAAAAATACTAAGGACCGAAATTAACTTCGCCCTCGCGGATCGTCGAGTGCCGAATCAAGTTGATAACGTTTGGAACAACTTGGAACCCCTCCTCGTAGAACTTGGATGGAAACCTGGGATTCTAGGTCAAGTCGATGAGGATAAGCTTGAGAATCAGATCACTAAGATCATCCTAAGCCAAAAACGGCTTCGGAATCGTGGCTCCCAGCGCTTCTCTCCACTCTTTGCAGGTCCGATTCTGCGGGTAATCGCTCAACAAGTTATTGACTTAGATTCTGGGCTCCCATCGAAGATAATACTGAGCGCCCTCAGGGCTGCCTTAACAATTATTTCGCCAGCGCTGAGTATTGAAGATGTGGAAGGAATAGAGGAAAGTCCTCAGATTTCCAGGAGTTCCGCAGCCGCCAGCGAGGAGAATTTGCGAATGGAAAGAGCCCAATACGGGACAGTCAGATTTGAAATCGCCAGGGACATATGTGAGAAGCTCGATCACGAAACCCTAGAAATCATCTTCCAAAAGGCCAACGGCGCAACTCAAAGTGAAATCGGTGCAGTTATTGGTGTAACTAGACAGACCGCAAAGGACCGGATTAATGCAGCGGAAATTAAGCTCCTGAATTTGCTCTCACCCTTAGAGCTGGATTTGGAAGAAAACAAAGATGTTCTCGGTGCACTATTAGATTTGCTTGGAGCCCAGAAAGATGAGGTGTTCGCATGAATGATTTAGGCGCAAATTGGGAACCAATTAAGGTTGGCCAAATACGCAAGCTTTACCCATCGGACATTAACGGCTCTAGTCGTCTTGTTTTGATAGCGGATAGAGACTCGCGTGATGGTACCTACTTGGTTTACTTGTTGAATAACTTAGTGGAAGCCGCGACACCGCGGGATTTGTGCATTTCTAAATCACTGGCTTCTTCGAATTATGATCTTGTTTTGATGACAGAGTATTTATCGAGGGCTAACCCGGAGAACTTTGAGATCTCTGAGATATTTGGTTCTGTAGATCAGAAGGAAATTGAAAGAATCATGGATGTTGCTTTTAGACACCCCTTTGGATCCCTGCCTATTGAGCTCAACAGTGAGGGCTTAACTATTGGCAGATATCCAGTTCAGAAATTCGATTCTATCTGGAAATATCGTGCTTCAGAGTTCGATAATTTTCACAAGTTAACATATATTCGAAATGTTAATTCCGCAGATTATTCGGTCCGCTTTCTACAGAACAACTCTGAAATTCTTAACGTTGATTTAATTGACGAATGTCCTCTTGATGCTCTTTTTGCATTGAGTCGCTCTGGAGAAAAGGTGCCCGCATGATTAAGAACCCAGTATTTGAGTCCAGATTCAAGTGGGAAACACGCGTACCTAGCTTGAGGAGTTGGCGGTTAGGCGCATTTAAAAGTGTCAAAAACTCTATTGATGTGGAATTGGCACCTCTAACTGTTGTCGTTGGGGCTAATTCGTCAGGAAAGAGCACTTTGATTCAGAGCATTCTTCTCATGGCGCAGAATGCTTCGCGAGTCGATGAGAAAAATACAGCGAAACTGAGAGGGCTATTTGAATTGAATGGCGCTCTTGTTCAATTGGGAACATTTCGTGAGACCGCCTGCGATCTTGTAGACACGAAGAATCCAGTATTCAGGTTTGGCGGAAACTGGTATGCGGGAGACCGTGCCTTCGGTGCTAATAATAGACAGGCACTACTTAGGGTCGGTGAACACTCACTCGATTGGAGTCTCTCCCTACGCCCGCTAGATAAAAATCTAGATAGCGGTGTCGCTCTAGTTGATACTGCTGAAGTTGAGTACATTCGGAAAAATGAAGTTACCAACAGCGCTGAAGTAGCTTTCAAGGAGTCAAAAGAGAATGTTGATCTCCTGCGATCAAAATATGAGAATTTCAGTTTCAGGCATAATGCCATGTTTGAGACTCGAAATTCAATTGACAATAGGCCTGGTATCAAAAAGCAAAAGCTTAATGCGGTCTCTTTCCAATCGGGGTTGCCGAATACCGGACTGACGAGCAAAAAGATTGTTGAATACATGTTCGACGTCCAAGAGAAAAAATTCAATGAGTTAATGTTTATGGGCGAGCTTGGTGATCCAGCCGATGAAGTTGAAGTTGATCAGGCTGTGAAGTTCGGAAGTATTGAAGCAGTGATTGATGCGTTTGTACAAGAGCTAGCTGATTTCGGTAAGCGAATTCTTCAACAAGATAGAACTTCTGAAGATCGTGCTGTTGGGGCGCTAAGTCAAAGAATCGAACTATTCATGCTCATTTCTGCTGATCAATTCCCGGATACGGCTAGGAAATATTTCGGTGCGTTAAACCCCGAAAATTCGAGTGAACGTGAATTGACTGCAGCTCAAAAATTTGCGAGTAAATTTATCAAAGATTTGCGTAGTAAGTTTGATCAACTTCATGGCGATTCAGAATGGGCACATGAATCTACATTTTGCCTACCCAACGGGAAGCGAGCCGCCCAAGTTATCAATAGTCCATCGGACCACTTGCAGAGAGCGATACGAGGCTGGAATCGATATCTTGCGGAGAATGTTCTTTATCTAGGGCCGCTTCGCGTAGGGCCACGTGCGACTTATGGATTGGGTGCCTCCGTAGAAAACAGCAACATTCCTTTAGGTGAGAGTGGAGAGTTTCTAGCAAAAAGGATGTTCACCGATGACACACCAAAGGCCTATCCAATTGTTGAGAATGGCAAACTCAAGGATGCTCGCTTCACACTAGAGCAGGCAGTTACGTATTGGTACCGAGAACTCTCTGCTACTGGAGAAGAAAATGGAATCAACGTCGACGCACCGAATAGACAGGGTTATCCGCTCAAGATAGGAAACAGGACACTTGCAAATGTTGGTTTTGGTGCTTCCCAGATACTCCCAGTGCTAGGTCTTTGCTTAAGTGCAACGCCCGGAGATCTTGTCTTACTAGAGCAGCCAGAACTTCACCTAAATCCTGGAATGCAACAGAAATTGGCAGATTTCTTACTGACCATGTCTAAGACAGGAAGACAAATAATTGTTGAGACGCACTCTGAGTATTTGATAACTCGATTGAGAAGAAACGCTGCCTCAGATCCGGATGACCACAAGTTCTTTACGATCATTTTTGTTGAAAGAGACGTTGAAAGCGGGACGTCATATAGGACTGTAAGTGTTGATGAACAAGGTGATCTAAGTGAGTGGCCTCAGGGCTTCTTTGACCATGTGGCTGAAGATTTGCGTGTGCTCATGCGTAAAGCCGCAGAACGGCAAAGCAAGAAACCTCACTCTGCGATAGATTCAAAAGAAGCTTAACGGGAATAGGCATCCTCGCCACCCTAATTTTTGGTGGTACTAAAAGTGGGCCATAAGTCTTAACAACAAATTCGCCAAGAGTGAGTAATAGTTTGTGGGCGAGCAGTTCAAGCTTGCTTGCGACTTGGTCGGCTGGAACTTAACATGAATTACGCCAAGGCAGAGTAAATAGGTATCAGTCAAAAGATTCAGAATGGAGAAAAGTGCCCAAACCTGCATTAACTGAAAATTTCAGTGATTTGTTGCAAGAGTCAGAAGAATCCTTGCTCCAAGTCAGCATCAATCCACTTCACGATTCACCATGTGTTCTTGAAGATGAAGCGTATTTGGTTTCCTTCAAGAAATCGCAAGGAAGCAAAGTTTCAGATTTCAATCTCCTTCCCGCTGGAAAAGATGAACTTATGCAGTTAGCGCTTTTTCTTGGAACTTGCACGTACTTTCACACAACGGTAACACATGAGATTGTTCCAGGACAACACATCACTTCCGTTCCAAACTTCGATGGCAGAGTCCAGGTAACCTTCTCAACAGATGCCGATCTTGTCGAATTGCTCGCCGATCCAGGAATCGTTGAGAAACTGACGCTGACCCTGAACATTGACCAACTCGAGGCGTATGAAGAATTCATTAGAAGCGCCATCACTACAAATCAAGCAATCCATGAATTCAATGTCGCAATCTTGGAAGCAAACCGTAGCTACCTTCTAGCCAGCTAATCGATAGGGCGGAATTTATCCGCAGCACTCAAACAATCTGACACATAGGCTATCTGACGAAATGAGGATTCAATTGAGAGATGACGGAAATGGAGTAAGTTTCGCTCGCGATCTACTCAAACCTGGTTTCCCATTTACAATACGCGATAAGAACAACAACCGTATAAGACTTCATCGAAAAGTAAACGAGAACCAAAGCGTCAATTTGATGCCGACGTTAGAACGTGCCTTTCACCTTTGTATTGAGGGGAAAAGTGAAAAGGCGGCCAAGTTAATTAGCGAGATAGCTGGGCTTCTAGTGGCAACTGAGATTAACCTTGGGACTGAGTATCTGCTTGAAGTTGAAGTACGCAACCAAATGCCGCGAATGTTAAGTCAAATAAGGCGAGAACTTAAGAGCAATTTCACAGCTGATCAGGCTCCAGGGGCTAAATCCGCATAAAAACATAGCTCCCGTCAGTAACCCACTGTAAGTTATCCCTATTGATTCACTATGAAAGGCCAAAATGTTCGAGAATACGTTCAAGAATGTCGATGACATCCTTCACAAGGATGCTGGGTGCTCCAGCGAGCTCGATTATGTTGAACAGTCTTCCTGGGTACTCTTTTTGAAGTACCTAGAAGATCTAGAGAAGTCCCGAGCTCTTGCCAAAGAACTTGCAGGAGATAAATATAAACCACTGATTGCAGACAAATTCCGATGGACAACCTGGGCATGCCCAAAAACCAAGGATGGCAAAATTGATTTCAATAAGGTGCTCTCAGGTGATGATCTTCGAGATTTCGTAAACGGAGAACTTTTTCCATACCTTGCAAAGTTCAAGGTAGCTGCAACCGGATCTGACACTCTTGAGTATAAAATAGGCGAGATTTTCTCAGAAATAACCAACAAAATTCAAAGCGGATATAACCTACGCGAGATACTTGAACTAGTCGATGAACTCAAATTTCAGACCTCAGCCGATATTCACGAGATGTCTCATCTCTATGAAGACAAAATCAAGAACATGGGAAATGCCGGCCGGAATGGAGGGGAGTACTACACCCCACGCCCTCTAATCAGGGCAATTATTAAAGTAGTTCAGCCAAAAATTGGCCAAACGATTTATGACGGAGCGGCGGGGTCTGCAGGATTTCTTTGCGAAGCTTTCGCATACTTAATGGAATCCAAAAAGCTAACTCCAAGTGATGTCGAAACATTGCAGAAGAAGACTTTTTTTGGAAAAGAAAAGAAGTCTCTTGCATACATTATCGGAACCATGAACATGATTCTGCACGGTATTGATGCGCCAAATATTGTTCACACGAACACACTGGGTGAGAATATTGCAGATATTCAGGAAAAAGACCGATTTGATATTGTCCTCGCAAACCCTCCCTTTGGCGGAAAGGAGCGAGCAGAAGTACAGCAAAATTTTCCTATTAAAACAGGTGAAACTGCTTACCTTTTCCTGCAGCACTTCATGAAGATACTACGTGCAGGTGGATCTGCCGGCATTGTGATCAAAAATACTTTTCTTTCTAATTCTGATAATGCATCGATTGCGATCCGAAAAGAACTTCTTGAGAACCACAATCTCCATACAATTCTTGATTGTCCGGGTGGCACTTTCCAAGGAGCAGGAGTCAAGACGGTAGTTCTCTTTTTCAATAAAGGTGAACCCACAAAAAAAATCTGGTATTACCAGCTCAACCCAGGTCGCAATATGGGTAAGACAAATCCACTTAATGAGGATGATTTGAAGGAATTCATTTCTCTTCAAAAGAATTTTACAGCGTCGGAACTTTCTTGGACCGTTGATGTTTCGGCAATTGATAAGGAAACCTGGGATTTGTCTGTCAAGAATCCAAATGGAAGTAACGAAATTGCATATCGTTCACCAGCCGAAATAATCTCTGACATTGAGTCAATTGATGTAGAAAATCATGAGATTATTCAACGAATTAAAGGTTTGATATGAAAAGTCCAAGAAAAGTCAAGCTCAAAGAGTTGATTTCAATTCAAAATGGTTATGCATTCGCCTCCAAAAATTTTACCGTAGAGGGTGGAATGCCATTAATCAGAATTCGAGACTTGAAAAATGGAGTTTCCACTCAAGTAAATTACTTAGGGCATTATGATAAAAATTTCTTAGTAAATACCGGTGACTTATTGATTGGAATGGACGGTGAATTCAGATGCTATGAATGGAGAGGCGTTCCATCACTTCTTAATCAACGAGTTTGTAGAATCAAAAGCGAGAGCGATGATTTGAATTTGAGGTACCTTTTCTATGGCATCAATAAGTATTTGAAGGCAATTGAAGATGTTACGGGATTCACAACAGTGAAGCATTTGTCGTCAAATACAATTCTTAATATTGACTTCCCTGTTCCAAGTTTGGATGAGCAACTAAAAGTTGTAGAAAAACTTGATAATTTATTTGCGGAAACTGAATTATTGGAGAAAAAACTTCAACTTCAAGAAAGTTCATGTGATGAGCTATTGCTTTCGATTCAAAACGAACTGTACGGCAAGAATGTTGAGATGGTAAGGATTGGCGATGTCTGTAAATTGATGACGGGAGGCACACCAACCCGTTCACGAAAAGACTTCTTTTTGAATGGAACAGTTAGATGGCTGGTTTCAGGTGACATTCATAAAGGTGAGATTTTTGATTGTGAGGGACGAATAACCAAGGAGGCAATGAAAAGCGCAAACACCAAGATTCTTCCCTTGAATTCCGTAATGATTGCGCTGAATGGGCAAGGAAAGACTCGCGGCACGGTTGCTCTACTCCGAACTGAGGCTACATGCAATCAATCTCTAGTAAGCATCTCGCCAATTAATCCTCAGCAACTGATTCCGGAGTATCTGTTTTATAACTTAAAAATGCGTTATCAGGAGCTCCGACGTTTGACTGGGGATGATGGCAATGATAGACGTGGTTTGAATATGATTTTAATTAGAGAAATCAAAATCCCTCTACCAGATATGTCAATCCAATTTGAGGTGGTTGAGAAACTTAAGTTTGTTGATCAGGCTATTCAGGAACTAAAATCTATAATTGCATTAAAGAGGGATTACGCAAGAAACCTTTGGCAATCAATTCTGGGTAGTTCCTTCACGGCAGAGAACGTAGTTTCCTCATGACACTGACTGAAGCGGACACAAGAGCTAAGTATATTGATCCTGCCCTAAAAGAATCTGGCTGGGAATATGACGGGACTTCGATAGTTTCTAGAGATGTTAGAGTCCGTCGGGAATTTTCAATTACAGAAGGAAGAATTCTCGGTGGTGGAAAACGTGGAAAGCTAAAGATCGCTGACTACGTTCTGGAATACAAAGGTGTTCGCCTAGCCGTCGTAGAAGCTAAAAAGTTTAATTTGAACTATACAGAAGGTACTGCCCAGGCTATTGAATATGCCCGGAAGTTACAGATTCCTTATGCATTTTCAACAAATGGAGAGAAAATTCGCCAAATTAATATGCTCACAGGCGAAGAAAAGGATGTTGAAAAGTATCCGCGCCCGGAAGAACTCCTCGCTTCTCTCAAGGAGCCAATAAATGAATGGCGAGATGAATTTCGAAGTGTCCCTTTTGAGAATAAGGGCCAGTCCGTTCGATACTTTGCGCAATTAGCCGTTGAAAAAACTTTAGACTCTATTGCATCGGGCGATAAAAGAATCCTTTTGACCTTGGCTACAGGTACAGGTAAGACCCGAATAGCTTTTCATATTGCCTGGAAACTTTTTCAGACACGCTGGACCATGACAGGTGGAAAGAAGCGCCGCCCGAGAATCCTCTTTCTGGCTGACCGTAATATTCTCGCAAATCAGGCATATAACGAATTCTCTGCATTCACAGAAGATGAACGAATTCGGATTTCACCTAAAAGTATTGCCAAGCGTAAATCCGTACCTACAAATGCGAATATCTTTTTCACGATTTTTCAAACTTTTATGACTGGGCCAGAAGGTAATCCAAATTTTGGTGAATACCCACACGATTTCTTTGATGTGATTATTGTCGACGAGTGCCACCGTGGTGGTGCAAATGATGAAAGCAATTGGCGAGATATTCTCGAGTACTTCGAGAGCGCAGTTCAGATTGGATTAACAGCTACACCAAAGCGCAAAGATAACGTGGACACATATAAGTACTTCGGAGAACCAAAATTTGTTTATAAGTTAAAAGACGGTATCGAAGACGGTTTTCTCACACCATTTCGTGTGCGTAAGTACACAACCAATATTGATGAGTACGTTTATGACCCAGAGGATGACGTTCTCGAAGGAGATATCGAGGCTGGTGAGGCGTACACCGATGGTGACTGGAATACTAAGATCGAAATTAGGCAGCGCGAAGAGTATCTCGTCGACCTATTCATGAAGAATATTGGGTCGAACGAAAAAACCATTGTTTTTTGTGCCAATCAAAACCATGCGGCTTTGATTCGGGACATCATCAACGAGAAGAAGCAAAATGCTAATCCAACATATTGTGTAAGGGTTACTGCAAATGATGGTGAGCTAGGCGAGGATTATTTACGTGCTTTTCAGGACAACGAGAAGACGATCCCAACTATCCTGACGACTTCTCAAAAGCTTTCAACCGGTGTTGATGCCCGCAATATCAGGCATATTGTGATTCTGCGCCCTGTTAAGTCGATCATTGAGTTCAAGCAAATAATCGGTCGCGGAACTCGTCTCTATGATGGCAAGGACTACTTCACAATCCACGATTTCTTTAATGCCTCACATAACTTCTACGACCCTGAGTGGGATGGCGATCCTGATATTCCAACAGATATTGGCCCAATAGATCCACCACCCCCACCCGGTCCTGGTGGTCCTGGAGGTGGCCCAAGTAAGCCAGAAAAAATCGTTGTGCGCCTAAGTAACGGCAAGGAACTCGCTTTTCAGAATATGACAGAAAAAATGTTCTATTCAGTTGATGGTAAGACTATGACTCTGGCGGAATTTATCCAGTCGCTGTTTAATACTTTGGATATGCCGGAATTTTTCAAGAATGAAGAAGAGTTGAGGGCAATTTGGTCCGTGCCAATCACGCGCAAGCAACTTCTTCATAATCTTGAAAATGCTGGTTTCCCGCAAAAGCAATTGGAAGATATTCAAGATCTCATTGATGCGAGATCTAGCGATCTGTTCGATGTGCTCGAATACGTCAAATACCACTTCACTCCTGTTATGCGAGAAGCTCGCGCTGTCATTTCTCGAAGCATAATGGAAACTGAGTTAACGGCTAAGCAGATGGAGTTTGTTGACTTTTTAGTACAACAATACGTCGTTGCCGGTGTTGATGAACTGGATGACTCTAAGTTGGAAACTCTTCTGTCTATAAAATATAAAACGGCAACGGATGGTGTTGCAATCCTAGGAAGTGTTGACATAGCTCGAAACATCTTCCTAACTTTTCAGAAGCACCTCTATAAGCCGCATAAAACTTACGCGGTTGCTGGCAACTGAGCAGATTGGGAATCAAATGACAAGATACTTCAGAGTGATGCTAGGCAAAGGTTCCATGCACGCAATGGATTGTTTTAGTGGGGGATTCATTGGAGTTGATTTTGACCTTGCCATTGATCTAACAAATAGACTGCCTGAAAATTGGCGGGATTTCAATAGAGAGTTCATCCCGATCTATCAGGAACGTCATCCTTCGAAGAATAAAATTGCAGCTGGTTTAGCTTGCGGCATGACTTGGACAGTTTCCAAAGGTATGCAAATCGGAGATGTAATCGTTGCGCCTATGGGAGATGGAAACTTTAGATTTGGTGAAATCTCGAGTAATTATCAATATGCCAAGGATCAGATCCTATTTCACCGCCGGCAGGTTAATTGGTCGGGTTTGGTCGTTAATAAAGAGAATTTTTCTGAACAACTTCGTAGATCGATTGGAAGCATTGGCACGATTAGCGAAGTAACTCAGCATGCCGAAGAAATCTCGAAGTTGCTCAGTGGCGTTGAATACGAAGGATCTCCAACCATCGACCCAACCGTAGAAGAGCCGTCCGTTTTTGTCCTAGAGAAATATCTAGAAGATTTCCTAGTATCAAATTGGGACAGCACAGAATTGGGCAAGTCCTACGACATATATCAGGATGAGAACGGAACCGGTCAGCAATATCAAACAGATTCTGGCCGCATTGATATATTGGCGGTCAGTAAGGACGGAAAAGAACTACTGGTTGTTGAACTAAAGAAGGGGAGGGCTTCAGACGCAGTGGTTGGGCAGATCACTCGCTACATGGGTTACGTAACAACAGAGCTAGCAGGTCCGGGACAGAAAGTTAAAGGAGTAATCGTGGCCCTCGAAGATGACCAACGACTTCGCCATTCTCTTGTAATTGTTCCGGGAATCGACTTTTACAGATATGAAGTTAGCTTCAAGCTAAACAAAATCTAGTTCACGAACTTCCCACAACTCAGTTTCATTCCTATACCCAAAACTGGTGTTAACTACCCCCATGCAACTACTTAGACGACTTGCTCAGATAGTTCTGGGTCTTGCTCTTGGCTATGCCGGGGTGGGGCATCTGGGGGCTAATCGGGTGGAGTTTCAGGCGCAGGTTCCGAGTGTGCTTAAGGAGTATGCCGATTTTGTGGTGGTGGC
>JACCDL010191615.1_pt1 | contig 15107 bp, 10 predicted proteins | sample 7441931 | NCBI WGS metagenome assembly JACCDL01 (sample SAMN15323437, study PRJNA562643) | freshwater metagenome | isolation source: river surface water | place: USA:Blue River Watershed | collected 2017-08-16 | reverse complement strand
GTGATCGGCCCCGAAGTGCGGGGGCTGAACTCGAGCTTGTAGCCGCGCGAGATCAAGTCGCGACGCACCCAACGCGGTACTTCGTCATCGAGCAGCATGCGGCCCGGTGAGATCGCGTGATCACCGAATGAATCGCGCAGCTGAAAGCTGTTCATGTTTGCCGCCTCGGCGGCCACCTGCGGTGTCATGCCGAAATCCACCACGTTCAAAAAGAACTGCAGCAAGTTCTGATCCTGGCTGTCGCCGCCTTGTACGGCGAACGCTAACCAGGGCTTGCCATCGCGCACGGCCAAGCTCGGTGTGAGCGTGGCGCGTGGGCGCTTACCCGGCTCCAACACGTTGAAGGGGTTGTCCTTCGCATCGAGCACGAACGACTGCAAACGTTGAGAGAGACCAATCCCCGTCTTGCCCGCGATGACGGCCGGATTCCAACCACCGCTTGGGGTGACGGCGACCAACCAACCTTCGGCATCGGCACTCACGACGGACGTCGTACCGCGCCAGAACGGCGCCTCTGGGTCACTCGCAAGACGATCGATCGCGGCGGCGGAGGGCGGTGCGACGCCACCGGGGCTGAACGGACGATTCGGTTCACGCGGCTTGTCGCGCTTCGTGTCGTTCGTGGCACCCGAGGTGTTCGCACGTTCGGCGAGCAGCGATGAATAGGGATTCACCTCGCCCTGGAACGGATACGGATCTCCCGGGCCGATACGCGGATCGTTACGTTCACCGATGAGTGCTGCGCGTTGTTTCGCGTATTCCTTCGACAGCAGACCACGAATCGGCTCAGCGGGCGGGAATGCCGGATCGCCGTAGTAGAAGTCGCGATCGGCGAACGACAGATTCATCGCTTGATAGAGCGTGTGCAGATAGCGCGACGAGTTGTAGCCCATCGACTGCAGATCGAAATTCTCGAGGATGTTGAGTGCCTGCAACATCACGGGGCCCTGCACCCAGGTGTCGAGTTTGTAGACGTCGACACCGCGATAGTTCGTATGGCGCGCTTCTTCGATTTTCACGCGCCAATTGGCGAGATCCTCGCGCGTGATCAAACCTCCCTCGGCTTGCACGGCTGCGGCGAATTCGTTCGCGATATCGCCGCGATAGAATCGGTCGTAGGCAGCCATGATCGCCTGCTTGCGGGTCGCACCTCGTGCGAGTGCACGTCGTTCGGCATCGACGAGTTTACGCAGCGTCGCGGCGAGCTCCGCCTGAACGAAAATCTCGCCGGCGCGCGGCGCCTCGCGACCTTCGCCTTTCCCGTTGCGATGCGGCAGCAAAATGCGCGCGGAGTTCGGCCATTCCTTGAGCTTCGCTTTCTCACGCTCGAAGGCGTCGGCGAGTTGGGCCTCGATCGCAAAGCCATCGGCCATCTCGATGGCCGGCGCTAGCACCTCGGCCAGCGACAGTCGGCCGTACTCAGCCAGCATCACCATGATGCCGCCCGGCGTGCCTGGCGTGACGGCTGCGAGCGGTCCGTGCTCGGGTGGATAGTCCATCCCCTTACTGCGGAAAAACTCCGGGGTTGCACCGGTTGGGGCGACCCCGAGCGCATTGATGGCGATGACCTTCTTTAGGCCCGGGTGCCAAATCAGAGCCTGGGTCTCGCCACCCCAGTGCAGGGTGTCCCACTGCGTCGCCGTCGCTGCGATCATGGCGCAGGCTGCATCGACGGCATTTCCGCCGCGCTCGAACATCTTCGCGCCTGCGGTCGCGCCCAAGGGTTTGCCGGTGATGGCCATCCAATGCTTGCCATGCAGAGGCGGTTTCTCCGTTTTTTCCTGGGCGACCCCCGTGGCGGCGCTCAAGGTGGCAGCGATCGTCAGCAAGACGAGGAGGTATCGTGTCATTGGCGTAGAATCCCCAAGCAATGTCGATTACCGAACCCGTGATCATCGCGGGCGCGGGGCCCGTAGGTTGTACCGCGGCGCTGCGCCTGGCTCAAGCGGGCATCCCCGTGATGCTGCTCGAGAGCCTGTCGGCGTTGCCCGAAACGCTGCGGGCGTCGACGTTCCACCCGCCCTCGATCGACATGATCGATGAGCTCGGTCTCGCCGACCGGCTGATCGAGCAGGGGCTCATTTGTCGGCACTACCAATACCGCGACCGTCGCACCGGCGAGATTGCCGAGTTCGATCTCGAGTTGTTGCGAGGGCTCACGCAGCACCCCTATCGACTGCAATGCGAGCAGTGGAAGTACACGCGTCTCGTGTGGCGAGAGTTGCAGGAGAAACACGCGACTCATGCGAGTTGCCACTTCGACCATGCGGTCAAGGGCGTCCACCAGACCGACGACGGCGTCGAAGTGTTGGTTTGGGATCGCGGTGAGGAAAAGATCCTGCGTGGCTCCTGGCTGATCGCCTGCGATGGCGCGGACAGCGCGATCCGCAAGGCGATGGCGATCGAGTTCGAGGGATTTACGTACCCTGAGAAGTTTCTGGTCGCCTCGACGCCGTTCCCGCTCGAGACCAAATTCGATCGACTCTCGCCCGTGAACTACATCTCCGATCCGGACGAGTGGCTGGTGTTACTACGCACGCCGACGCTGTGGCGTGTGCTTATCCCGACTGATCCGACGATCGATGACGATGCGCGCTGGCTCTCGGACGAGTGGATACAGGAGCGCCTGCATCATATGGCGCCGCACGAGACGGATTACGAGATCGTGCATCGCACGATCTACCGCGTGCACCAACGAGTCGCCAAGACTTGGCGGCGTGGACGTGTGTTGCTCGCGGGCGATGCCGCGCATATCAACAACCCTCTTGGTGGTATGGGCATGAACGGCGGCATCCACGATGCGTGGAACCTCGCCGAGAAGTTGATGCAGATTCATGCCGGCGAAGGCGATGACAGCTTGCTCGACCGCTACGATCGTCAGCGTCGCGGAGTCTGCGTGCGTTTCGTCCAGGAACAAACCATCAAGAACCGACAAGCGATCAAGTCGAAGGATCGTCAAGCGGAGCTCATGAGAATCGCCGCCGATCCCGAGCGCGCGAAGGATTTTCTGCTGAAGAGTTCGATGATCGCGAGTTTGCGCGATGCCGAATTGATCGATTGAAGACACATTAGAAAAAGACGAAGGAGTGGGGGATGACGAATGTACGTTTTTGGCCATGGCTCGCCATGGCGCCATTGGCATTGGTGAGCTTGTTTTGGTCACCTTGGTTGGCGGCGGTATTTGCGCTGTTGTTCTTGTGGGGTCTGCGCGACTTCTCGCAACGACGTCACGCCGTCTTGCGAAACTACCCGTTGCTTGGGCACTTGAGATTCTTGCTCGAGTACATCCGCCCCGAGATGCGCCAGTATTTTCTCGAGGACGATGAAGACAAGCACCCGTTCTCACGCAACCAGCGTGCGCTCGTCTATCAGCGAGCCAAGCGACAGAACGACAAGCGCGGCTTCGGCACCCTCAAAGATCTCTACAGCAGCGAATCCGACTGGCTCTGCCATTCGACGGTGCCTCGTCACGCCGACCCAAGCACCTTCCGCATCGAAGTGGGTGGCCCCGATTGTCGTCAACCGTACTCGTTGTCGGTATTCAACATTTCGGCGATGAGTTTTGGTTCGCTGTCGCGAAACGCGATTCTGGCGCTCAATGGCGGCGCCAAGCGCGGTGGTTTTGCACACGATACCGGTGAGGGCTCGATCTCGCCGCATCATCGCGAGCCCGGTGGCGATCTCATTTGGGAGATTGGCTCGGGATATTTCGGTTGTCGTGACGCCGCGGGTCGCTTCTCGCCCGAACGATTTAAAGAGCAGGCGACATCACCCCAGGTCAAGATGATCGAGATCAAACTCTCGCAGGGCGCCAAGCCAGGTCACGGTGGTGTGTTGCCGGCGGCCAAGGTCAGCGAGGAGATTGCCGCCACGCGCGGCGTGCCGATGGGGCAGGATTGCATCTCGCCGGCCAGTCATTCCGAATTCAGTACACCTAAAGAGTTGCTGCAGTTCGTCGCGCGTTTGCGTGAACTCTCGGGCGGAAAACCCGTTGGCTTCAAGCTCTGCATCGGCCATCCGACGGAATTCTTTGGAATAGCCAAGGCGATGCTCGAGACGGGAATTACGCCGGATTTCATCGTTGTCGACGGTGCAGAGGGCGGTACGGGTGCGGCGCCTGCGGAGTTTGCCGATCACGTCGGTATGCCACTGCGCGATGGTTTGCGTCTCGTGCACAACACGCTCTTTGCGATCGGCTTGCGTCAACGCATCAAGATCGGTGCCTCGGGAAAAATCATCTCGTCGTTCGATCTGCTACGCGTGCTCGCACTGGGTGCCGATTGGGGCAACTCGGCGCGCGGCTTCATGTTCGCCTTGGGATGTCTGCAATCGTTGTCCTGCCACACCGACGAATGTCCGACGGGCGTGGCGACGCAGGATCCGGTTCGTCAGCGCGCGCTCGTGGTGCCGGATAAAGCCACTCGCGTGGCCAACTTCCACAACCAAACCGTCGCGGCCTTGGCCGAGATGATCGGTGCTGCTGGCCTCACGCATCCTTCGCAAGTGCGACCGGGTCATCTGATGACGCGCGATGGCGATGGTCGCGCGGTGTCGTTCGCTCGTTCGATCGACACCTTGCCAGCCGGCTGTTTGGCAACCGTCGACGCGCGCGCCGATGCGCTGCCGGAGCCATTTCGCAGTTGTTGGGGAGAAGCCCGGGCGGATCGATTCGCCGCCGCGAGCTAATCTCAATGACCGTCGAATGAGAGTAGCGTGTGCGTGGCGATGCCACGCGCACGCAGCTTCTCGCTGCCGCCGAGCTCGGGTAGATCGATCACGAAAGCGGCCGCCACGATCGTGGCGCGCAGAGTTTCCAATAGTTGTACTGCCGCGAGAGCCGTCCCGCCCGTGGCGATCAGATCATCGACGAGCAAGACGCGCTCGCCGTGCGCAATCGCATCGCGATGAATCTCGATTTCGTCGGTGCCGTATTCGAGTGCATAGGCGACGCGCAGTGTTTCATGCGGAAGTTTGCCCTTCTTGCGCACCGGGACGAAACCCGCGTGTAGTCGATCGGCGAGGGCGCCACCCAAGATGAAGCCGCGCGCTTCAATTCCCACGACATGATCGATACGCGCGTCCTGATAGGGCGCAACGAGCTGATCGATCGCTTCCCGGAAAGCGGCCGGATTGGCGAGCAGGGTCGTGATGTCACGAAACTGGATGCCCGGTTTCGGGTAGTCGGGAATGGTTCGAATATGGTCGATGAGCATGGGGCGAGTGTACATGTCATCATTACGCTATGAATGCGAAAGCCTGTTTTCGAAGCCTGACTTTGCTCATCGCGGGTCTGTCGTCGATCGCCGTCGGCGCATCACCAGACTCTGCTCCCCTGCCGACGATCGCGCGCGAGCAGGTCTCCGCGACGCTCTGGATGCAACGCGCCGAAGAGTATCGGATCGCGACCGAATCGGTTTTTCGTTTGGCGACGGAGCGACTGCCAGCTCTCGTGAGCGAGCCGGGCTCGGCAGCGATCGAGCAGGTCGGTGATGCCAAAGCGTGGGCGAAGCTCAACACCGCAATCATCGTCGATCTCGATGAGACCATTCTCGACAACAGCTACTACCAAGCGAGACAGATCCGTGCCGGTGCCGAGTACGACGAAGCCAGTTGGCAGGTCTGGATGCAAGAGGCGGCGGCGACGGCCGTGCCTGGTGCCGTCGAATTCCTGCAGGCGGCTTCGCGAGCAGGCCATCGAATTTTCTACATCACGAATCGCGCCTGTGCGCCGATGCCGTCGATGGACGACCCGTGTCCGGCGAAGACGGCCACTCGAAAAAATCTGCAGCGCTTAGGGCTACCCGATGCCGACTATCCCGATGCCTTGATGTTGCGTGGGTCGCATCCCGAATGGCGCACGTCCGATAAGACCTCTCGTCGCGCCTGGGTCGCCTCGCGCTATCGCGTGATCGCCCTCTTTGGGGATGACCTGAACGATTTCATGCCGCGTGCCGACTATGCCAAGCGTCGCGCCGAATTCGCCGATTTCTTTGGTCGACGCTGGTTCCTACTGCCGAATCCGATTTACGGGTCATGGGAGCGCGCCGTGCTCGGCGGCGCTTGCACGCCCTCGATGACAGCGACGCAGTGCGCGATGGCAACGACCGAGCGACGTTACGGCTTGCTCGAAACCGAAGGGCAGCGCTGACCGGGCAGCGCCACATCGACCCAGACGAGACGATGATCCGAACTCATCGCGGGGCCCGTCTCTTCCGTCGGCCAAAACACGCCTGACGCGCATACGGTCAGGTCGGCCGATGGCAGCACGTAGTCGACGCGCAGATTACCCACCGACCCCGCTCGATCATCGAAGTCGCCCGTGTCGAAAGCCGCGTCGCCACGATGACTGAGATTGGGTCCTGCCTGTCGCTTTGCCGCAGCAACAGCGCCTTCGCTGCGTGGGGTGAGCGAACCACGAGCGACCTCGCGATGCACGCGCGGATGATCGAGCAATTGCGCAATCGCACCCGGCACGCTGCCACCATCGAGCGGGTCGGCATTGAGATCCCCGACGACGACGAACGAGGCCTCGTTCGCGAGACCGCCTCGTCGACCTTGGTCATCGATCAAATACGCGGCCTTTGACCCGCCACTGAGGTAGTCGGCCCACAATCGAATTTCATCGTGATTGCGACGACCGTTGCGATCCTCAGGCCCGTCGAACCCGGGCGGTGTCGGATGACTCGCAAGCAGATGCAACCGAGACGGCGATATTTGCGATTCCGCTCCCGGCGTCGAGGGCAACCGAATGACGACATCCCAATGACTCTTGGAGGAAATCGGCAAGACTGCGAGCGCCGCGGGGGAGTACCACTGCGGCGGGATCAGGTTGTTCGGCATGTCGCGCCACAGCACGTTTTTGAACGTACGCGATGCGTCGGTGTCGATGGCCCAGCGCGAGAGCACGAGCATGCCGTACTGTCCGGGGAATCGACCGAAGCCGAGGGCATCGTTGCCGCCTTCGATCCGACCATTGCGATCGAGGTCGACACCCGACGGCATCCCCGTATTCGAGGGGGCGATGAAGTGGTGCGGATAATCGAGTGGCTTGCCGCCAGATTGTGAGCGACCGAGATAGTTCGCCAGCAACAGGGCGGGCGCCTTAGGGTCGTAGTCGAATTCATTGAGCAGCACGATGTCAGGGCGTATCTGCTGCAAGACGGCCGCGATGTCCTGAATTTGTTTTTGGTCGCGATCGCTCAGATCACGGCGCAACGCGCCCTCGGTGTCTCTGTACAAGCTGACGTTGTAGGTGGCGATGCGCAGCGTCGAGGCGGTAACGACCTCGGCTAGCGCGCCGATCAGCATGATGACAAGCGAGCGCGGAGAGATCAGCACAGCAAACCCCTTTCGAAAACTCGAGGCGAAAAAAAACGGGGCACCCGAAGGTGCCCCGTTACTTTGCCAGAGTTGGCCGTTAGCGTCAGAACTTGAACTTGACGCCAACCTGCATGGCCCAGCGAGACTCACCGCGGTTGTCACGCAGCGTGAGATCGCGAAGGTCGGTCGTACGGAAGTCGTAGCGATACTTCTTCGTGGTCGGGTCGATACCGGCGAAGCGAACTACGCCGAAGCCGCCCGGGAAGCCGACTTCCTTGATCTGGCCCCAATCCTTGTTGATCAGGTTGCCGACGTTCAGGATGTCGAGAGTGACTTCACCCTTGCCGAAGCCGAAGAGGCCAGGCAATTCCTGCGACAGACGCAGATCGACGTTGTTGACCCACGGCGAGCTGACATCGTTGACGCGAGCGATACCGCCCTTGTACTGGGCGAGATCCGGGTTCGAGTCGAGGTAGCTGAAGAACGCCGATTCCATCGCCGCGCCACCGGTGAAGATGACATCGCCAGGAGCGGACGGCACGTACAGCGGATCATCGAACGAGCGACCGTCACCGTTCATGTCGTTGGCGAACACGAAGGTGTAGGGCTTGCCCGAGCGACCTTCGTAGAACACGCCGACCGAGGTCATCAGATCCGCAATGAAAGACTTGCGGTAGCTGATGTTCGCGGTGAAGCGATCACGGATCGCGTAGACCGAGCGCTCGGCCACATCGGCGTTGCGATCGACACGGATGGCGTTGTTCCAGTTGGACGCAGCCTGCGAGCTCGTGAGGGTGTTGACCTCAGTGGCTTCCGTGTAGGTGTAGCCGATGTTCCAGTTCCAGGTCTTGCTACGCGCACCCTGCAAGCTCAGGGTGAACTGCGTGCCTTCGCCCTTGCCGGTCGGCGCAGCGATCGTGCTGTCGACGCCGAAATCACGGTTACGCAGCGCAGTCGCCTGTGCGGCGGCACCCGTGAAGGCCGGAGCCGTGACAGTCGACCAGTAGTACGGACGCCCATCCGGCGCGAAGCCGGTCGGGGCACCGAGGTTCGGCTTGATGTAGCGGATGCCTTCCTCGACTTCCGTGCGAACGACTTCGGCGCTGGCGATCAAGCCATACCACGGCAGCTCGTGATCGACCGCAAACGAGGCCTTCCACGCAGCCGGCAGTTGCAGATTCGGATCGACGAAGTCGACGTTGCCACCCAAGCCCGGCGGCGGACGCACGCCCGGCTGGTTGTTCGGATCCGGGCTGAAGGTGATGCCCTTCGAGGCCGGGCTGTTCTCGATGATCGCGCTCTGCGTGACGTTGTTGTTCGAGAACGGGTTCGACAACCAGACGTTAGCCGCGATGCCCTGGAACAGACCGATACCGCCACGGATCTGCGTCTGACGCTCGAAGTTCGGGCGCCAGTTGAACGAGAAGCGCGGCTGGATCAGCTTGTTGCCATCGACCGTCGAATCGTTGGGGATACCAAAGAAATTCGAAGCGAGGGCGTTGTAAGCCGGACGATCCTTGACGATCGGGGTGTCCATACGAACACCGGCGGTCAAGGTCAACTCGGGGCTCACGACCCAGGTGTCTTGCAGGAAGAGACCGAGGTTCTCGAGCTTCCAAGCGGCAGCGCGCGAGTTCACATCGCCGTTGGTTGGGTAGAACAGGTTGTAGGTGCCCGGCGTGCCCGCGCGGAACGCGTTGATGCCGTAGAACTGATAGACACCGAACTGGTCACGACCGAAGAGGTTGAAGATGTCCTTGCTGTCGTAGTCGACGCCGAACTTGGTGGCGTGATCGCCCCAAGAGTAGGTGCCGGCTGCGAAGAACGCAGTCGTATCGACCTTCACGACGTTGACGTGGCGGAAGCGCTCCGTACCGATCCAGAGGCTGTCGGCGCCCGAGCAGTTCGTGCTGTTCAAGCAAATCTGGATGGCCGGCAGCGGCGTGCCGATGTCGTTGTCCGAAGCTTGCTTCGAGGTCGTGAACGACACTTCGGTCGAGAAGGCCGGTGTCCAGTCGCTGTACAACTGAGCCACCGCGCTTTCGAACTCGCGGATGTTGTTGTACCAGTGGCTCGAGAGCGAGAGCGAACGCGAACCGAAGTTCGGCAGGATCGGCAGAACCTGCTCGGTCTTGTTCAGACGCAGGCTCGCACGATGCGACTCGTTGATGTTCCAGTCGAACTTCACGAGGATGTCTTCGATCTCGGTGTTGAGGCTCGAGGGCGGGTTGAAAGTGCCCGCGTTGAACTTCCACACGTCCTTGGCGATCGCAGCCACTTCGGCGATCTGCGCCTGCGTGATGCCGGTCACAATGTTCGAAGCGCCTGAGCCGGCCGGGCCGAAGCTCGGGGCCTGTGCATCGCGCTCGAACTTCTCGTAGCTCGCGAAGAAGAACAGCTTGTCTTCGACGATCGGGCCGCCCAGGGTGGCGCCGATGGTGTTCTCGTCCTTGAAGCCCGTGAACTTGTTACCAGCGCGCTTGCCGACCCAGTCGTTGCTGCGCGTGATGTAGTAGGCCGAACCCTTGAACTCGTTCGTGCCCGACTTGGTGACGGCGTTGATGCTCGCGCCCGTGTAGCCTGAGCGAGCGACGTCGAAGTCGGCGAGAGCGATGTTGATCGACTCGATCGAGTCGATGCTGATCGGCTGACGCTCCGTCGGCAGGTTGTTCGACTCGAGACCGAAGCCGTCGTTGGTCGACACACCGTCGATGCGGATATTGTTGAAGCGGGTGTTCTGACCGCCCGCCGAGATTTCGCCACGCTCCTTGTCGGTCTGCGCGATGCGCGGATCGGTACGGACGTAGTCTTGGATGTTGCGGTTGATCGACGGCAAGCCTTCGATCTGCTCGCGCGCAACGCGCGTGCCCGCGCCCGTGCGGGTCGAATCGAACACCGGATCAGCGACGCGGTTGGCCGCGATCACGACTTCGGCGAGACCATCCGGCTGCACGTTCACGACGATGCCGCCCGTGTCGCCGAGTTGCAGGAACTGGTTGTCGAGCGTGGCGGTCTTGTAACCGGAACCGCTCACCGTGATCGTGTACGGACCGCCGACGCGAACGCCGCGGAAGTTGAAACGACCGTCGGCATCCGTCGTCGTACGGCTCACCGTTCCCGAGGGAACGTGACGCAGTTCGACGGAGAGACCGCTGACAGGATTGCCGTCAGCCGAAACGACTTCACCCGCGGCGGCTGCCGAGGTGACTTGCGCATACGCGCTCGGTGCGTGGACTGCGCTCGCGGCGACGATAGCCGTCGCGACGAAACTCGCCACAAGCAGGCTGGCCTGCGGAGACGTTCGAGTTCGCATCTATTCTCTCCCTGGGGATGCTAAGGAATTGGGGGGCGCATATTGTAATTTGGCGCCAATGACATTCGCGTGACCCGCGAAGATTTTGTTGTTGCATTTATACAACAACAGGGGCGTGGCACCGCACCGCAGTTGCCTTCGACGGTTTTTAGAGCTCGCCGGCGGTGATCGCCGAGGTGAAGTGCCTTCGGCAGAGGGGGACGTAGCGATCATTGCCGCCGATTTCGACCTGCGCACCCGTGGTCTCGACCGAGCCGTCGGGCCGTACTCGAACCACCATCGTGGCTTTCTTGCCGCAGTGGCAAACGGTCTTCAACTCGACGAGGTTGTCGGCCCACGCGAGCAGCTGAGCGCTGCCTTCGAACAGACGACCGAGAAAGTCGGTGCGCAGTCCGTAGCACAAGACCGGGACGTTGAGTTCGTCGACGACACGCGCGAGCTGCTTGACGTGCTCCGTCGAGAGGAACTGCGATTCGTCGATGAGCACGCAGGCGAGCGGCTCGATGGAATGCTCGGTGGCGATGTCGGCGTAGAGATCGACTTCCGATCCGAAGTGCCTCGCCTCGGCGCTGATGCCGATGCGCGACGCGATGCGACCGCCTGCGCGATCGTCGAGCTTAGCCGTGTAGACGAGCGAGCGCATGCCGCGCTCGCGGTAGTTGTGCGCCGCTTGTAACAACGCCGTGGATTTTCCGGCGTTCATGGTGGAGTAGTAGAAGTACAGCTTCGCCATGACGTTCCTCAGCCGGCGACGATGCCCACGACACAGCCGGTCATGCACGAGGCTAGCGTTGCCGCGACGAAAGCCGGCCAAGCGAGATCGGCGAGATCTTTGCGACGCTCCGGCGCCATGGTGCCGATGCCGCTGATCTGGATGCCGATGCTCGCGAGGTTCGCAAAGCCTGCCAGTGCGTAGATCGTGATCAAGCGGGAGTGCTCCGAAAGCGCATTGGTCGGCATCGACGAGAGTTGGATATAGGCGATGAATTCATTGAGCACGCTTTTCACGCCGAGTAGTGATCCGACCGTCATCGCCTCGTGCCAGGGCACGCCCATCAACCAGGCGATCGGCGCGAAGATCCAACCGGCGATGCGTTCGAGCGTCATCGCCTCACCGCCGACATAGGGCAAAAATCCCACGATGCTGTTGGCCAGCGCGACGAAGGCTGTCAGCACGATCAAGATCGCGACGATGTTCAGATAAAGGGCCAGACCATCACCCGTGCCGCGGGTGATCGAGTCCATCGCGCTTTGGTAAATGCGCGGCGGCGCCTGCAGCTCCTGGCGGTCGGCGTCGTCACCGGGCAGCATCAAGTGTGCGAACAGGATGGCAGCGGGCACCGACATGATCGACTTGGTGATGAGGTGGCCTAGAACGCCATCGAAGAGTTGGCCGAGCATAGCCGAGTAAATCACCATCACCGAGCCTGCGATGGTGGCCATGCCGGCGGTCATGACGAGCAACAGCTCGTAGCGCGACATGCGCTCGAGATAGGGTTTGACGAGCAGCGGCGCCTCGGTTTGGCCGAGAAAAATATTGGCAGTGGCAACGAGGCCGGCTGGGCCTTTGGTGCCGAGTGCGCGTTCGAACACAGCGGAGATGGCGCGGATGACGACGGGCAAAATACGCCAGTACCACAAGAGCGCCGAGAGAGCCGACATCACGATGACGAGCGGCAAGACCTGAAAGGCGAAGGTGACGACCGCATTCGGGTTGGTGACGGTGAACGGTGTGTCGCCACCACCTAAGTAACCAAACACGAAAGAGGTGCCCTTCATGGTGGCAGCGCCGAGTGCACCGACCGCCTGGTTGAGATAGAGCAGTCCGTCTTTGATGATCGGTGCCTTCAAGAGCAGCGCACAGATCACGAATTGCAGTACGACCGCAACGGCGATGAGCTTCCAGTTGACCTTGCGCCAGTTGCTCGACATCGGCAGTGCGATGGCGATGAACACGACGATACCGAGCAGGGCTTGCGCGTAAAGCATCAGTGAGTTCCCCAGATTTTCGAATTATTTGAGTTTGATTTCGCGCAGCCGCTCTTGCAGATATTCCTCGGCAAGAATCGGTGGCAAGGGCTCCGGACGCCCCGGACCGACGCAGGAGGGTAGCGCGGCGATCGGGAAGTCCGGGTTGAAGTGCAGAAAGAACGGCATCGAGAAGCGGGCGTTTTTGGCGCGATCGCTCACCGGGTTGATGACGCGGTGGCTCGTCGAGCGGAGCGCGCCATTGGTGAGGCGCTGCAACATGTCACCGACGTTGACGACCATCGAGCCCGGCGCAGGGTTCACCGACAACCACTCGCCTTGTTTGGTCAGCACTTGGAGTCCTGGTTCCTCGGCGCCCAAGAGTAAGGTGATGACGTTGATGTCTTCGTGGGCGCCGGCTCGAATGCTCTCGGCTGGGTTCGGCGGCATCGGCGGATAATGGATGACGCGCAGCACGCTGTTACCGAGCTGCACTTTGTCCTCAAAGTAATCCGGGGCGAGCTTCAGCACGCGTGCGATCGCGGTGAGCAAGCGACGACCGGTGAGATCGAACGTGTCGAACATCTCGATGCACGTCTCGCGAAAACCCGGGAGCGAGTCGATCCAGACGTTGTCGGCCATGTAATGGCGGTACGGATGTCCCTCGGGCAGTTCTCGGCCGATGTGCCAGAACTCCTTCAAGTCGAAGTGTGCCGAGCCCTTGGCGGTCTCGATGCCGAATGGGGTGTAACCGCGTGCGCCGCCGCCACCCTGGATGTGGAAGCGGTGTTTCTCCGATTCCGTCCAAGCGAAGAACGTCTTGAACTGGTGGAGAAACCGGTCGATGAGCTCCTGCGGAATGCCGTGATTCTCGATGATCACGAAACCGAAGTGTTCGTAGGCTTCACCGATGGCCGAGACGAATTGCGGAGTCTCGACATCGCGGAGACTCAGGGTCGGTATGTGGGCCGTCATTGGCGCATTCTGCACCCATTGGGGTGCTCGCGTTAAGATTCACGGATGATCGAGTTCGCCCTACGCACCATCGTCGCCTATCTGCTCGGGTCGCTGAACGGCGCTCTGCTGCTCGGGCGCCTACGCGGCGTCGATATCCGCACCCAGGGTAGCGGCAACGCGGGTGGTACGAATGCCTTGCGGACGCAGGGGCCGCTCTTCGCCATCGGCGTGATCATCATCGATGTCGCCAAGGCCTGGATCGCCGTGAAGTATGTTCCCGGTGACGCGGGTCCGGGGATGTGGCTCGCGGCCACTTGCGGTTTCGCTGCGGTGTTCGGGCACGTCTATCCCATCTTCCACGGCTTTCGAGGTGGCAAAGGTGTCGCGACGGTGCTCGGTACCTTGCTCGCGTTGTCGCCGCTATTGCTTGCGGGCGTGCTCGCGATTTGGTTCGTGATGATGTTCGTTTTCGGCTTCGTGGGTCTCGGCTCGATGGTCGCCGCGGGTGCGATGCCGCTGCTGGTGCTGTGGGCTGCGTACGCCGGCACGATCGGGCCTAGCGAGTTTCTGCCGCTGCTATGGTTCGGTGTCGTGTGCGCGCTCTTCGTCGTATGGACTCATCGCAGCAACATCGCACGTATGCGTGACGGCACGGAGCCGCGCGCCAAGCGCTTGTGGTTACTCGGTCGTCTGCGTAAATGACCGTAGCGCCAATGCCCCTTGCGCAGATTGTCTTTGCGCAACTCTCGGATGGGGGGCTGCACTCCGGCGAGATGTTGGCGGAGTCTCTCGGTGTCACGCGCAGCGCTGTTTGGAAGGCGATCGAGCAGTTGCGCGAACTCGGTCTCGAGATCGAAGCGCACACCAACAAAGGCTACCGACTGACGCGCTCGGTCGAAGCGCTCGATGCGGCTCGAATCCGAACGCATTTGGCGGACTCGGTGCGTGAGCGAACGGGTATTGAGGTCGTGTGGGAGATCGACTCCACCAATGCCTCTTTGCTGACCCGCACCGCACCGCAACCGCATCGCTACGATGTTCTGCTCGCCGAGAATCAAACGAGTGGTCGAGGTCGCCGTGGTCGAGCCTGGCAGGCGCGGCTCGGTGCGAGCCTGTGTCTTTCGATCGCGACCAGTTTTGACCCGTTCCCGCGTGATTTACCGGCGCTGACGTTGATCGTGGGGCTGCGGGTGCGCGAGGCCTTGATGCGCTTCGGCGCAAAGACTTTGCAACTCAAGTGGCCCAATGATTTGGTGATGACCACTTCGCAGGACGAGCTCGCCAAGCTCGGCGGCATTCTCGTGGAGTTGCGCGCCGAGGCGGGCGGTGCCGCGCATGTCGTGATCGGCGTCGGGCTCAACCTGATGCTCGATGAAGAGGATCGCGCCGCGATCGCCGCGCTTGGCAACCTGGCGGCGAGTCTCGCCGATGCGGGCGTCGAGGTCGGTGCGCGCAATCGGCTCATTGCCGCTCTGATCGAATCGTGTGTCAAGGGCCTCGAGCAGTTTCGAGCCGAGGGCTTCGCGCCTTTCAAAACGCAGTGGAACTC
>JACCDL010401233.1_pt1 | contig 15112 bp, 11 predicted proteins | sample 7441931 | NCBI WGS metagenome assembly JACCDL01 (sample SAMN15323437, study PRJNA562643) | freshwater metagenome | isolation source: river surface water | place: USA:Blue River Watershed | collected 2017-08-16 | reverse complement strand
GCGATATCTTTGGCAGTCAGGTGATGCTCACGCAGGACCTGCTGTGTCACCGCTAATTGCGAGCTCCATATCTCGTTCGCATCATGTTCGACCCATCCCGGGTTCGGAAAAAACTGGGTGAACTCTTGTTGCGCCATACCGTGTATACGGCCGCTGCGATTAAACAAGATGGCACGAGAACTCGTTGTGCCCTGATCAATTGCGAGAATGTACTGGTCTGCCATGCGAACCTCGAGGATGAAAAAAAGCGCGGAGAGCCGCGCTTTTCAGTCAAGCGTGACGTTAACTAAAACATCACGCAACCAATCTGTGAGAACGAATTCCAGCCTTGTGAGCCAGAATTCGTTCACTGCGCAAAATTATTTTACGCGACCTTCTTTCCAAGCTTGGAGAAGCTTGTCATAGGCGATAGTTTCGCCCTTTGGCTTCTCGTTGGCCAGTTTCTTCCATGGTGCCGACGTATCAGACAGATACTTGTTCGGATCGCCTTTTTCGTTCAGCTTAGGTGCGCAATTTTGCATACCCGCGCGTTGCAGACGCTCCATCACTTTGTCCATCTCATCCGCCAGATTGTCCATCGCTGCTTGTGGAGTCTTCTCGCCGGTGACAGCGGTCGCAACGTTTTTCCACCAGAGCTGAGCCAGCTTAGGATAATCAGGAACGTTAGTACCGGTTGGAGTCCATGCAACACGTGCTGGGCTGCGATAGAACTCGATCAGGCCGCCGTATTTAGCAGCGTTCTTCGTGAAGTACTCATGACGGATGTCGGAGTCACGAACGAAAGTCAGACCTTCGATCGATTTTTTCAGCGACGTCGATTTCGCGTTCACGAATTGAGCGTACAACCATGCAGCGGATTTGCGCTCATCTGGAGTCGACTTGAAGAAAGTCCAGGAACCCACGTCCTGATAACCATTCTGCATACCGTCTTTCCAGTAAGGACCGTGTGGGCCAGGAGCCATACGCCATTTTGGTGAGCCATCGGCATTGTTCACAGCAGGAGCCTTGCTCATGCCAGCGGTAAACGCGGTGTACCAGAAGATCTGCTGAGCGATCTGACCTTGGCCAGGTACAGGACCCGCTTCAGAGAACGTCATACCCATCGCTTCTTTAGGCGAGTACAACTTCATCCAGTCGATGTACTTCGTCAGAGCGTAGACAGCGGCAGGCGAGTTAGTCGCACCACCACGAGCCACAGACGCGCCCACTGGTGTGCACTTGTCAGCAGCTACACGAATACCCCATTCATCAACAGGCAAACCGTTTGGAATACCTTTGTCGGCGGTACCTGCCATCGACAACCAAGCATCAGTAAAGCGCCAGCCGAGTGATGGATCTTTCTTGCCGTAGTCCATGTGACCGAAGACTTTTTTACCGTCGAGTTCTTTCACGTCGTTCGTGAAGAAGTTAGCGATATCTTCATAAGCGGACCAGTTTTGTGGAACGCCCAATTCGTAGCCATATTTCGCTTTGAACTTGTCTTGCAAGTCTTTACGAGCAAACCAGTCAGCACGGAACCAGTAGAGGTTGGCGAACTGTTGATCAGGCAATTGATAAATCTTCTTGTCAGGACCGGTAACGAAGCTAATACCGATGAAATCTTTTAAGTCCAGACCAGGGTTAGTAAATTCTTTACCAGCACCTGCCATGAAATCGGACAAAGGAATCACAGCGCCGTAACGGAAGTGGGTACCGATCAAATCGGAATCCGAAATCCAGCCGTCATAGATACTCTTACCGGATTGCATAGATGTTTGCAGCTTCTCGACGACGTCACCTTCTTGGATCAAGTCATGTTTGACTTTGATGCCAGTGATTTCTTCAAAAGCTTTTGCCATCACCTTGGACTCATAAACGTGCGTGTCGATAGTTTCGGACACAACGTTAATTTCTTTTACGCCCTTAGCTTTGAGCTTTTCAGCAGCATCGATAAACCATTTCATTTCATCGAGTTGCTGTTTGCGGCTCAGCGTCGATGGTTGGAACTCTTTGTCCACCCATTTCTCTGCGGCTTTCATGTCAGCCCAGGACGCGCCTGAGGCCAGCATTGCTGCGATCGCAATGGCACTAAGTTTAAGTTTCATCTTGTCTCCTCTTCGCACCTTCCCGGACAGAACAACCGACACCGGCGGGAAGTAACCCGGTGCCAGCATGAGTCGAGGCTGACTCACAACCAACATCCCTTCGCTTGCTAACCCCAACGCATCATCACTAACAACACTACAAAACCTACAACGGCCGCTACCCACTGCGTTAAATCAGTCAGTCCAGCCCAAGCCAGATTCACATACGCAGCCGACAACAAGCCGATAAATAAGCGGTCACCGCGTGTAGTAGAGATAGGCAAAAATCCTTTGCGCTCAATACTCGGTGAGCGTACCTGCCAGATTGTCATACCTATCAACATCAACACGACGCTACTAAAAAAAACAGCAACTTCTAAGGTCCAAGCCATCCATGAAAAGGCGTTACCCATGTCACACCCTCCCCATAGCAAAACCTTTGGCGATGTAATGGCGCACAAACCAAATCACTAAGGCTCCCGGCACAATCGTCAGCGTACCGGCCGCAGCGAGCACACCCCAATCCATACCTGCGGCTGAAACCGTACGGGTCATCGTTGCAGCGATAGGCTTAGCATTTACTGACGTTAAGGTGCGCGCCAAAAGAAGTTCAACCCAGCTAAACATGAAGCAGAAAAACGCTGTCACACCGATGCCAGATTTAATCAACGGTAAAAAGATTTTGGCAAAAAAAGCAGGAAAACTGTAGCCATCAATGTAGGCAGTCTCATCGATTTCTTTTGGAATACCTGACATGAAGCCTTCTAAAATCCATACCGCCAGTGGCACATTGAACAGCAAGTGCGCTAACGCCACCGCGATATGCGTATCCATCATGCCGAAGGTGGAATACAGCTGAAAGAAAGGCAGCAGAAAAACAGCCGGTGGCGTCATGCGGTTGGTGAGCAACCAGAAGAACAAATGCTTGTCGCCTAAAAAAGAATAACGTGAGAAAGCATACGCAGCGGGCAGTGCCAGTAGCACCGACATCACCATGTTCATCGCCACATAAATAATCGAGTTGATGTAGCCGCTATACCAAGCCTCATCCGTGAAGATAGTGAGGTAATTATCAAACGTTAAATGCGTTGGCCACAAAGTCATCACGCCGACGATTTCTTCATTCGTCTTAAGTGACATGTTTAGCATCCAATAGATCGGCAATAGCGATAACGCTAAAAAAGCGACCAGGAAAATGCGCGAGAAATTTTGTCGGATCATGTTTTATCTCCCGTACCCACGCGCTGCATCCAGTTGTAGAGCACAAAAGAAAACAGCAAGATGATCAAGAAATAAATCAGCGAGAACGCCGCCGCTGGACCCAGATCAAACTGACCCACTGCTTTTTGTGTGAGGTATTGCGAAAGGAATGTCGTCGCATTACCGGGCCCACCGCCAGTCAGCACAAATGGCTCGGTGTAAATCATGAAGCTATCCATAAAACGCAGCAGCACCGCAATCATCAACACATTGCGCATTTTTGGCAGCTGAATAAACCGGAAGACCGCAAAGCGCGATGCGCCATCAATTTTGGCCGCTTGATAGTAAGCATCAGGAATCGCACGCAAACCCGCGTAGCAGAGCAATACCACCAATGGCGTCCAGTGCCATACATCCATCAACAGCACCGTTAACCACGCATCCCATGAATCACCAGTGTAGTTGTATGAAATACCGGCATCATTAATCAGCTTGCCCATTAAACCGATATCACCACGACCAAAAATTTGCCAGATCGTGCCGACCACGTTCCAAGGAATCAGCAATGGCAAAGCGATCAGCACGAGGGATAACGAAGCACGCCAACCGTGTGCGGGCATCGTAAGTGCCACGCCTATGCCTAAGGGGATTTCTATCGAGAGCACCGCTAAAGAAAACCATAGCTGACGCGCTAACGCGCCATGCAAATCCTGGTCGCGCATGACTTCTCTAAACCATTCCATGCCGACGAACACAGATTGATCAGGCCCGAGGATGTCTTGTACCGAATAATTCACCACGGTCATCAATGGCACGATCGCAGAAAAAGCGACCGACAAAATCACCGGCAACACGAACCACCATGCTTTGTTGTTGTAGGTTTTCATGCGACGCGTCTCTCATTGACGTAATACAAAATGCGCTCGTCTGGCAGACGCACGCCCACAGCATCACCAGCCGCGACCGAATGCAGCGTGCGCTGCTTGCACGCCACACGATAATCACCGAGCTGGCAATCGACTAACCAATGCGTACCCATGTTGCGTGCGCTAATGACACGCGCTGGCAAACTATCTGATGCACCTTGCGCAACGCACTCAACAAATTCCGGACGAATACCTAACTTCAAACTACCTTCACCCATACGCAAACCACGACGTGGAGGTAAAAATGCAGAGACGCCCGCGATACGAACACCATCGGCGCTATAGCCACAGGGCAGTAAATTCATGCCGGGATTACCGATGAAGTAACCCACAAAGGTGTGCGCGGGTGCTTCGAATAATTCTTGTGCAGTACCGATTTGAACCACTTCACCTTCGGTCATCACGACAACTTTGTCGGCGAAGGTAAGTGCCTCAATTTGATCGTGCGTCACATAGATGAGCGAGAGTTTTAATTCGTGATGAATTTCTTTTAGCTTGCGGCGTAACAGCCATTTCAGATGCGGATCAATCACCGTCAATGGTTCATCAAACAATACCGCTGCTACATCAGGGCGCACGAGTCCGCGGCCCAAAGAAATTTTTTGTTTCGCGTCTGCTGTGAGTCCGCTAGCGCGATTTTTTAAATCCGACGACAGCTCTAATATCTCGGCAATGTGTGAAACACGCTTATTAATATCAGCGGTTTTCCAGCCGCGATTTTTTAACGGGAAAGCCAGGTTTTCACCCACCGTCATCGTGTCGTAAATCACAGGGAACTGAAACACTTGTGCAATGTTGCGCGCTTCAGTCGGTAAGTTAGTCACATCGTTACCATCAAACAGCACCTTGCCTTGTGATGGACGAACTAATCCAGAAATAATATTCAGCAGCGTCGTCTTGCCGCAACCCGAGGGGCCGAGTAGGGCGTATGCACCACCATCGTTCCACGTCATCTCCATAGGACGCAGCGCGTAATCCGATGGCTCAGTAGGGTTGGCTTTGTAGCTGTGCGCCAGTCCGGCGAGTTCTATGCGCGCCATCTCAGACTCCCGTTGAGTCCGGAGCGCAAAGTAATGCGCCATCGGGACTAAAAATAAAGACATCGTCAGGAAGGAAATACACCGTCGTGGCCGCGCCGATGCTGAGCGTGTGCACACCCGTTAGTTGCGCTACCAATGACAGCTCACCACGATGTAAATGCACGTAGGTTTCTGAACCACTAATTTCAGATAGATCAACCGTTGCACCCACAGCGAAATCATTGCTTTGCGAGCTAAGCCGCAAACTATGTGCACGTACACCGAGCACTACCTTGCTGTGACCCGTTGCTTTGCTGCGTTGACGTTCCGTTAAAGGCATAGCTAAACCATGACCCAAATCTGCCATGCCTTGCGCGTTAATCTGAGCATCCATCAAATTGATCGGCGGGTCGCTAAACGTGCGAGCGGCTTGCAATGATGAAGGTGCGTTGAATACCGACAGAGTTGAGCCATGCTGTAGCACGCGACCTTCATGCATCAAAAGTGTTTGTCCGCCGAGTTGCAGGGCTTCGAGGGGTTCGGTGGTGGCATACACCACCGTCGTGCCGCCCGAGGCAAACAGATCCGTTAATTCGCGGCGTAGTTCTTCGCGCAATTTGTAATCCAGATTTACGAGCGGCTCATCAAGTAATAACAAGCCCGCATCTTTAATCAGTGCGCGCGCTAATGCAGTACGTTGTTGTTGACCGCCAGAGAGTGCGGCAGGAGAGCGATCGAGATAGTTAGAGATATGCAGACGCTCAGCCATCTCATGAACTTTTTTGCGAATGTCATCGTCCGATAACTTGCCTGCAATTCGTAAGGGCGAAGCGATGTTTTCAAAAACGCTCAGCGAGGGGTAATTGATGAACTGCTGATAAACCATTGCCAAATGGCGATCGCGCACGGGCACGCCAGTCACATCCACGCCATCGGCAATAATCTTGCCCTCTGTTGGGCGATCCAATCCCGCCATCAAACGCATAAGCGTGGTCTTGCCGGCCAAGGTCGGGCCGAGCAGCACGTTGATGGCTCCCGCCACCAGCGCGACCGAAGTCGGATACAGATGCGTATGGGCGCCAACGCGGGCGCTTACGCCTTGTAATTCGAGACGCACTTTATCTCCTCCGAATGTGTCGCGCCGACCTTAACCTGCTGCGACCATCAGTTTGTTATCGTTTTTATACCGCTTTGCGGCAAACCACTCATCAACTTTTTGTGCCGTCCCCTCTGGCACATGAAGCCCCAACTTAGTGCGACGCCACAGTATATCGGTGCTGGACGACGCCCATTCAAAATTCATCAGATACTCTAATTCGGCTGGATATAAACCTTCTGCCAGCGGCTCACCCATATCCTGCAACGAATGTCGATGGTTTAACAGCACATGAATACGCGTGCCATACGTGCGTGCATAACGCGTGATCAACTTCGGTGCGAGCCAGGAATATTTCTTTTGTAGTTGGTGTACATACGCATCGAACTCAAGTACCGAACGATTTTGCGGTTCGCTACCAAACAAGTCACCACCGGGAAGACAAGCATCGGCTGTCCACGCACCGCGTTGATTGCCCAAGTGCGGTGCAATCATATCGACCGCTTCTTCAGCTAGTTTGCGGAAGGTCGTGATCTTGCCGCCGAACACACTCAGCATCGGCGCACTTTCGCCTTCGATGACTAAGTTGTAGTCGCGTGTAATTTCGGATGCATTCGACGAATCATCTTCTAACAAAGGACGCACACCCGAGTATGCCCACACCACATCAGCAGGCTTTAACGGTTTTAAGAAATAGCGTTCAGTTAGTTTGCATAGATACTCGATTTCATCCTGATCAATCGCGACCTTATTGGTGTCGCCGTGATAGTCAATATCGGTTGTACCTATCAATGTGAAATCGTGTTCGTAGTCGATCGCAAACACGATACGACCATCGGGATTTTGAAAAATGTACGCGAACGGATGATCAAATAATTTTTTAACGACGATATGACTGCCCTTGATCAAGCGCAGTGATTTTGCGCTCGGGCGATGCAAGGCATCTTGCAAGAATGAAGCGGCCCACGGGCCGGCGGCATTGATGAGCCCACGTGCATGTACATGGAGCGCTTCGCCATCGTTGGTGCGCAGCACAGCCGACCATTTGTCGCCATCGCGTTTAGCCGATTCGCACGCAGTGTGCGTCAAAACCGTTGCGCCTTTTTCGGCAGCATCTAAGGCATTCAAGATAACGAGTCGCGCATCATCCACCCAACCATCGGAATAAATAAAACCCTTAGTGAATTCAGGCTTCAGTGGTTTGCCTGCTGCGTGCGTGCGCAAATCGAGGCTGCCTGAGCCGGGCAAAATTTCGCGTTGTGCGAGGTGGTCATACACCAACATGCCAGCACGTATCATCCATGCAGGACGTTGACCTTTATCGTGCGGCATAACAAAGCGCATCGGCCACATGATGTGTGGTGCAGAGCGGAGTAAGACTTCGCGTTCAATCAGTGCTTTTCTGACTAATCCAAATTCGTAATGTTCGAGATAGCGCAGACCACCGTGAATTAATTTCGTCGAGGCCGACGACGTGTGTGATGCCAGATCATCCTTCTCGCACAACACCACCGACAAGCCGCGTCCCGCCGCATCGCGCGCAATGCCTGCGCCGTTGACGCCGCCGCCAACAATCAGCAAATCGCAATCAAAGGTGGCTGAAGAAGAGCTCATTAGCGAAAGTCTGCAAAAAGATGAGTGTGGGCCGTTACTGAATTGGTGGTTTGACGAAAGTAGCCTACTAGTGACAACAAATCCGGTGCCAAGGTTGTCGACGCGCGGTTAGTTGTGTACAGAAAAGGCTGGTAGCCTTTCCTATTAGAATTGCCAAGCGTACTTGGACTGAAGATAATGCTAGTCAAAGATAGACGTTAAACGAACAAAAAGCAACACACATGGCAGCATTTCGGTTCGTTTGTTTTCATTATTTCCTTTTTAACGTGGCCCGGCCTAGTGCGGGAGTATTGGTATGACCCTCAACCCGCGACAACGGCGCTTACTGGAAGCCGTCCAGAGACAGGTCACCATTTCGGTAGAAGACCTGGCCAATGAGTTAGACGTTACGCCCCAGACCGTGCGGCGCGACGTCAAATTAATGGAAGAGGCGCGCTTGCTGGCGCGTTATCACGGTGGAGTGGGGCTGCCATCGTCAGTTGAAAACATTGATTACACCCAGCGACAGGTACTGAATATCGAGGGCAAGCGCCGCATCGCCGCCGCCGTGGCCGAGCGCGTGCGTCCCGGCTGCTCGCTACTAATTAATATCGGAACCACCAATGAGGAGGTGCCGCGGGCGCTGATGCATCATCAGGGTTTGCATGTCGTGACCAACAATCTCAATGTGGCCACGATTTTGGCCAGCCAGCCCGGCTGCGAGGTCATAGTGGCGGGTGGTGTGGTGCGCGGACGCGATCGCGCCATTGTGGGTGAGGCCACCGTCGATTTCATACGGCAATTCAAGGTGGATATCGGCATCATCGGCGTTTCAAGCATTGAGCCAGACGGCACGTTGCGTGATTTCGATCCGCGTGAAGTCAAAGTCGCTCAAGCCATCGTTGAGCAGTCGCGCGAAGTGTGGCTGGTGGCTGATCAGGCCAAATTCGACCGTCAGGCCTTAGTTCGCATCACCCATCTTTCTCAAATTGATAAGTTATTTTGTGATGCGCCGCCGCCGCCCGGATTGGCCAGCATACTGGCCGAAGCGCAGGTAGAAGTCGTGGTTGCCCCGTAATTTAGGCGGCGACAAGCAATGTTTACAGGTTTGAGTGTCTGAGAAGCGTTAAAAATTTCGGAAGCGCCAGCCCTTTGGGCGATAATACGGCCATCCGAAAACCGCACCAAGGAACAGGATGTCCAACGTCTACGCCCCACTAAAGAACGATACTTTTTTGCGCGCATTGCTGCGCCAACCCACGGACTACACGCCGCTCTGGCTAATGCGCCAAGCTGGGCGTTATCTGCCAGAGTATCGCGCGACCCGCGCAAAGGCCGGCTCGTTCATGGGCTTGGCTACCAATCCTGACTACGCCACCGAGGTCACCATACAACCCCTCGATCGCTATCCATTGGATGCGGCGATTCTGTTTTCAGACATCTTGACCGTGCCCGACGCTATGGGCCTAGGCCTCTCATTTGCTGAGGGCGAAGGTCCACGCTTTGCCCATCCACTGCGTGATGAAAAAGCCGTGCTGGCATTGCGTGAACCCGATCTCGCTAGTCTGCAGTACGTATTTGATGCAGTGACGCAGATCCGCAAAACCCTCAACGGTCGTGTGCCGCTGATTGGTTTTTCCGGCAGCCCCTGGACACTCGCCTGCTCTATGGTTGAAGGCGGTGGTTCCGATGATTTCCGTCTCGTAAAGGGCATGCTGTACGACCGACCCGATTTGATGCATCACATCCTAAATGTGAATGCGAAAGCCGTCGCTGCCTACCTGAATGCCCAAATTGATGCCGGCGCACAAGCCGTGATGATCTTTGATACGTGGGGCGGTGCCCTAGCGGATGGTGTGTATCAGGCGTTTTCTTTGCATTACATGCGCGAAGTCATTAAGGGCTTGAAGCGCGAGCATGATGGCCAAAAAATCCCGTGCATCGTATTCACCAAGGGTGGCGGGTTGTGGCTAGACGAAATAGCCGACAGCGGTGCCGATGCCGTGGGCTTGGATTGGACGGTAAATCTCGCGAAGGCGCGCCAGCAAGTCGGCCACAAAGTTGCGTTGCAGGGTAACCTCGATCCGAACGTACTGTTTGCCAAGCCAGAGCAAATTCACGCCGAAGTGGAAAAAGTCTTAACCTCGTTCGGTAAACCCGGCCCCGGAACAGGTCATGTGTTTAACCTAGGCCATGGGATTTCTCAGTTCACCCCGCCGGAATCGGTGACAGCTTTAGTTGAGGCCGTTCACGGCATTAGCCGCCGACTGCGTTCCTAACAGGTCTTGCCTAAGTGGTATGTGCGGTGAGCGGCGACTTCGACCAAAACGGTTCACTTATGCACATTATGGTTAGGCGAGTGTAAATCAAGGACTTGCGGAAAATAGACAGACCCCGCTGCAGAAAAATGCGCTAAGTCCTTGATTTGTTGATGCGCCCATCCTTTTTGGAAATATCCGATTACCGATCCCGCATTACAGAAACTGAACGGGTTTGTTAGAAACCGAGTTTGTTCACAAAGATATCCACAAGCTAGTGGATAACTTCTGATTGACAAAAACGCCCTAAAGGCAAGCGCAAAAGCAATTTTGGGGGGTAGTGCAGGGTCCAACGTGGTGCGCCGGCCTGCGTGACCAGGGTTGTCATGCAGAGATTACTCAAAACCCACTTATTCACAAACTATGCCCTTGTCAAGGCGCTAGAAAATAAATTCAAATTATTTTTTTCGATCTGGCGCGAAATTCGTAAGTCATTGATTTTGTTGGAGACCGCTCGCTGCTTCCCCTCTGAGCAAAGTGTTTGAGGCCGCATGAATTCAGGCATTTGGGCTGTCAAGCCCCAGTTGTACACAAAGTTATCCACAAATTTTGTGGATAGCCTAAAAAGGGCTTTCGAAATGGACAGTTAGCGCGCATTCTAAGGAATCACTTTAAGTAGCGACTGCAGTAGTTAAAGTTAAAAATTTTTCAGCCAATAAAAAAATATAAAATTTTTTCTGTCATTAATTCATTACACAGACGTCGTAAAAAACTTTTTTCTTCTCACGTGCACAACACAATTCTTCAAATTGCTCTCGACACACCACTCGATACAACGTTTGATTATCGATATCTTGCGTCGAATGAAAATGTTGAACAACCACTGATCGGTCAATTCGTTCGCGTACCGTTTGGTAAACGTGAAGTTGCAGGGTTAATTGTTGGCGTAAACAAAACGAGTGACATAGATCCACAAAAAATTCGCGATGTAATCGAACTGCGTCATCAAATTACAGCTCTGTCATCTCACTGGATGCAATTGTGTGAGTTTGCTGCCGAGTACTATCAGCGGCCATTCGGTGAAGTTGCCTTGCCAGCCGTGCCGAAAGCCTTGCGTGAAGCCAAAGTGGGTACGATAGATCGCGCCATAAAAAAAATGGCAGCACTCGCAAAAACCAAAGAAGCAGAAAATACAGCCAGTGCAGAAAACCCACAGCACGTAACGCACACCTTAAATGAGCAGCAACAGCAGGCCGTTGATGCGATTGCCACAACCACAGCGTATGCCTGTCATTTATTGTTTGGTATTACCGGTAGTGGCAAGACGCAAGTGTATTTGCAAGCCGCGAAAGCCTTACTAGAAAAAACAAAAGCACGCGGTGAGCATGCACAAATTTTAATTCTGGTACCAGAAATCAATCTCACGCCGCAATTGGAAGATCAGGTGCGTGCATCGTTTCCACGGTTGAATGTCGTGTCTTTGCATAGCCAATTGTCAGAAGGCGAGCGATTGCGTCATTGGTTAGCCGCGCATGAAGGGCAGGCCGACATCGTATTGGGAACGCGACTCGCCGTGCTGGCCTCAATGCCGAATCTAAAACTCATCATCGTTGATGAAGAACATGACGCATCCTACAAACAGCAAGAAGGCTTGCGTTATTCAGCACGTGATTTGGCGATCTGGCGTGCGCGTCAATTAGCGATACCTGTGGTGTTAGGTTCAGCTACGCCGTCAATAGAAAGCTGGCAGCATGCAGAGACCGGTCGGTATAAACGACTAATGCTTACTCAACGAGCCGCAGCACAAGCCACCGTGCCACGCGTTGGCTTGATTGATATGGAGCGAAACAAAGCCATTGAAGGCTTATGTCCTTCACTGGTAACCGCATTGCGTGAGCGACTCACACGTGGTGAGCAATCATTACTCTTTTTAAATCGCCGTGGCTATGCGCCCGTCATGCATTGCGATGCTTGCGGGTGGATTAGTAATTGTCGGCGCTGCACTGCTTTTATGGTTTTGCATAAGCCCGAGCGACGACTGCGTTGTCATCACTGCAGTCTCGAGTTGCGTGTACCTCAATCATGTCCTACCTGCGGCAATGTCGATTTACAGCCATTGGGGCGCGGAACCCAGCGGGTAGAAGAACATCTGCACGCATTATTTCCAGAAGCGCGCATCTTGCGCATCGATGCGGATTCCACGCGTCGCAAAGGCAGCGCACAAGAAGCTTTTGATTCGGTGCATCGAGGAGATGTTGATATTTTGCTCGGCACGCAAATGGTCGCGAAAGGTCATGATTTTCAGCGCTTAACCTTAGTGGGCGTAATTAATCCCGACACCGCATTGTTTTCTCAAGACTACCGCGCCAGCGAACGCTTGTTTGCGCAGCTAATGCAGGTGGCCGGTCGTGCAGGTCGCGCGGCAAGTGAACTGGGTAGTGTGAGTGAGGTATTAGTACAAACACGCTATCCCCAGCATCCGCTGTATCGCGCCTTAATGAATCAGGATTACACCGGTTTTGCGGCTAGCGTTTTAGAAGAACGTCAAAGTGCAGGCTTGCCGCCTTTTGTATTTCAGGCGTTGTTACGTGCAGAAGCCAAAACACTCGATAAAGCCTTAGCGTTTTTAACGAACGCTAAAACCTTGTTAGATCACGAAGGCATCATCATTAACGATCCCGTACCGATGACTATTACACGAGTAGCGGGAGTAGAGCGAGCCCAGCTATTGCTCGAGTCCTCATCACGCGCCGTATTGCAAGCGTTTTTAAAACCGTGGATGCAAGCGCTGCGCGAATCGAAATCGCGTTTGCGATGGTCGTTAGAAGTAGATCCGGTCGATATCTAACGCCATAGGTAATCGCATAGATTAATGGCAGCGTTATTTATTGCAATGGCGCGTCAAGCTGACCTTCCATTGCTAATTCGCGAATTTTTCGTATCGTATCAATGTCTGATTCTTTATAGGCATCGCGCCTAAAGTTATTGTAAAACTCCGCTTCAGCATCATCAGAGGCTGCTTGGTGATCGTCGTATTCAAAGCGCACAAACAAGGCCCCCGCTACCGGCTCTTCTATCGTCATCGTTAAGTCCGATGCGGGAATATCGTTTTGTTGAGGTACGTGATACTGCACGTGTTGTTGTGGCACAAAATGCACCTCATCATGAATGATGAGCTTGCCAAATTGTAGTGTGCGAGATAAGCCGTTTTCAGAACGACCCGTAATTTCACAAGCATCCAGCGCCAACACAAATAGGGTTGGTCGTTCCGCGCGCATAACCAGCCCGCGCCACACTTGAGCGCGCGTTAACGGAGCAATCAAAGGATTGTCAGCGGCGTTAATTTCAATCAGATGAACAAATTTCATAAGTCAATAAGTATCAAACAGCAAATCACTTTACCATGGACATAGAGTCGGCCGCGCGGATTCGTTACAATGAGGGCTGTGCACGAAACGAGTACGCCGAGCATGCAGAGTACTTAACGCGTGCAAAACCGAGTGTAATTATTTCCACTTTTTCTGTCTTCTGAATGTCGTCTGGCTTAAATACGCCGCAGCGCGCCGCTGTTAATTACATCGATGGTCCATGCTTGGTGCTAGCCGGCGCTGGCTCAGGTAAAACACGCGTCATTACACAGAAAATCGCGCATCTGATTCAATCGTGCGGCTACGAAGCTAAAAACATTGCCGCGCTTACCTTTACCAACAAAGCCGCGCTGGAAATGCGTGAGCGCGTTGCTAAGCTATTGCATGAGCCTGGCCACGCAAAACAATTAACCGTTTCCACTTTTCATTCGTTGGGCGTGCACATATTGCGGCGCGAAGCAGCTAGTTTGAAATTAAAAGATCGCTTTTCGATTATGGATAGCGATGATTGTTATTCCGTCATCCAGGATCTTTCCGCCACGACCGACAAAGCGCTCATACGAAAATTACAGCAAGCGATTTCGTTATGGAAGAACGCCTTACTCACACCCGAGCAAGCGTTGAATATCGCCAAAGATGAAAACGAAGCACAAGCTGCGCGCTTGTATCGAAACTACGTCGCTACGCTTAGTAGCTATCAAGCGGTCGATTTTGATGATTTGATTCGTCTACCGGTTGAATTGTTTCGCACCGATGAAGCTGCGCGCGATCGCTGGCAACGCAAGCTGCGCTACCTGCTGCTCGACGAATACCAAGACACCAACACCTGCCAGTACGAAATGGTGAAGCTATTAGTGACTGGCCCCGGTAAAAAACCTATGTTTACCGCCGTGGGTGATGATGATCAGGCGATTTATGCGTGGCGTGGCGCGAGTATGGAAAATTTGCGTACATTGCAAACCGATTTTCCTGATTTAAAACTCATCAAGCTTGAGCAAAATTACCGCTCCAGTACACGCATCTTGCAAGCCGCAAATGCCGTCATCGGAAATAATCCCAAGTTATTTGAAAAAGCCTTGTGGTCTGAGCATGGCGCTGGTGACCCCGTCAAAGTATTGGCAATGGAGGATGATGAAGCCGAAGCCGATCAAGTCGCCATGATGTTATCGGCACATAAATTTGAGCGGCGCGCAAAATTTTCTGATTACGCGATTCTGTATCGTGGCAATCATCAATCACGCAGTATAGAAAAAGCCTTACGACGCGAACGCATACCTTACGTAATGTCAGGCGGGCAGAGTTTTTTTGAGCGCGCAGAAATCAAAGATATCGTGAGTTATTTGCGCTTGATTGCCAATGCTGACGATGACCCTGCATTCATACGCGCAGTCACCACCCCCCGCCGTGGTATTGGCCAGGCAACGCTAGAAGCCTTGGGAGAATTTTCAGGTCAATGGCAATGCTCATTATTTGAGGCCGTGTTCAAAGGTGGCATTGAAGCGCGCTTGAGTGAGCGGCAGTTATTTCCTTTGCGCGAATTTTGCGAATTCATCAATCAACTTGAATCGCGCGCTGCGCGCGTGGGTGCG
>JACCDL010089272.1_pt1 | contig 15116 bp, 14 predicted proteins | sample 7441931 | NCBI WGS metagenome assembly JACCDL01 (sample SAMN15323437, study PRJNA562643) | freshwater metagenome | isolation source: river surface water | place: USA:Blue River Watershed | collected 2017-08-16 | reverse complement strand
GCTGGCCCTTCTGCATCAACACCTGGCAAGGGTCGCACCGAGGGATATTTCGCAGCATTGAAGAAGGCTAAGATTGAAAAAAACCATGATTACTATGTGGAGTCAGATTTCACCGTGCTGGGTGGTTATCAGGCCATGATGGGTTTGCTGGCGTTAAAAAAGCGACCAACTTCGGTATTTGTAGGCAACAACCTAATGACAATTGGAGCGCTAAAGGCCCTTAAAGAGTCAAAGGTGAATGTGCCAAATGAAATGGCGGTCATCGGTTTTGATGACCATGAACTATCAGATTTGGTGGACCCTCCTCTAACGGTCATCTCGCGAGATGCCCACCTGCAAGGCGCGTTGGCAATGTCAACGCTGCTTGAGCGGATTAGAGATGGTTACCAATTTCCCCCTAAGCAACTCAAGGTTGATTCCAACCTTGTTATCCGTCAATCCTGTGGCTCGACATGTCGTTACAGGAATATGGATGCAGGTAAGAAAATCTTGAGTTCTTCGACAAGCAGTTAATTACTACTACTAAGGAGATAACTGAATGCAGAAGAAAACCCTACGCAAGCTTGGCGCATCACTTATTGCTGGTGCCCTAGTTGCTACAGGACTTATCGCAGCAGCTCCAGCTCAGGCAGCCGGTAAGACAATCGGTATTGCTTACAGCTTGGGTGGCCGCGATGTTCCAGGCTTTAACCAGCTTGCATACATTGGCGTAAAGCCACTACTTGATCGGGATAAGTCCCTCAAGTTAATCGAATCACAGGACAGCCCAACCGCTACCGATGATCAGCGTGCAGAGCGTCTTCGCCTAATGGCGACCCGCGGCGCTAACCCAATCGTCGTAGTTGGCTTCACCTATGCAACAGCTCTAGGCAAAGTTGCAAAGGAGTTTCCAAAGGTTCAATGGGGCATCGTCGATGACTCATCTGTAAAAGCACCTAACGTACAAAGCATCGTCTTCAAGGAAGAAGAAGGCTCATACCTTGTAGGTCTAGCTGCAGCAATGACAACCAAGACTGGCAAAGTTGGATTCATCGGTGGCGTTAACACACCACTAATCGCTAAGTTCGAAGCTGGCTTTATTGCTGGTGCGAAGGCGATCAATCCAAAGATTCAGATCCAGTCAACCTACATCTCAAACTTCCCAGATTTCTCAGGATTCAATGATCCTGCGAAGGGATATGAGGCTGCTAAGGGTATGTACCAGAACGGCGCAGATGTTGTTTATGCAGCAGCTGGCGGAACCGGAACTGGTATGCACAAGGCTGCATCAGAGTTGAAGAAGTGGTCAATTGGTGTAGATGCTGATGAAGCTACCTATCCAGCACATGCTGCTTACAAGTCCACAATCCTTACCTCAATGCTAAAGCGCGTTGATCTAGGAACCCGTGCCTTCGTACGTAGCGCTCTTGCTGGCAAGAAGACCGCAGGTCTCAGAACTTGGGGTTACAAGCAGGGTGGCGTTGGCTACACAACAACAGGTGGTTACCTAAAGGATGTAACAAAGGTAATCAACAACTACGCCAAGAAGATCTCAACTGGTGAGGTAAAAGTCCCAACAGATCCAAAGAAGGCATAAGTAAATAAGTAATAACAGGGTGCGCTGCCAAAAGTGGCGCACCCTGTCTTTAAAAAAGGGGAAATTTACTTGTCAAGTGTTCTAGAGGTAATCGGAGTTGAAAAGCGCTACCCCGGTGTTGTTGCAAATAGAGATGTATCAATTCAAATTGAAGCAGGAACCATCCACGCCATCATCGGAGAAAACGGTGCCGGCAAATCAACTTTAATGAAAACCCTATATGGCTTAATCAAGCCTGACGCTGGACAGATAAAGGTATTTGGCAGTGAAGTTAATCTGAAATCCCCGCAGGATGCGATCGCACTTGGTATCGGAATGGTGCACCAACACTTTAAATTGGCGGACAATGCCACCGTTTTAGAGAATGTGATTCTCGGTAGCGAACCCACCCGTTTTGGCTTTGTCGTTAAGTATGAAGAAGCTCGCAAGAAGTTGATTGAGATTGCAGAGAATTATGGTTTGGATATCGATCCCGACGAACCACTTTCAAATTTAGGTGTCGGCGAAAGACAACGTGTAGAGATTGCCAAGGTCCTCTTCCGAGGTGCCAAAATTTTGATTCTGGATGAACCAACCGCGGTTCTAGTGCCACAAGAGGTTGATGAGCTTTTTGCCAACCTACGAGAGTTAGTTAAAAAAGGTTTGACGGTAATTTTCATCTCCCATAAGTTGGATGAGGTTTTATCAATTGCCGATGACATAACCATCATGCGTCAAGGAACAACGGTTGCTACACGAAAACCAAAACAAACCAATAAAAAAGAGTTGGCTGAGTTGATGGTTGGTGGGGAGTTACCAAAACCAAAGGCCGGAGAGCTAAAGATCAGTCCGGAAAGTATTTTGAGCATCAAATCCGCTTCATATTTCAGAGGCGATGGTCGCCAGATTCTTGATGATGTAAATCTAGAGCTGCACGGCGGAGAGATTGTTGGATTAGCTGGCGTGGAAGGTAATGGTCAGAGCGAGTTAATTGAGTTGATTATGGGTTTGATTCAACCGGCATCTGGCTCGGTAGAGGTGCTTGGTCTGAATGCGGCTACTACTTTGACTCGAGATATTCGCAACGCAGGAGTTGCCTACATTCCGCAGGATCGACAGAGAGATGGATTGTTGATGACCGCCCCACTTTGGGAGAACCGTATTCTGGGTCATCAATTTGCCGAGCCAATGGCAAAAAATATCTGGGTGAATAAAGGTGCTGCGATTGAGGATTCAAAGCGAGTAGTTGGAGAGTTTGATGTCCGCACCCCTGGAATTAATGTTTTGGCCAGCGCTCTCTCTGGTGGAAATCAGCAGAAGTTCATTGTGGGCCGTGAATTAACCGGAGATCCAAAGTTAATCGTTGCAGCGCAGCCAACTCGAGGAGTTGATGTCGGCGCTCAGGCCATCATTTGGGAGCATTTAATGCAGGCACGCTCTAGAGGAGCGGGAATTCTTTTGGTATCTGCTGATTTAGAGGAGCTCTTCTCATTATCTGATCGTATTGCGGTCATCTATAGCGGAAAGATTGTTTCGATATTGAACCCTGCAAAGACCTCTCCAGAGGATCTTGGTCTAGCAATGACGGGAGCAAAGAGCGCATGACAAAGAGCCGGCTTTTTTGGGGGATAGTTGCGCCAACTGCGGCGATTGTTAACTCACTGTTTTTCGTCTACATCATCCTCAAGCTTCGCGGTGTAGAGCCTATAGAGATGTTCAAACTAATGATCTCTTACGGTTTTGAACCACGTAACTTGGTTTCAGAGATCAATCAGACTGTTGCTTATTACATGGCTGGAGTGGCCGCAGCAATCGGCTTCAAGATGTTGCTATTCAATATTGGTATTGATGGCCAATATCGCATGGGAGCGTTTTTTGGCGCGGTTGTAGGAGCTGCAGTTAATCTGCCTCCAGTTCTACATGTTTTGCTAATCATCTTGGTTGCTATGTTGGCAGGTGGTGCTTGGGCCGCTATCGCTGGCTATTTGAAGGTAAAGCGTGGCGTAAATGAAGTTATCTCAAACATCATGTTGAACTTCATCGCAGCTGCAATCATCGCCTTTTTACTGAGCCCAAATCTTTTGGGTTCCCTGCCGGAAGGTTCGCAGAATCTGCAGACCAAACCAATTCCAGCAAGTGGTCAGATGCCAACCATCAAAGCCTTTGAAGGTGAGATTTACTCCTTCTTATTCATAGCGATTGTTGTTGGTGTGGGCTACTGGATCATGCTCAATAAAACGGTGTTTGGTTTTAATTTGAGAGCTACAGGTCTTTCCTTCCGGGCTGCCAGAGCAAGCGGTGTCAATGCACCGGGAATGATCTTTGTAACCACAGTTCTTTCCGGCGCTATTGCAGGTTTAGTAGGTATTGGCACTTTGCTATCCGATACCCACTCATACAGCATGGCGTTTCCATCCGGGTATGCCTTCACTGGCTTAGCGTTAGCGCTCTTGGGTCGAAATCATCCAGTCGGAATCTTTTTTGCCGCATTCCTTTGGTCATTCCTCGAGCGCTCCGCACCAGTTCTGGAGTTTGAGGGCGTCCCACCAGAGATTGTGATTGTTATGCAGGGCACGATCGTGCTCTCCATCGTTATCGCCTACGAGGTAGTTGCTCGCATAAATCTGCGTCAACAACAAAGGGCGGTTGGTTCGGCAAATACAGAGAGTCAAAATCCAGCAGCAGATGAAGTGAAGGAGACTAAGTAATGTCAACTAACACAAACTCTGCTAAGCCAACATCAAAGGCTAAGTCATTCTTTAGATCTCCAGCTCGCGTAACCCTTTTAATCGCTGGAATCTTTTTAATTATCTCCTTGGTCGAGGTAATTACTGGTGCGACAGATATCTCTTCACCGGGAACCTCTGGTGCAACACTTCGTTTTGCCATTCCACTTTTAATGGCAGGTCTTGGTGGATTGTGGGCTGAACGTGCCGGAGTTATCAATATTGGTCTTGAGGGAATGATGATTGTCGGAACCTGGACCGCGGCCTGGTTTGGTTATTTACATGGGCCGGTAGTTGGAATTCTGGCCGCTGCCATTTTTGGTTTAGCATCAGGATTTTTCCACGCCATCCTCACGGTAAAGATTGGAATTGATCAAGCGGTATCTGGTCTTGCCATCAACTTAATTGCAGCCGGTGCAGCTCGTTACCTGTCAGGAATCTTTTTCCCACCAGTAGGTGGAGATAGAACAGTTTCACCGCCAGTTGAAACCCTTCCCTCATTTACCGTGCCATTTGTAGCTCCGCTACTAAAGAGCATCGATGAGAAAGAGATCTTTTTTGTATCAAATATTGCCGGGCTTTTGTACGGAGTAATGAAGGATCTATCTGTAGTAACCGTTGGCTTCCTTCTTCTCGTTCCTTTAACCTCATGGATTTTGTGGCGCAGCAAGTTCGGTTTGCGAATGAGATTCTCGGGGGAAAATCCCATGGCAGCAGAATCATTGGGAATCAACGTTTATCGCACCCGATACATCGCAATCTCGGTTTCGGGAATGATGGCCTCGTTGGGAGGTGCCTACCTGGCACTGGTCGCCTCATCTGTTTACCGTGAGGGACAGACCGCGGGTCGCGGCTTCATTGGTTTGGCAACGGTGATCTTTGGTAACTGGAAACCAAGCGGGGTATTTGCTGGCTCCATTCTCTTTGGCTTCACCGATGCAATCCGAGTTCGGCAGGCAGAGTCGGTGACGGCACTAATCATGGCGGCAGGAATAGTTGCTTTACTTCTCTCTATCTTCTACACCTCTTCAAGAAGATGGAAGCCAGCAGCTTCCTACTTTGGAATTGCTTTGGTCGCACTCTGGATCAACCAAAGTGTTGACACTATTCCGCAAGAGTTTGTCACCGTATTTCCAAATGTTGCAACCCTATTGGTGCTTACCTTCTTGGCACAGCGGTTAACGCCGCCCGCTATGGCAGGCATGCCCTATAGGCGTGGCTCTGAATAGCTAGAAAGAGACCATGACCGTTAATTGGAACTCTCCAGTTCTAAAGAGCCTGGAGCCAGTAGTAAGCAATGCCAAGCTGGTTCACATCAATAAGGACAAATTGATTGATGTTGCAAACTGGATGGCTTATGAAGAGTTTCCCAAGCCGGATGGATCGATGCTATTTGATTTTGGAGACAATCCAGATACTTTGATGGACTTCACCATGGTTGTTAATACCATGAACTTTGCCTTCACCGATTTTGTCTCTGGAGTTAAATTTGAAACTGATTATCAGGGCAAACGTTGGTGCGATAGTGAAGCGATGTTGGCTTGCATGCACCGCGCTGTTAACTCTGGGGTGCCATTGTTCTCAGGTGAATTCTTAGCAAACTTAACAGCTGAAAAGTTCAACTCCATCTTTGCTGGAACTATTGAGATGCCGATGGTGAAAGAGCGGATCGAGATTTTCAATGAGGTTGGCCGGGTCTTGGTGGAGAAGTATCAAGGCAGTTACCACAATTTCGTTCGCTCCTGCTCTCCACGTCTGTATGACAGTGGAAATGGCCTATTGGAGCGTTTAGTTGTTGAGTTCCCCAGATTTAATGATGTTAGCGATTATCACGGTCATAAAGTGCAGCTCTTCAAATTGGCCCAACTTGGTATTTGGGGTATGCATTTAGCACTTTCGCCTCGTGGCCATTGGCAACTAGAGGATGCAGCGGAGTTAACTGCTTTTGCCGATTACATCGTGCCGGTTGGCCTGAGGGTCATGGGCGTCTTTGAATATGCACCAGAGCTAGAGCATCAAATCAATGCCTTACAAGAGGTTAAGCGGGATAGCGATGCGGAGATTGAGCTACGTGCCAGTTCGATTTATTGCATCGCCTTGCTGACCGATGAGATCAATAAGAGAAGACCAAATATGACACCACTTCTGATGCCACAAGTTGACTTTAGATTTTGGAAAACCTATCACGCAACCCATTGGCCGCATCACCTAACGAAAACAGTGATGTACTAGTTTTGCGAATCTAACTCAGCTTTCCAACTTCTTAAGATTGGCAGAGCCTTCTCAAAACGATCTACAACCTGTCCAACATCCTCAACACAACCACGGACGAATAGATTGATGCCCTTGCCATCAATCATGTTCCGATCTCTAATCACACGGGTATCGGTTACCAAACCAACAATGCCTTTTTTGGATTTATCAGCACGCATTGCCGCCCAGAAAATCCCAATCTCTGTCGCAGTTCCATCATCAACCATTGGTCCATCCAGTAGTGCCAACACCGCATTTGCAGCCATTACCTCTTTGGAATCTACTTCAAAGATGAATTTTGCAGTTACCGGATCTGGTAATGGAATTTCATGTGGCACAAAAACTTCAAATCCTTCACCGCGTAATTGTGCGGCGCATTGATCAATAAAACTTCGCTCATATGGAGTGAATAGAGGTCCAGCAAAATAAATCCGCATTTGGCAACACTCCCTTCAGGTGTATAGACGAGGGTAGCCTTTCTCGGTAGATTTCTGCAATCGATTTCACTAACTAATTTCAGGGGAGTTCGTTGCTTACCTCTTACAGAGAAGTGATTAGACACAGCCATGCTTTCCCAACCTTTGGCTTTGGAATGGTGGGTCGAATTCCCGTAGCCATGAATACGGTGGCATTGGTTTTCTTAATCTCCTCTGTCAGAGACTCATTTTTGCTGGCTGGTGTTGCATCATCCTTTTACACCCTATGCGGTGCGATTGTGGGCCCCAGGATTGGTCGTTTGGCAGATCGCTATGGCACTCGGGTAGTCCTACTCCCGATAACATTCATAAACGCATTATCAATCATGGGAGTGGTCTTTTTCAGCTCAAGATCTGTTCCCTTATTACTGCTGTTCTCTGCGCTCTCTGGTGCAACTATGCCAAGTTTTGGAAGTTACACCAGAACCAGATGGAGCCGAACTATTAAGGACAAGAGAGAGCTTGGCGTTGCACTATCTCTCGAATCGGTACTAGATGAAACCGCTTATGTTGTAGGACCAGCTCTGGCCGGTTTTATATTTGCGCTTTATGGATCTGAATCACCATTATTGGCTGGAATAGTTTTCACCATAATTGGTGGGGCTGGATTAGCAATTACCTCATTTGATCATGCCAACAGAGATGCTGAGCGACAAGAGCTTGGAGGGCTTTTCAAGATAAAGTACATCAAGAGTCTTTTGGCTTCACTTATAGCGCTTGGCATGTTATTTGGATCAAATTATGTAGTAATCCTTGCAGTGGCAAAGGAAAATGGAAGAGCGGCCGATGGTGGACTTTGGGTTGGTTTATATCCAATCGGTAGCACCATAGCTGGATTGATTTACGGCTTAATCCACTGGAAATCAAGAAATGCCATCAGGTACTCCTTGGCTTTGGCTTTTATGACCCTGTCAACAAGTGCGATTCTCTTCTTCCAAAACATAGAGACAATCGTCTTTTTCATCATTCTCTCTGGCATTGGGATTGCACCGGCTTTAATTGCTGCAAACGCCCATTTGAAAGAGTTGGTGCCTCTGAATCGATTAAATGAGGCTTTTTCATTGCTTGGCGCATCTCTTTCAATCGGAATTACCCTAGGCAGCACGCTTAGCGGCATGCTGGTGGACCGATTTGGCGGCTGGAATGGATTTTATTTTATGAGCGCTGCAACGCTATTGGCCACCCTTTTATCTTTGATTGGCGTTAACGCTGGAAAGCATGAACCACTAGGTGAAACAATTAATCATGGCTGAGAAAATAGTTTTCGATACTGATCCCGGGATTGATGATGCACTAGCTCTACTTCTTCTCGCTGCCGCACCCGAATTAGATTTACTGGCAATTACCGTTACCCATGGCAATACCTCACAGGAAAAGTGCTTAACCAACGCTTTGAAATTGGTGGAGTTGTTGGGCATTTCTAATGTGCCAGTAGCTCGTGGCGCACAAGAGCCGTTGGTAAAGGAGTTGTCAGTTGCAGAGGAAACCCATGGTGATGGGGGATTGGGTTATGCGGTACTCCCCGAGAGTAATTTAGAACCTGTAGCAGAGTCGGCCCATGACTTAATCATTAGATTAGTTAATGAAAATCCAAATCAAATTACCTTGCTTTGTGTTGGACCAATGACAAATATCGCTTTAGCACTTTTGAAACAGCCGGAGATAGCCAGAAAGATAAAGCGGATTGTTGCAATGGGTGGCTCTATCCACTATCCCGGAAATTCAACTCCACAATCAGAGTACAACGTATTTTGCGATCCAGAGGCCTACGATGTGGTCATTAATGCAGGGATTGATTTCACTTTGGTACCGCTTGATGTCACCTATCAATGTCTTCTTACCAATCAACATATCGAGCAGATAACAGAGGCACGACCTGAGATACAGAGTTTTATTAGAGAATCAACCCGTTTCTATATAGAGTTCCATGCCGAGTACCAAGGCATCCAAGGTTGTGCCATAAATGATCCACTAGCAGCTGCAATTTTGATCGACCCAACACTGGTTGAAAATAAAGAGTATTTCTTATCAATTGATTTATCTGGCGGCCCCTCTAAAGCAAAAACCATAGCTGATCACTATGGTGCGCTAAAGAAGGCACCTAATTCTCAAGTTTCTATGGCGGTTGATGTAGACCGATTTATGAAGCTATTTATAGAACGCATGAATAGGTTGAGTTAATGAAGCAGTATCACACTCAAACCGAGTTGGGCGAGGTTGGAAGATATGTATTGATGCCCGGAGATCCTGGCCGGGTACCTTTGATCGCGGCCAGATTAGAAAATGCTGTTCATATCGCAACCAACCGCGAGTATGTCACTTACACCGGTTGGCTAGAAGGTGAAAAAGTTTCTGTGACCTCGACTGGAATTGGCTGTCCTTCATCGGCTATTGCAGTTGAGGAGCTATATCGCAGTGGCGCAGATACCTTTATCAGGGTTGGCACCTCAGGCAGTTTGCAGCCCGGCACTAAATCCAATGATTTGGCGGTGGTTACCGGAGCAATTCGCCACGAGGGAACCTCCTCACATTACATGCCAATTGAGTTTCCGGCGGTATGCGATTTAGAGATCGTGCAGGCAATGAGAAGTGCGGTAGAGAGATTAGGTGTCCGATATCAAGTTGGAATATCACACTCCAAAGATTCTTTTTATGGCGAGGTAGAACCAGAGCGCTCAGCAAACAGTGAGCAGCTCAAAGATTTGTGGCGGGCTTGGCAGATTGGTGGAGCCATCTGTTCAGAGATGGAGATTTCAACAATCTGCATAGTCTCAAGCATTTTGCGGGCCAGAGCCGGAGGAATCATGGCGATGCATGGCGAAGGGGAGTTTGGGCCACTAGATGGTTTAATCGTTGCAGCCGTGGAATCGGTAAGAGATTTAATTAAAATGGATAAAGCAAAGGCAGCATAAGAAAAGGAAACGATATGGAAAGCAATGGAAAGCAGTACCACATCCAGCTTGAACGTGGCGATGTTGGAAAGTATGTATTGCTACCGGGTGATCCAGGTCGTTGCGAACCTATTTCTCGACTATTTGATAACCCAAAACATGTTGCAACTAATCGCGAATATGTCACCTATACGGGCACACTAGATGGGGTTCCAGTTTCTGTTACATCTACCGGAATCGGCTGTCCCTCAGCTGCAATCGCACTAGAAGAGCTGGTCAGATGTGGAGCCGACACCTTTATCCGCGTTGGAACTTCAGGTCATATTCAAAAAGATATTCGTTCAGGTGATCTGGCCATAATCAGCGCTGCAATCAGAGATGAAGGAACCTCACGTCACTACATGCCGATTGAGTTTCCGGCGATTGCCGATATTGATGTAGTTCTAGCCTTGCAAGCGGCAGCAAAGAAAACTGGAGCGGTTCATCGCACTGGAATTACCCAATCCAAAGATTCTTTTTATGGCCAACATGAACCAGAGCGCATGGGGGTTGCCAAAGATCTTCTAGAACGCTGGAAGGCATGGGAGATTGGCGGCGCTTTATGCTCTGAAATGGAGGCTTCAGCACTATTTGTAATTGCCTCGATGCTTAGGGTCCGAGCTGGTGGGGTAATGATGGTGCATGCCAAAGAGCCGATGCCACCACTTGATATCTTGCTAGAAACCGCAGTACAAGGTTTGCGTGAGTTAATCGCCGCCGACAAAGCAGCTGGACGTTCGGTTACCTTGTAGATTACTTTGTAGTTGCAGCGGCTCTGATTGCATCAAGCATTAGAGTCCAAAACTTATTGAAATCCAAATCAAGTGCAACATTGCAGTTAGCTTCTTCTCCCAAACGATTGTAGATATCAACCACAGTTGCGCCGCGAGTCAGTGGTCCACTTAGCTCTACTTGAACATTTACAAACCGGGATTTAACAACACTGCGATCGATCAATAGGGCAATAGCAACTGGATCATGAAGCGGTGGATCAGGCATCTCAAAAACTTCATCATAGGTTTTAGCAAAGAATTTAAGTAATCCAATGATGGTTTTACTTAACTCGCTCTGCATTTCATCAAGCTGGGCAAATATCGGCTTGGTCACAAGCGCTTGATGGGTTACATCAAGTCCGCACATGGTCAGTGGCAGCCCGCTTCGGAGCACGACATCAGCTGCTTCGGGATCCATCCATATGTTGAATTCGGCATACGGGGTGCGGTTTCCTCTGCTGGCACTGCCACCCATAAAGACAATCTCAGAGATTTTAGCTTTCAACTGTGGATACATCTTTAAAAACAAGGCGATATTAGTTAGCGGCCCAGTTGCAACCAAAGTCACTGGTTCAGGATGTTCAGCCAGTAGTTTTGCAATTAAGTCCACTGCATGCAAAGTTGATAACTCAATTTTTGGCTGTGGCAACTCTGCGCCATCCAAAGCAGATTCACCATGAATGTCATGAGCCTCTTCAATCGCACCCAAAATCGCCTTACCTGCGCCCTCTGCAATAGGGACATTTATTCCAGCCAGAGTTGCAACACGACGTGCATTCAATGTCACCTTTGCAATCCCACCATTGCCAGAGACTGTTGTGATTCCAAGCAGCTGGAGTGATGGGTTGTGAGCCGCCAAGATCATGGCCAGAGCGTCATCATGGCCTGGGTCGCAGTCCAAAATTAAAGGTATGGGTTTCATGTCACAAGGGTAGGGGTAAAGCGAATGCATAATCTAGTAAAACGCCCTTCTCAATCTGATTTCCGCTGGATAGGATTACAGCATGCTTTTGACCGATAGCAGCGAGAGCTCAATAAAGAGTTTTCTAAAAAATCTTTCACCAGTTGATCAAGTTGGTGCAGATGCGCGTGCTGCTATGTTGGCAACAAGAAGTATTAAAACCTCAAGCAAGCTTTGGGCGATTGATACCGCAATATCGATGATTGACTTAACAACACTTGAAGGTGCAGATACTCCTGGAAAGGTTACGGCGCTTTGTACAAAAGCGGTGCGACCTGATCCAAGTGATAATTCAGTCCCTCATGTTGGTGCGGTTTGTGTCTACAACGATATGGTGAAGGTTGCCCGCGAACATTTAGATAACAATGGCGGTAAAGAGATTCCAGTCGCAGCGGTTTCCACCGCATTCCCTTCTGGTCGTGCCAGCCTTGATGTTAAGAAGCAAGATACCGAGGATGCCATCGCTAGCGGTGCGACCGAGATAGATATGGTGATTGATCGTGGCGCCTTCCTCTCCGGAAACCTAGAAAAAGTATTTACTGAAATCGTTTGCATTAAGGAGATCTGTGGGGATAGGGCCCACCTAAAGGTGATTTTGGAGACCGGTGAGCTGGTGACTTATGACAATGTCCGACGCGCCTCCTTTCTTGCGATGGCGGCCGGTGCAGATTTCATCAAGACCAGCACAGGAAAGGTTTCTCCTGCCGCAACAGCCCCGGTGGTTTTGGTGATGTTAGAAGCGGTTCGTGACTACTACGCGATGACCGGTAAGAAGATTGGTGTAAAACCAGCTGGCGGCATCCGCACCACTAAAGATGCCATCAAACAATTGGTCTTGGTTAATGAAACCGCAGGTCCAGATTGGCTAGACCCCAAGCTATTTCGTATCGGTGCTAGCGCCCTCCTAAATGATTTACTTATGCAAAGAATGAAGATGAAAAGTGGTCAGTACTCCGGAAGAAACTACGTGACATTGGATTAATGATGAAATTTGAATACGCCCCAGCTCCTGAATCAACTGCGATTGTTGAGATTCAATCAGAGTACAACCTATTTATTGATGGAAAGTTTGTACCTTCTAAAGGTGGCAAGAGATTTGAAACCATAAATCCAGCCAATGAAAAGGTTTTGTCCCGTGTCACTCAAGCTACCTCTGCTGATGTTGATAGGGCCGTCAAGGCTGCGACAGAGGCGCATCGCAAAACCTGGTCTAAATTAACTGGAGCACAACGCGGTAAATACCTTTTTAGAATCGCCAGAATTTTGCAGGAGAGAGCCCGTGAGTTTGCGGTTCTTGAGTCAATGGATAATGGAAAACCGATTCGAGAGACCCGAGATACTGATATTCCTTTAGCGGCCGCCCACTTTTTCTATCATGCTGGTTGGGCTGACAAACTTGATTACGCTGGACTCGGCAAAAATCCAAAACCACATGGCGTAGTCGGTCAGATAATTCCATGGAACTTCCCGATGCTGATGTTGGCTTGGAAGGTAGCTCCCGCTTTAGCAACAGGAAACACAGTAGTTTTAAAGCCTGCGGAAACCACCCCGTTAACCGCTCTGTTGTTTGCTGAGGTTTGCCAACAAGCTGATCTGCCAAAAGGTGTTGTAAATATCCTGACTGGAGATGGCTCTACTGGAGCTGCAATAGTGAACCATCCTGGCATCAACAAAATAGCTTTTACCGGTTCAACTGAGGTCGGGAAGATTATTGCCAAGAGCGTTGCTAGCTCAAAGAAGGCTTTGACTCTAGAGCTGGGCGGCAAAGGCGCCAACATTATTTTTGAAGATGCCCCAATAGATGAAACAGTTGAGGGAATCATTAACGGCATCTTCTTCAATCAAGGTCATGTTTGCTGCGCCGGTTCACGTTTGTTAGTTCAGGAAAACATTAAAGATGAACTACTTGAAAAGTTAAAGCGCCGTATGTCTCTGATTCGAGTTGGCGATCCACTTGATAAGAACACTGATTTGGGTGCGATTAACTCCCAGTCGCAGTTAATGAAGATTAGAGAGCTAGCTGAATCTGGAGATGCAGAGGGGGCGCAGCGTTGGTCACCACAATGTGAGCTTCCGGAAAAAGGATTCTGGTTCCCGCCCACATTTTTCACCGGGGTATCTCAAGCACACCGTATCGCTCGCGAAGAGATTTTTGGACCCGTGCTCTCTGTTATTACCTTCAGAACTCCAAGTGAGGCGATTGAAAAAGCGAATAACACTCCATATGGATTATCTGCCGGCATTTGGACTGACAAAGGCTCTCGAATTCTTTGGAGCGCCCAGCAATTGAAGGCGGGCGTTATCTGGGCAAACACCTTTAATAAGTTTGATCCTGCCAGCCCATTTGGCGGCTACAAGGAATCTGGTTGGGGACGTGAAGGCGGCAGACATGGATTATCCGCTTATCTAAAAGGAGATTTCTCATGAGAGTTGATGTGAGAAAAACTTACAAGTTATTCATTGGCGGACAGTTTCCAAGAAGTGAATCAGGACGTAGTTATGAACTGCTTGATGCAAAAGGAAACTTCTTGGCAAACCCTGCGTTAGCCTCGAGAAAAGATCTACGTGACGCAGTTGTCGCTGCCAGAGGTGTTGCTGAAAAATGGGCATCAGCCTCAGCATTTAACCGCTCTCAGATTCTTTATCGCGTTGCCGAGGTGATGGAAGGTCGACGGGAACAGTTTGTATCAGAGGTTATGGCACAGGAAGGTGTCACTAAGGCCCAAGCCACAAAACAGGTAGATGCAGCGATAGATCTTTGGGTCTGGTACGCAGGTTGGTGTGACAAGGTTCCAACAATTTTCGGCTCTACAAACCCAGTCTCTGGCTCTTTCTATAACTTCACCACTCCAGAGCCGGTCGGCGTAGTTGCAGTATTTATAGATGACAACTCATCACTTCTCGATATTGTGCATAGTGTTGCACCGGTTTTGGCTGGTGGAAATGTAGTTATTGCTATTGCAAATGAGGAGTATCCGCTCTGTGCCATCACACTTTCTGAGGTCATCGCCACCAGCGATGTTCCGGGTGGTGTAGTAAATGTATTGACCGGCCGAACAGAAGAGTTAGCTCCTTGGGTAGGTTCACACATGGATATCGATGGCGTTGATGGCTCGGGTGTTGAACCAGCCGCATATGAAACTTTGAAGCGCGATGGAGCTGATAACTTAAAGCGCATCTACAGCTTCAAGGCTGAAGGTTCACCGCAGCGCATTATTAGTTTTATGGAAAACAAAACTGTCTGGCACCCAATCGGGATTTAGTTTTTTAACAAGACTTTCTCGTAACCTCTTAACGAGAAGGTTGGTCTTCTGATCGGCTCGCTAGCCAGTTGTAGATTAGGAAAACGCTTTATCAACGCAGGCAGCGAAACTGACATCTCCATGCGTGCCAGGGGAGCGCCGATGCAAAAGTGAATACCAGCTCCAAAACCAATGTGAGG
>JACCDL011419655.1_pt1 | contig 15119 bp, 15 predicted proteins | sample 7441931 | NCBI WGS metagenome assembly JACCDL01 (sample SAMN15323437, study PRJNA562643) | freshwater metagenome | isolation source: river surface water | place: USA:Blue River Watershed | collected 2017-08-16 | reverse complement strand
CGGAGCACGAGACGGTTGGGGTGGGGGTCGGGGGTGGTCACGGAAGGCGGCCTTCGTCGAGGTCGATCATGTCGGCGAAGGAGATGATGTCGGTGCGGTGCGCGGCGCCCATCTTGCGCTTGGCGTCGGCGAGGGCCTCGCGGCCCATTTCGCTCATCCCTTTCTGCACCAGCTCGCGGTTCCAGGCGGCGACGCGGAGGTCGGCCGGGAAGAGGCGCAGCAGGCGCGCGTCGAGGTCGGCCTCGTCGGCGGCCTCGCGGACGCAATGGATGACGGCCTCGGGTTCGACGCCGAGGTGGAGGCAGAGGAAGCGGTCGAACCCCTTGCAGAAGTTGCGCTGGTAGGACTTGGGGAGTTCGCCCCGCAGGTGCTTGCGCGCCTTCGCGAGGAAACGGGGCAGGTGGAGGAGGCCCGTCGCCCGATGCGGAAGGTACGACGACGGCAGGTCGTAGCAGATTTCGCCGGTCGCCTCGGAGAAGCCGTTGGGGCGGGCGTTGGTCGGTTCGGTCATCGGGAGGGGAGTTGGGAGGCCGGCAGGGCGCGCACGGTTTCGGCGATGGCCCGGCCGACCTTGGCGAGGTTGCGGGATTGGGCCGCCACGAAGGCGTCGGCGCCCCGGTCGGCCATGGGTTCGGTGCAGGTGGAGGTGCCGCCGGCGACGGCGGAGCCATCCGCGCGCTCCAGCCGGTAGTGGACGGTCAAGGCGGCCCGGCGCTCGGCCTGGAGCTCGAAGCGTTCGCACTCGAGGATGAGCGTGAGGTGCGGCGCGTCCGGCGTAGCCATCACGGTGGGCACGCCGGCCTCGCGCGTCAGGTGCCGGGCGACGGCCTCGGCCAGCAGGCGGTCGAGCGCGGCCGCCCAGCGGTGCGCGTCGTCGACCACCACTTCGCCGCCCGGGGCGAGGAACACGACCGCGGGACGACGGACGCCGGCGGGCAAGGTCGCCCGCGGCACGTGGACCAGCGGCGCCGCGCGCGTCGGCGCGGCTTCCGCGGCGGCGAACTGATGGAACGTCACGGCTTCGCTCTGCTTGTCGAAGACGATGCAGCCGGGGAGGGCGAGCGACGAAGCCAGCAGGAGGAGGGGCCTCATTTCGCGGGTTCCTCGGGAGCGGCCGGTTTGACCTCGGGCGCCCTCGGCGGTCCTTGGCGGCGTCCCTGGATGATCGTCTCGGGGTTGCGTTCGATGAAGTCGGCCAGCGAGCGGATCGCCTGGGCCGCTTCGGCGACATCGGCCAAGGCTTGGTCGAGGTCGCGGCGGGTGGCCGAGCCGGGCTTGGTCAGGCCACGCAGGTTCTCGGCGGTGAGGTTGAGGTTCTCGAGGGCCTTGCGGCCCGCGCCGGCCATCGCCTGGATGTCCTCGGCGACCGGGTCGACCTTGGCGTTGAGGCGCTGGACGAGCGCGTCGACGGAGCGCATCGCGGCGGAGAAGTCGGCGACCGCCTTGGTCACCGCCGGGTCGCTCGTCAGGCGGGCGATGTTGTCGGACGCCTTGACGAGGTTGCCGTTGATCTTGCCGAATTCGATCTGGGCGGCCCCTTGGTCGATGCGGCCCAGGATCGCATCCACCTTGCGGGTGATCGCCACGAAGTCGACGCGGCTCAGCTGATCCAGCGTCTGGGAGACGGCCTTGGTCAGGGCGCCGAGGTTGGAGGGGAGGGTCGGAATCTCGGCGTTGGCGCCCTTAGTGTCATGCAGGCGGACGGGGGTATCCGGCAGGTAGTCCAATTCGACGTAGAGCACCCCCGTGATGACGGACTGTTGCTGGAGCTTGGCGCGGAGGCCCTTCTCGATGGAGCCGCGGAGTCCGCCCTTGTCGAGCAGGGCCTGGTCGAGGCCGCGCCGGGTCAGCAGGTCGGGGGCGAACTCCATCACCACCGGGACGGAGTAGTCGGCGGGGGATTGCTCGGCGGTGCGTAGCAGGACCTGTGAGACCTTGCCGATGGTCACGCCGCGGAACTTGACCGGCGCGCCGATGTCGAGGCCGCTCACCGAGTCGTCGAAGTAGGCCAGGGCGGTCGGCTTGGTCCCGGCGAAGCTGCCGCCGCCGAGGAGGATCACCGCGACGCAGCCGAGCACGAGGCCGCCGGCGACGAACGCCCCGATGAGGGTCTTGTTGGCGGAACGGCGCATGTCAGGGGATCCGGGCTTGGGAGAAGAAGGCGTGGGCCTTGGGATGGGCGTCCGGCGACAGGAAGTCGCGGGGCGGGCCATAGGCGCCCATCCTGCCCGCGTCCGGGTCGAGGTAAACGCAGAAGTCGGCGATTCGCAGGATGCTGGGGACTTCGTGGCTGACCAGCACGACCGTGGTGCCGAAGGCCTCCCGGAGCTTCAGGATGAGCTCGTCGAGCCGGCCGGAAGTCACCGGGTCGAGTCCGGCGCTGGGTTCGTCGAGGAAGATGACCTCCGGATCGAGGGCCATCGCCCGGGCGATGCCGGCCCGCTTGGCCATGCCTCCGGAGATCTCGGAGGGCAGCTTGTCCATGGCGTCGGCCAGGCCGACCAAGGCCAGCTTGTACTCGGCCAGCGCGCGCAGGTCGCGCCGGGGCGCGGCGAGGAACTCCCGCATCGGCAGTTCGACGTTCTCGCGCAGCGTCAGGGAGGAGAAGAGGGCGGAGCCCTGGAACAGGAAGCCCAGGCGGCGCAGGGTGGCGGCCCGCTCGGCCGGGGTGGCGGTCGCGAGGTCGCGCCCGAGCAGGGTGGCTTTGCCGCCCAGCGGCTCGTCCAGGCCGCTGAGCGAGCGCATGAGCGTGCTCTTGCCGCAGCCGCTGGGACCGACGATCGCGAGGATGCGGCCCGCCGCCAGGCGGAAGTCGATGCCGGACATGATGACGCGTTCGCCATGGCCGATGGCGAGCGCTTCGCCGGTGAGGATGGCGGGCGTCGTCATCGTCAGAAGTTGAAGAGGTTGAAGATCACCGCGAACAGCGCATCGGAGACCACGATGAGGGTGATCCCGAGCACCGCGGCGGTGGTGGCCGCTTCGCCGACCCCGAGGGCCGACGGTTTCGCCACGGCGCCGCGGTAGCAGCCCGCCCACGCGGCGATGAAGCCGAAGGCGACGGATTTGATGACGCCGACGAGGAAGCTCTTGAGGCTGATCGCGACGACCACCTGGGTGAGGTACTGGCTGACGCTGAGCTCGCCGGCGCACGCCACGACCATGCCGCCGAAGACGCCGACGAACGTCGCGAAGACGGCCAGCAGCGGCACCATCAGCGTGACGGCGAGGATCCGGGGCAGGCCCAGGTACTCGACCGGGTTGAGGCCGAGCACGCGCAGCGCATCGGTCTCCTGGCTGACATTCATGCTGCCGAGCTGCGAGGCGAACGCGGTGGCGGTCCGCCCGCAGGCGATCACGCCGGTCATGAGGGCGCCCATCTCGCGGGTCATCGCGAGGGAGACGAGGTTGGCGACGTAGATGGTCGCGCCGACTTGGCGGAGCTGGATCAGGCCCACGTAGGCCATGATCAAGCCGGTGAGGAAGCCGAGCAGGGCGACGATGGGGAGCGCGTCCACGCCGGCGGTCTGCAGCTGCAGCCAGAAGTCCTGCCAGTTGATGCGGGCGCGGCCGACCACCAGGCGGCCGAAGCCGGCGGCGGTCTCGCCGATGTGCTCGAAGGCGCGCGCCCACGAGGAGGTGCTCGCGAGACCCCAGTCGCCGAACTGCTCGAGGAAGCCGGGCCGGGCGACGTCCGTCCCGCTGGAGGTGCTCGTCTCGGCCAACTCCACCAAGGCCCGCAATCGGGGAGGGAGGGCGCTCAGGTCGAGGTGCCGGACCTGGCGGAAATGGCGATGGATCCAGGCGGGCAGGGAAGAGTCGAAAGGACCCAACTCGGCGCCGGTCAGCCGGACGCGGTCGCCCTTGAAGGTGATTTCGGGGGTCGCGGACTGCGCGCTCCAATCGCCCCCGAGGGTCACGACGGTCGACCCGTCGGCCAAGACCTCGGTCCGGGCCCTCGGCGGGTTGGCAGGCGCGTGGGACATCCTGACAGTCAGATACTTGGGCAAGCGGTTGTTAACAAGTCAGAAAGGCGTTGTCCCGCCGTGGGCGGAACGCTTTGCTGACCCTCCGACGGATGCGATTCGCCTTCCTGTTCCTCCTGCTCGCCGCGACCTGCCCGGTCCGCGCGGGGGAATTGCGTTCGCCGTTCCCGACGGACGGCGAGGCCGGCGTCTTTTCCCTGTTGTGGGAGAACGACAGGTTCTCCCTCGATAACCAGGACCGCTACTACACCCAAGGCCTGCGCCTGGTGGTCAACCATGAGAACGGCTTCTATGCCGCGTTGACCCAGGAGATCAACACGCCCGCGGACACCGTCAGCGCGAACCCGCCCCTGGACGACCAGCCCTACTCGGCCGCCCTGTATTTTTCCTATGGCCATGGCCGGGTCTTCGACCGGGGTGGTCGCCGCGACCTCCTCTTCGTGTGGGAACTGCAGCTCGGCGTGGTGGGGCCCGCCGCGGGCGGGCCGACGATCCAGAATTCGATCCACCGGCTGATCGGCGTGCCGACGACGGCCGGTTGGCAGACCCAGCAGCCGAACGAGCTCGTCGCCAACCTCAACCTGGATTTCCGCAAGCGCTTCGCGCTGCCCGGGGCTCGTCCGGGCCTGCGCGACCTGGTCGTCCGCGCCGGCGCCGAGCTGGGCACGATCCGCACGGAGTTCATCTTCGGCGGGGAGGTCCGCTGGGGCCTGGGATTGGAACGCTCCTGGGGCAACACCACGCTGCGCCAGTGCACCGCGTTCGATCCGGTCGAGCGGTTGCGGAGCGACTTGGCCGACCCGCTGCGGGCCGCCTGGTTCTTCGTCGACGCGCAGGTCGAGGTCGTCGTCGGCAACTACGCCACCGACGGTTCGAACTTCCGCGCGAGCCGCGGCGTGACCCGCGAGCCCATCGTCGGCCAGCTCGCCCTGGGCTACAGCTTCCAATTCCATCGTTTCGCCACCACGCTCTACACCTCCCTCCGGACCCACGAGTTCGAGACGCAGCGGTCGCTGCATGGCGTCGGCGGCCTCAAGCTCGATTTCCTCTTCTGACATGTCCCTGCTCGCCGTCGTCGACCTCGGGTCGAATTCCCTCAAGGTATCCGTCGTCGACGCCGCCACCCGCCGGGAGGTGGCCCGCGCGAGCGAGCCGGTCCGGATCTTCCCCGCCAACCTGGGCGAGTTCACCCTCCCGCGCGAGACGCAGGTCGTCGCGGCGGAGGCGGTCCGTCGCCTCGTCGATTTCGCCCGCGCCCACGGCGCCCGGGACGTGGCCATCCTGGGGACCAGCGCCGTCCGCGAATGCGCCAACCGCGCCGAGTTCGGCGCGCTCATCCGCGCGACCGCGGGCGTCCCGCTGACCATCATCTCGGGCGAGGTCGAAGCGCGCCTCGTCGCCGCCGGCGTGCGGACCGACCCGGCCTACGCCGCCTGTCCCAACCTCACCATCTTCGACCTCGGCGGCGGCAGCCTCGAGGTCGCCACCGTGCGGGGTCCCCAGGTGGCGTTGGCCCGGAGCTACCCGTTGGGTTCGGTGCGCCTCACGCATGGCTATCTCCGCGGCGGCGAGGGCGTCGTCGACGAACTGGACCAGGCCTCCATCCGCGACCATCTCGTCCGCACGCTCGGTCCCGCGCTCTCGCCCCGCCTGGCCGAACAGAGCCTGGTGGTCGGCGCCGGTGGCGTGTTCAGCGCCGTCGCCCTGCACCTCGAGGCCCTCGGCGAGCCGGTGGTCGACGGTCGCCTGCCCGCCCTGCGGATCCGCGAACTGAAGGACAAGCTCGCCGCCTTGCCGCTCGCCGACCGCCGCGCCGTGCCCGGCATCCCCGCGGAGCGCGCCGACATCATGCCCGCGGCGCTGCTGACCGTCTGCGTGCTGGCCGACCTCACCGGCGCGGAGTCCTTCCACCTTACCCATCGCGGTCTTCGCCATGGCATGGTCGAATTGATGGCCGGCGCCACGGGGTACCAGCCATGAGGACCTTCGCGGCCTTGGCCTGGTTGGGCGCGGCGTTGGTCGCGCCCGCGGCGGAGCGCCCCGAGCTCCGCGCCGGACAGGTCGTCCGGGTGGACGCCGCCCGGCATCGGCTGCTGATCGAGGAAGCCCCCGGCGCGGCCCCCGCGGAGTACTTCGCCCGACCCGGCGACCTCGCCTTGCCCTGGGCCGGACGGCGCGTCCGCTTCGAAGTCCTGGTGGATGGCGGGCGGCGCTGGGCCGACACGATCTTTCCGGCCGACGTCGAGGAACTCCGGCGGGTGGCGGAGGTGACCGACGCGCTGCGTCGGCAGACCGCCGACCAGGGCCGTCTGGTGACCCGGATGCCGCGCGACCTCGTTCCCGACTGGGCCCTGTGGGACCAGCAGGCCCGCCTGGTCTTCAAGAAGGACCTGCTTGGCGCGCCCTTCGCGCTGAACTTCATCTTCACCAGCTGCCGGTCGGCCAAGATGTGCCCGGCGTCCACGACCTGCATGAAGCAACTGGGGGATGAGCTCGCGAAGGACCCCCGGCTCAAGGCGGTCCGCCTCCTGACGATCACCTTCGACCCAGAGGTCGATTCCCCCGGCATGCTCCACGCCTACGCCCAGGGCTACGGGATCGATCCGGAGCGGCATCGCTTCCTCACGGGCGACCCCGGACAGGTCAAGGACCTCATGCGCAATTTCGGGATCCTGACCGTGCGCGACGACGGCACCATCGTCCATAACGCGGCGCTCCTGCTGGTGAACGCCCAGGGCCGCATCGCGCAACGCCGCGAGGGCGCCTCGTTCGACGCCGCCGAAGTGGCCAAGGCCTTGGCGGCCCTCGCCGTCGAACGATGAGTCCCCGCCGGCAGGCATGGATTCTCACGGCCCTGGCGGGCGCGGCCTTCCTCGTCTTGCGGAGCCTGCCGGACACCCACTGCGCCCTGCTGCACGCCGAACACGTACCCATCGTGGTGGATGGGGTGGAATTCTGCGGGGTGAACGAGGAGGCGAACTTCTACCGGCCGCGCGACCTGAAGTTCCCCTACGCGCTCAAGTTCGCGCCGTCGACGGGGGCCGCCGGCGGTCGCGACGGCCGACTGACCCTCGCGGATGAGGATGGGCGCGCGCTGCTCGACCATCAGCTGGCCGTCTCCCACACGCGTAAACTGCACCTGCACCTTCGCTCGCTGGCCCGGCCGGGGTACGTGCACCTGCATCCGGTCCCGGGCGACGATGGCTCCTGGTCCTTCGTCGTGCCGCCGGATTTCGACCTGTCGCAAGGCGCGCATGCCTACGTCGACTTCGTCCCGGTCCGCGGCGGCCGCGTGGCCTTGGCCGAAGCCGTCCTGCCGTCCGTCCCCGCCGCGCTCCCGGGCGCGTCGGCCGACCAGTCCGTCCAGGTCGCCGCCTTCGCGGCTTCCGCCGACGCCGCCGGCGACTCGGCGCTTTGGCGGGTCCGCCTGCGGCGGCTGGACGGCTCGCCCCTGAAGCTGCGTCCGTTGATGGGGTCCCTCGGCCATGCCGCCTTGTTCTCGGCCGATCCGACGGAGGCGAAGATGGGTTACGCCCACCTGCATCCTTCCCTGGAAGGCGGCGAATACGACGCTGAGCCGACGTTGTCCTTCCGGGTCCGCCTGCCGAGGGCCGGCCAGTACGACCTCTGGCTGCACATCGACGACGGCGGCGATCGCTACCTGCGGATCCCGGTCACCGTCACGCCTTGAGCGAGCGGAAATAGTCGACCGTTGCGGCGAGGCCTTCCGCCACCGTGTGGCGGGGCGACCAGCCCGCGGCGCGGAGCTTGTCCGCGGAGGCGAGGGAATGCTTCACGTCGCCGAGCCGTTCGGGCTTGTGCTCGATGCGCGAGGCCGAGCCGGTCAGGCGGATGACCTCCTCGGCGAGCTCCTGGACGGTCATGCGGCGGCCGTAGCCGACGTTGTAGGTGCCGACCACGGCGGGCGTGGTCGCGGCGAAGGTCAGGGCGCCGACGATGTCCTTCACGTAGATGAAGTCGCGCGTCTGGGCGCCGTCCCCGAAGATGCCGATGGGCTCCCCGCGGACGGCCTTCTCGATGAAGATCGGGACGGCCGCCGCGTAGGGGGACTTCGGGTCCTGCCGGGGTCCGAAGACGTTGAAGAAGCGCAGCGAGGCCGTGGCGAGGCCGCGCTCGCGGCGGAACATCTCGAGGTAGTGCTCGCCGTCGAGCTTGGTCACGGCGTAGGGCGACTTCGGTTCCGGGAGCATGGTCTCGACCTTGGGGACGGTCGGGTTGTCGCCGTAGATCGCCGCCGAGGAGGCCAGGACGACCTTGCCGACCCGCGCCGCGGCGGCGGCCTCGAGGACGTGCAGCGTGCCGGTCGCGTTCAGTTCGACGCATTCGCGGGGCTTGAGCATCGACTCCGGCACGGAGATCATGGCCGCAAGGTGGTAGACCTGGTCGACGCCCCGCATGGCTTCGTCGAGCTTCGTCCGGTCCAGGATCGAACCTTCGATCAGGCGGTGCTCCCGGCCGGCGAGGTTGCGCCGATGGCCGCTGCGGAAGTCGTCGAGCACGACGACCTCCGCCTTCCCCTGGAAGTGTTCGACGAGGTGGGAGCCGATGAAGCCGGCGCCGCCGGTGACGAGGACGCGCATGGTCAGCGGACGAGCGCCTGCATGGCCGGCAACTGGGCTTCGATCGATTCGACCAGCTTGAACTGCGTCCGGAGGCGGTCGAGGTTGTGGCGGGGGCGCTTGACCTTGAAGTAGACGTCGCCTTCGAGCCAATCCGTGAGGAAGCGCAGGCCGATCTCGAAGGTGATCAGCTTGCCGGCGAAGGGCAGGAGGGCGCGCTCCCTCGGGGTGAGGAAGCCGCCGGCGGACGCGAGGTAGCCCTTCACGAGGGCCTCGAACATCGGCAGCTGCATGGTCACCTTCGACAGGTCCGTCTCGTCCTCGGCGGCCGGGGAAGTGGAGGTCCGCACCAGGTCGCCGAAGTCGTAGAGCGCCGAGCCCGGCATCACGGTGTCGAGGTCGATCACGCAGATCCCCTCCTGGGTCTCGTTGTCGAGCAGGACGTTGTTGAGCTTGGTGTCGTTGTGGGTGACGCGCTCCGGGATCTCGCCGCGGGCCATGCCCTCCACGACCAGGCCCACCTCGTGGGCCCGGGCCTGGGCGAAGGCGATCTCGCGGGACGCCTCGCGGGCGCGGCCATGGGCGTCCTTGGCCAAGGCGGCCTCGAAGGCGGCGTAGCGGCTCGGGGTGTGGTGGAAGTTCGGGATCGTCTCGACCAGGCGTTCGCCCGGGAGGTCGGCGAGCAGGGACTGGAAGGCGCCGAAGGCCTTCGCGGCCTGGAAGGCCTGGTCCGCGTTGCGGATGACGTCGTGGCCCGTGGCCCGCTCGACGAACACGTAGCAGCGCCAGTGGTTGCCGTGCGGGTCGACGTACCAACCCCGCCCGTCGCGGGTCGGCACGAGCGTCAGCGCCCGGCGGGAGGCGTCGGCCCGGCCCGCCTGCGCGAGCTTGGCCTGCGCGTGGCGACAGACGCGCTCGACGTTGCGCATGAGCCCGTCCGGGTTCCGGAAGATGTTGTGGTTGATGCGCTGCAGCACGTAGCGGACGGACTTGCCGCCCTGGTCCATCTCCAGCGCGAAGGTGTCGTTGATGTGGCCGCTGCCGTAGGGCGGGGCGGACACGTAGTCGCCGAGCAGGGCGAAGTGCCGGGCGACGGAGCGGGTGTCGTAGGTGACGAGTTCGCGCATGGAGTTCAGGCCCAGAGGGCGGAGGGGTAGGCGCCTTGGCGGACCAGCGCGAGGATGCTCGCCTGGACGGACGGCTTATCCTCGCGGTAGGTGACGCCGAACCAGGCGGAACTGGTGCGGAGCACGTCGCAACGGGCGCTCCCGGCGGCGACGAGGTTGCCGACGGCCATCGGGATGTAGGATTCGCTCTTCGGCTCGCCGCCCTTCGCCTGGAGGAAGGCGCGGAAATCGGCGTCGAGAAGGGGGAAGATCGCCGGGGTGAAGCCCCACATGTTCATCGACACGGGTTCCTCCCCCGTCAGCGGGGTGACGGTGCCGTCCTCGGACCGGTTCTCCGCGCCGCCCGCGGTGCGCGCGATCTTGGTGAGTTCCCGGATGTCGGTGAGGCGGCCGGAGGCGTCGGTCCGGCAGACCCCGCGGGCGACCGTGCCGTGGTCCGAAAGGGTGTTCTTCAGCGTGAAGCCGACCATGCAGAAATCGAGGGCGTCGTTGGACAGGGTCGCGAGGCGTCGGCCTAGGACCGCGTAGGAATCCCGTCCATAGAAGTCGTCGGCGTTGATGACCGCGAAGGGGGTCGCCACGGCTTCGCGGGCGCAGAGGATGGCGTGGGTGGTGCCCCAGGGTTTTTCGCGTCCCGCGGGGACGGCGAAGCCCGCCGGCAGCCGGTCGAGCGTCTGGAAGGCGAAGCCCACCTCGATGCGGCCGGCGAACTTCGCGGCGATGCGTTCGCGGAAATCCGCCTCGAAGTCCGGGCGGATGATGAAGACCACCTTGCCGAAGCCGGCGCGGAGCGCGTCGTAGACGGAATAGTCGAGGATCGTTTCGCCGGAGGGACCCATCGGGTCGATCTGCTTGAGGCCGCCGTAGCGGCTGCCCATGCCGGCGGCGAGGACGAGGAGGGTGGGTTTCATGTCAGTAGGCTCGGCGGAGACGGGCGGCGACATCCTGCTGGAGGCGCTCGAGGAAACCGAGGGTGAAGGCGGTCACGTCGAGCGCGTCGTCCTGGACGAGCGGGGTCAGGTCCATCGCCCACTGGAGCGCGGTCTCGGTGTCGGACGCGTGGGCGTCGGGGAAGGTGGCGTTGGCGGCGCGGCGGGCGAGCACCGCGAGGTCGTAGCGCTTGCCGCCGGCGATCTGGGTCGCGAAGACTTCGTTCAGGGCCTGCGCGAGTTCGGGCCGGGCCGAGACGGGCATGGCGACCTTCTCGCTGTCGACCATCCAATCGAGCGCGCGCCAGACCTCGCAGCCCAGGACCTTGGCGGGGCGGTGCGTCCGCGGCAGGCGGCGGAGGGCCTCGATGCAACGGGCGAAGCAGGCCACGTGGGTGTCATGCTTGTCGGCGGGGTTGTGGAGGTAGACGACCTCGGGGCGGGCCGCCTCGAGCAGCGCGACGAGGTCGTCGACCGGGTCGGTCTTGTCGGCTCCGCGCACTTCCTTGCTCTGGTAGCCCAGCTGGGCGATGAACGAATACTGGCCGAGGCGGGCCGCGGCGTGCTGCTCCTTGATCCGCTCGGCGGCGATCTGGTCGTCGGACCAGCCCGCGTAGGGACCCTTGCGCGAACTGCTGCGGCCATCGGTCATGATGATGCCGCCGAACCAGCGGTCGGGGCGGTCGTAGCAGGCGAGGATGCCTTCGAAAGCCATGAACTCGAGATCGTCCTGGTGGGCGCCGATCCCCAGGTGCGTCGTGCGGGAGAAGGCGGCCGGGCCGGGGGTCTGGTCGGGGATCAGCAGGTTCGCCTTGGGGTTCAGTTTCATGGTCGGAGAGGGGGGAGCGAGGCCGCGGCCACCGCCTGGCCATGCCGCTTATCCTTTTCGTCGGGCACCACCAGATCGATGCGCAGCGCGGGAAATTCGTCGCGCAGCACGGCGCGGGCCCGCTCGATGATGACGTCCCCGCCGGTGCCCGAGGTCACCCGGCCCATGATGAGCAGGCACTGGTAATCGTAGAACGAGGCGAAATGGGCGAGGGCGTAGCCGAAGGCGATGCCGATCGCGTCGTAGACGCTCCACGCCCGGGCGTCGCCGGCCTTCATGAGCTTCTGCAGCTCCTCCAGCCGTTCGGGCAGGCGCATCGCGGGGGGCAGGTGGATGCCGGCGAGGGGCAGGAGCCGGCCGACGCCTTGTTGGCTGAAATACTGGACGCCGCATCCCAGGTCGCCCGACCACTCGTCGGCCGGGCCGTCGACGCGGTAGTCGACGGGCACGAAGGCCAGCTCGCTCAACCAGTTGGTGAGGTTGCCGTTGGGGTCGACGTACCCGGCGGCCACGCTCGTGCCCATGGCGATGCCGAGGACCGAGTTGCGGCCGAGGGACATCGAGGCCGCGAGGGCCGTGACGTCGCCGTCGTTGAGCACCTCGAAGGGGACGGCCCATTCCTTGCCCAGGTCCACGAACAGGTTCTTGACGCGACGTTCGAAGACGGCGGGGTCGGTGATGCCGCGGAAGAGTGAAGCCGCGCGGACGCGGTTCGAGATGTACACGCCCGCGGCCGACCCGCCGATGGCGTCGACGCGGGGCAGGTGGGCGGCCGCGAGCTTCAGCGAATCACGGATGCCCTCCAGGTGGTAGTCGGGGTCGGTCTGGAAGTATGGATCCCACTTCACTTCCTCCGAGAAGACCACCTTGCCGTCGATGAGGGCGGCGCATTTGCGGTCGGAGCCGCCGAGGTCGAAGCCGATGCGGCAACCGCCGAGGTTACGGCCCAGCGGCAGGTGAGAGGCGCTCTCGGCCGGGAGGTCGGCTTCCCCGACCACCGTGAAGGTCAGGGGGCGCTCGAAGAGCTTGCGGACGAAGTCGGCGTCGAAGGCGCGGGGGCCGCCCGCCACGTACTGCCGGCGCAGGGCTTCGGCCAGCGGCGCGGCCAGGGGGCCGCTGAGCAGCACCTCATCGCCGCCGCGGGCCCAGAGCAGGAATTTCACCGTCCGCTCGACGTGCAGGAAATTGTCGGCATCGCCGGCGCCGGCCGGGAGCAACTGCGTGCGGAAGACGGAGGCGGTGCCGTCCGGGCGGCGCAGGCCGATCGCCAGGGCGGAACTGCCCGGCGTGCGCGCGCACGCCGCGAGGAAGTCGCGCGTCCAGAGCGAGGCGGGGAGGAAGCCCGGGTCGATCGGCGAGATATGGCGCGGTTGGGGCTTCATCGCGGGTCAGAGTTCGGCGGCGGCGTCCGGGTCGAGGTGGAAGGTGCAGGCCGGGTGCCGTTGGAGCCAGGTCGCCGGGCAGTCCGCGTCGGGCTGTTCGCGGAGCGCGCGCCGGACGATCGCCGCCTTCGCGGGCCCGAAGGCCAGCAGCTCGACTTCGCGGGCCTCCATGATCGTCGCCACGCCCATGGTGATGGCGCCGTGCGGCACGTCCTCCGGGCGGCTGAAGAACGCGGCGTTGTCGCGGCGGGTCACTTCGTCGAGGTGGACGCGGCGGGTGCGGCTATCCAGGGCCGAAGGAGGTTCGTTGAAGCCGATGTGGCCGGTGCGGCCGATGCCGAGCACCTGGAGGTCGAGCCCGCCCGCGTCGCGGATCGCCTGTTCGTACGCGGCGCAGGAGCGGGTCTGGTCCGCGACGACCCCGTCGGGCACGTGGGTGGCGCCCGGAGCGAGGTCGAGGTGGCGGAAGAGATGCGCCTCCATGAAATGACGGTAGGACTCGGGGCGGTCGCCCGTGAGACCCTCGTATTCGTCGAGGTTGAAGGTGATGACGTTGCGGAAACTCAGGCCTTCCGCGCGGTGCAGGCGGGCGAGTTCGGCGTAGAGGGGCAGGGGGGTCGAGCCGGTCGCGAGGCCGAGCACGGCCGGGCGACCCTCCGCGGCTCGCCGCCGGATGAGCGCGCCGATCTTCGCCGCTACGGCGACCGCGGCCGCCTGCTTGTCGGCGTGGACGTGGACGCGGGCGGCCATGGTTCAGCCGAGCGCCGCGATCATGCGGGCGATCTCATCGCGTTTGCCGCGCACCTCGTCGAGCTGCTTGCGGGCGCCCTCGAGGATGGCGGGCGGTGCCTTGGAGACGAAGGCCTCGTTGGAGAGCTTGGCTTCGCCGGCCGCGACGGCCTTCTCGAGCTTCTCGAGTTCCTTGCCCAGGCGGGCCTTCTCGGCGCCGACGTCGACGTTCCCGCTGAGTTCGAGCGCGACGGTCCCGAGGGCCGTCAGGGAGCCGGGGCGACCGCCGAGGTCCGCGGCGTAGCGGAGTTCGGCCAGGCCGGCGAGGCGGCTGAGCTTGTCGCGGTTGCCTTCCACCAGGGCCCGGCTCGTCGCGTCCTTGGCCACGACGGTGATGATGCTGTCGCGACGGGTCGCCTGGTTGCCTTGGGATTTGAGCGCACGCACCGCGGCGACGAATTCACGCAGGGAGGCGACGTCCGCAACCTTGGAAGAAATCAGTTTCACCCCATGTTCCCGGAGGACCCGCAACAGGTCGCCCCCCGTCCCGGTGTGGTGGCGCTGGATGAAGTCCTGCTCCGGGCCATAACCCAGCAGGTGCCAGAGTTCCTCGGTGATGAAGGGCGCCACGGGGTGGAGCAGGAGGAGGAACTGGCGCAGGACCAGGTCCTGGACCGCCAAGCAGTTGTCGCGGAGCGCCGGATCGGCGAGGCGGGACTTGGAGGCCTCGACGTACCAGTCGCAGAAGTCGCCCCAGAAGAAGGCGTACAGCCCTTGCGCGTAGGCGGTGAACTCGTGCTCGTCCAGGTTCTTGGCGGTGGCGTCGGTCAGTTCGGCGAGGCCGTGCAGGATCGCAAAGTCGTCGTCATCGAGCTGCGTCGCCCGGATGCGGCCGACGATCGCGGCGAGCGAGGCGTTGTCCGACATGGGGCCGGACATCTGGCGGAAGCGGGCGGCGTTCCACAGCTTGTTGCAGAAGTTGCGGCCCTGGCCGACGCGATCCTCGTCGAAGAGGATGTCCTGGCCCTTCGGGGCGATCGACAGGAGGCCGAAGCGCAGGCCGTCGGCCCCGAACTTGGCGATGAGGTCGAGCGGCTCCGGGGAGTTGCCGAGCGATTTCGACATCTTGCGGCCCTGCTTGTCGCGGATGATGCCGTTGAAGTAGACGCGCTTGAACGGGATGCGCTGGCGGATCTCGTCGTCGGTCAACGTCTTCTTCTCGGGGCCGTGCAGTTCGAGCCCGGCGATGATCATGCGGGCCACCCACAGGAAGATGATGTCCGGGCCGGTCGCGAGGGCGCCGGTCGGGTACCAGTGCTTGAGTTCGTCGGTCGTCTCGCCGGGCTTCCGCCAGCCGATGGTCGCCAGGCACCAGAGCCAGGAGGACGCCCACGTGTCCAGCACGTCGGGGTCCTGTTCCCAGTTCTGCGGGTCGGCGGGCGGGGTGAGGGCGACGTGGCGGTTGGCGGCGTCGTTGCGGTCGGCGCCCTTGCGGTACCAGACCGGGATGCGGTGGCCCCACCAGAGCTGGCGGCTGACGCACCAGTCCTGGATGTT